>Ga0316217_10006878_pt1 | contig 11057 bp, 10 predicted proteins | sample 1anoAmetaG_FD_203633 | JGI IMG/M metagenome (GOLD analysis project Ga0316217, IMG submission 203633) | Freshwater microbial communities from Trout Bog Lake, Wisconsin, USA - 1anoA | ecosystem: Environmental > Aquatic > Freshwater > Lake > Hypolimnion/Profundal zone | place: USA: Wisconsin... | reverse complement strand
TCATGATGTTCACAGATTCTCCAAAAGGTTTATAGGCTATACAAAAAGCGTAAGGAATAAAATCTAACCTTGTGGTCCTCTCAAGATAGCCAAATATTCTCTGAATTTGGTGCAAGAAATTGTCATCGACTTTTCTTTATTTCGCATCCAGCGTCCATTCCGGTTCTTTCTTATCATTTATCCTCAGCAATAAGTATCTAAAGGTTTTGTTCATGTAGAGCTGCTGGATGATTGAGTTCATGTAGCAGATATTACCAAGATTTTTCAAACCTGCATATCCTGTGGCTGATCTTTGGTTCACTTATGTTGAGTAAGTGATTTTTATTGCTCTAAATTTAGTTTCGATTGTTTAGAGGGTTTTGCTTATTATGGTGTCTGTCACTTCTTTGCTGCTTTCACATACTTTGAGAATCAGTTCGTAAATTGCTTGTCTAGTTTGCTACTTTTTACAGGAAGTTTAGCGCCCGAAAAGACAATTGTCCCAAAGTAACTCAATTTATCTCTAAGCTACTTATTTGGAAAGATGAAAATTTGAAAGCAATTTTGCGCAACCTTAGATGGTTAGCTAGTTTTTTTAATTTAGAATGTTTTTCAAAAGGATTTCAGGCATTTAACACACCCTTTCTTCTTCCATCCCGAACTTCGCCACCAAAACAGCCAATATTCTAAAATATTCCGAAGTAATATTGGTCTGAGTGATATGCTTGAACATCTAAGTGATGTAAACATTCTGATGGTCCTTGGAGTAAAAGCATATGGACAGAATCAAGCAATAGAACTGTCTCAGCAGCTTATTGGAAAGTGCGTTGACGAAAAATGTTTAGAATTGTTCAATGAAGAAGGAAGGATCTTCGTCGATTTAGAGGAAACATATGATTGACAGAACCTTGTTGAAAGTTAGAAGTTTAGCGTGGTCTTTTTCTATCTTTTAGGACCATTCTGTCCAGATCTTGTTCAAAAACGAAATAAATGTACGGCAAAGTTGTTACTTTGGTTCTCCTTTCCATTCGTATAGCTTAAGTGCTGTGATTTATATCAACTTTTGGTCTGCCTTTGGTAGTAATCCAGTGATCAAATACTAAATTTTATCATCAAGGTCAAGATCGCTTTGGAAGAGAGATAATGCCTCAAGTTTATTCGGCGAAGTGAAGCACCTTAAAAAGTACTAGTAAAGTAGCTTAATTTTGTAGTTGATGATTTCAAGTTAAATTTACTGGAATTCTCCATCTTTATGGTAATTTTCCATAAAATTCTTCAAATTAGAGTAGATCAGCTCTACTGCTTTGCTTTCGATGAACATCTTGAGCCAATTCTTTTCAACTTCCTACTATGATTCACTCAAATAGGAGATTATTCTCAATTTGTAGAAGTAGCTGTAATGGTTCTAGAATTTGAAAATCTAGTTTATCTGTAGTTCCTACTTGGAGTTTATCTCACCAATTTTCAAAATATCCTGGTAAATTCGTTTGGATATAGGCAATCTTTGCAAAAGTCTGAATGAAATAGGAGCTATCTCATTTATGTGAAGCAGTTAGAAGAGGGTGTCGTAAAACTCAGTGCTTTCGGCTAAAATCTTTCGTGGGAAAAGATCCTGAGTGACCTCTTTTGTCGACTAGTCAGGAAATTTGAAATCTGCATTGACACCAAAACTTTTCAAATTGGACCAAACCGTGGTAGTTTTGTTTTCTCTTGCTGCATCTTCATAAAAGCTTAAAAACCCCTCCCAATTCAAAAATCCATCATTATCGTAGTCATATCTGCTATATAGCTCTCTCACTTTGTCATCATATCTTTTGCTGGTACTAGAGAGACAAGCAGAGGTAAATTAGTTGCATTGGTCTTTACTCATAAGCCCCTTCGTGGAGTACTTTTCAAAAATCACTCTAAAGCACCTCACAGCTTTAGGGTTGAGCTTGTTGTTGAGGAGTACCTCAGGCTCAAAATAGGTGTTTATATACTTTTTGCTGAGACTGATCGGATCATTGAAATTGATGGGAAGTTACTTGAGTATTCTCGAGTTATAGTACTCAGGAATCTCCCTTTCCTGACTCAGCTTGACCTAGTCAACCTCTAGATTGTAATACTTGGTAAGTTCTTTCTTGAGTTGGTACAAAGTCATGTTAAAAGGGACAGTCAGTTCCCTCTTCTTCGAGTATTAGTTCACATAAACGATATCATTCATAACGATAATCGTAAACTCTTCAGCTTTTTCTTTGCTAATCAAAGATTAAATGTCCAAGATGTTCCTCTTTTAGGAGTCATCAATGAGTATGTTTATGAGTTTTAGCGATTTCTTTATCTGGAGGTATTCCCCATTGCTTTTGTATCTGTACAGATTCTATAAAATCTCCTTGAAAAGTTTATGTGTGTCCTGCAATTCGTTATCTTTGGCACTATAAATCTCCAAAAAGAAATCTAGCCCCTTCTCATATATCTCAGGGTTATCAACACTATAGATAATCGCAATGAAGTAGTCGTAGAGTTTCAGCTAGTGCATCTAGACTTTTCTTCTATACTATATCTACTTAATCAGATGAACTTGGGTCAAGTATTTGTTCTTTTTGTTTATCTCAATTATCAGGTTTTTTATTAGACCGAATTACTCAACTGAGATGCTCTGGAGTTGCTAGCTAGGGAACAATTCCACAAAGAAGTTTTAGAATTATTATAATTCGTTTGATTCGCCGATGCCTTGCTAGCAACCAATCAGTTCGTTTACCCAGCGATAGTAGCATTTTTTAGAGTGTTGGTCGTTTTTCATTTCGTTCCAAATGCCTTTCAACGTTCCAATCAGTATCTTGACCTTGTAGCTCAACTTATAAATGAAAGCTAGCAAATTCAAGACTTCAGTCACTATGCTGTTCTAATTAGGCTTTCCTTTATTATTTCTGATAGCCAAAATGACCACCTAGTCTATGTTCTATTCAGCTAAAATCTAATTCAAGTCTTTCTTGCCATATTCTCCAACCCCGATACCTTAGAATATGCCTTTTAAAACTTTACTCACCTGAGTAATGTTATGTGTTGTTAGTTTATTGATAAAGCTGTGAATGATATCTCTGCGACAAGATTTCATTTCGTAGCCTTTCGCCACGATTTCAGAGTATTTCTTAGTAGCGTACTCATAAAGGCCTTCATGCTGGATATCACCCAAGATTATACTTTAAAAGAAAGTGCGGACTTTATCTTTGGGGAAGTAGTTTGAAAACTTGCTCATCTAGTTCAAGAGATCAATGTCTTCGTTTAGGATATAGCAGAGCTATGATTCTAAAATTGTGTCTATCAAGAAATCAACGTGGGGCTTTTTGAAAATATGAGAGACTTCCTGGAAAAGTTTGTAAAGAGAAATTCTGCTTTAATAGTCGCCTTTTTGAGCGATTTTGTAAAGTCTTTAGAGATCTGTGACTTACAAAATGGACTCATTGATCAAATACCTAAAAAACTACTCTGATTTCTTGATAAGCTGAACATGGCTGTTGACCAAATAAATTTTTTCGAACAGCTTTTCATCTTTGATCCAGTTTTTCTAAATAAAAGGGTAAATACAATGGTTTTATTCCTTTAAGAACCATAAGTAACACTCTTGACGATGTCTTTAAGTTCATTCAATCCCTGTAACTTTCTTTTAAGGGTATCACTCTGCAAGCACCTGTCCACCAACTTAATCTTTTTTTCGTTTTCGTACTAATAAACTGCCTCCATGCTAAAAACTAGAATAATGGCAAACTTACTTCTTCTTTGCAGCGTTTTGAACCCTGAAAACAGCATCTCTGACCTATCTTTATTGAAATCTTTCAAAAATTGTTATGATTAGCAGAAAATATGGTTTTAGACTATTGGCTTGAGTTTCGTGACGAGCTCGCGCACCAGTCGTTTGTTCAGGCACTGGGAAATCCCGCTTATTCCCTTCACATATATACACAGAAAGATTATGTTCTGTTGAGCTTACAGTCTTTATATGGGCTTAGAGAAACCGCCAAGGCGTCCGAAATTGTTGATCGCATTGAAGAGAAACTAAGATAGACATTTCTTCCTCGGCAACGCATATAGTTTCTGGCCACACAACTCTTCAAATTAAGAGTCGTTGAGATCGTCATTATCAAGTAGACTTTTAGTCCCAGAGTCATAGTAGGTTTTTTACTTGACGATTGAGCCAAAAGGTTGCAATTTCGGACTAGTGACATCTATGTCTTCATTGTAGCCAGTCAAACCGAAGTATTTGCCTTTTTAGTCGTATTTGTTGCCTTTCTAGTCGTAGATTTTAAAGGCCACTCTTGCCAACTTTTTACCTTACTCTCTCTCAAGTATTTCAATTATGGTGGAACTGTACCATCCTCCATAGTGGTCCTCGCAATCAACCAAATCCCCAGCTTTAAGGTTCATCCTCCAATCGAAATTTTGCGACTTGGTGCCGTAGGCGGCGAGCATATAGCTGTTTTTGTCAAAATATGTGTTTTCATCGTAGTAATCGTTAAGAAACTAAATTTTGAGTTTGTTGGGTTTGAGTAGAACTACTTTGCCTCTCGACCAGGTGGCCTTCCCCGACAAATGACTAAATTTGAGCACATCTAATAAATCGCCCTCCTTCAGCTATTCAATCCAAGTGCGGTCTCCCTCCTTCACGAAGCTATGCGCAAAACTCTACTTCTTTTGGTAAGTACCCGATAATCGACGAATTGGTTGTTGGTTTTATAGTAGTACTCATCCGTTGAGAATACTGCCACTAGTATTTCTGCGAAGCTGGGCCACTTCTAGGCGTACTCCACGTACCTGATCACCAAATTAACGCACATTTCCAGTATTTTATTGGCCAACTGCAGGATTTTGGAGCTCCTGGGTAGAAAGCAAAGTACTTGAAGTAACGCGATTTTAGTATTTTTTGGCAGATGGGCGGAAAGACCTGGTTGAAAAAGTAGTCCACATGCTCCTCAGGTATGACCGATTGCAATGGCCACTCATGCAGATGGGTGAGCAGATCTACGATTTCCTACAGAATGGGCAGAGCTTAATCCTCCAGCGGGATGGAGTACATATACGTTGCCGTCACCTTTTTATTCCACTCCTCCTTAGAAATATTGACGAGAGGATATTGTATCATATTTTTATATGATTTATGTAATAATTATATAACTCTTCCTCTGGTTTGAGGAGTTTATAACTCGAGATCGCCCATCCATCCCCTGGGCCTTGTTTGGTCCCAACTAAGTTGTTTTTGCGTGGCTTGAGTTTATAATATACTAACACTTGCCATTATAATCAATCATTATTTCTCTAATTATAGAGAAATGCGCAGTTAATAGAAGGAACTTTTTGCGTTTAAATTTGAAAAAATATTGAGTTTTGTATGATTTCTCTCTTCAAGAACATGCTATATTATACAGCATTCTGTCTGAGATTCATCAAAGATGGCAGACCCAGATGCCAAAAACCTGAGCTAACCCTCAAATCTCCGATCCTTAGACAAATGATTGAACTTTTTTCAAAGCAAGGCAATATGAATAAAAATACAATATCGCAAGCAATCATATCCAAGAGTCCTCCTACTGGGTAGGTTTGTAGACGGCATAGCCGGCACTGGGCATGGCCGTAAACATGATCTAACTAATATCATTAACCTTGGCCTCCTGGTCAGTTTTTTGCATAGTAGTAAGAAACCGATAGGTACTAAGTTTGTTCTAGTTGATGAGCTTCCTCAAGAAGACCATCACCTCTGCATAGTATTGCTTGTCCATCGAAATGACCAGAATTTCTCCCTCGATTACGCAGAAATGCTGAATAGATGGCACCTTACCTGGATGTATTTGTTGTTGGCCTGCAATTTGTACAGGATGTCGTCCACCTACTCATCGTAGATCTGGTACTCGCGGTCTAGCTCGTACTTCATTTTTAGGAACTGCTCGAATTGGATGGTCCGGCTGGCCAGCAACCCCAGCATACTCTTTATCTACGCGCAGTAGTCAATCAGCCCCCTGTTCTAACCCAGTGCGTCTCTCAAAGTTGTGGGAAAGACTCCTTCACCCTTTTAGTTAATCAACTAATCTCTGGGTATCCCCTTTTCTAGCAAGAAGTCACTGATGAAGCGGATGCTTTCCATTTTGGAGGAGTAGTCGTCTTTCTGATCTTTGGAAAGGTCCAACTTACAAAACACCAGCTTGTGGTTGTCTCTCAGGTTCACCTGTAGAGACTTGACCTCTGGGGAGACTTCGATCTTTTCGATACTGCCAAAGTCACTCCCCTCCTCGCCATCACAGACCTCATTCTTGCTTTCAACAGTGTACTCATCCTCAGCAGTCTTGAACGAGTTGAGACTATTTTTGGTGCTCTAGTAGGTAAGTATACCACAAAACGCCTTATCACTATTGGGATTGACGATATTAATCTAAAACTCCTTCTCAACTTTTTTCTGCTCCCCAAGACAGGCCTCCATAATCATGTTGCTCAACGCATACTTCTGGATAAGGTTAGTGACGATGTTTCTGGACAGTTTGCCATCACAGGAGCACAGCAACTACACCAGACTCTACTGGGTGTAGTTGGGCACCTGCTCGTGGATGAGGATCATGGCCAGGGCCAAACCGGTGAGGAAACACTCGTTGAAGCCGAACAGGTCTTCGCCGATGTTGGAGTGGACATAAATGATGCCTCCGTAGAACTGTGTGGACTGTGGGGATGCCTTCCTGACCAGTTTCAAAAGTTTTTTGATTTAATCTATTTTTTAATGGATCCCGTCTTCGTGCTTGCCCTTGGCGTTGAAGATGATCTCCTCCTCCAAATTGTTCCCGTTGATGAAGATCCCTTCATTTAAGTATGTTTTGGAGTAGAGGATGGTCACCCCGTTTTCAAGGGCGAAGCTCAGCTGCAAGTCGTGACCCAAGTCGATCACTTTGGCCACTCCGTTCACCAAAACGTACCCTTCCGGCTCCATGTCTAAATCATCATTGAAGTACCATCATAGATGTCTTTGAAAAGACCCTTCAATTTTGAGAGTCTTTTGACGTGCTTATTACAAAGCTACGCACTAATATCCGGGTATATGGTAGAGAGTTGGTTCGTTTCATTTAAAGACGTCATCCCGCAATAGATTAGATTATTAGATTATTTTCTATAATCGAATTTCGAATGCCTCTATAAAGCCAGTACCCTCGCCATTCTTTTTTGACCATCTCACCCCCCCATCCACTCCTCTCAGCCCTCCAACTAAACCTAGCCCTCTATCTTTGCTTATTTCTCGTCCGCCGGCCCGCAAAAGACTATTACCTCATTTCTATCTTTAGAAACAAATACATTTAACAGCTAGCCTGAGCCAGACAAAATATGTTTTCTTGCCCAAAACTATATTTTCATCGAAATGCTCCAGACTCAATTATAACTAAATGCTCTGCCCAGGATTAGCACAAATGCAAGCTGTGGAAATGAGTGGTTACTGAAAAATTATAAAAATGTGGAGTAACAGTGAAATGGAGTCAGATATTACTTGACTCTGAAAATGTTCAGGCCATAAAAGTCCAGAATTAAAAATGTCGTTACAACCAAAATCTCACCAAAATCAAATCTCCACCAAAGATGTAGCCCTTAGTTGGTCGCTGGCATAGTTTCCGCTTACCTCATAGAATTTCTAGCTTTTGTCTTGCCTCAGATGTGTAATTAAATTTTTTGAGACAGAGCGATGGTCTTCTAATTTAGGGCTACGATCCAAAACTTTTCAATATTCTAATTTTTCATGATCGATGCTTACATGCAGCAAATGATTGGGGTGTGTCTTTTTGATGGGTGAAAGTTGGTATGGCTCTATTTTTTAATTTTGTTACTGAGTCTAAATTCAGATAGTATATCTCGACTTATTCTATTAATAAACAATCTTTGGTCACAGAAATCGGAATGAGGCTTCGGTTTTGTAGAAATGTTGGGTCGAGGCACCTTTTCTAAGGGCTTGCTTACTCCAAAGTGTATGTATCCCTTGAGGGCATGTTTTTTAGTATTTGGTACTTGGATGGCTTATCGCAACCATTTGAAAATGGAGTATACTCTTTATGACGAGTAGCCTCTGACTGTTTGAATACTGTATGGACTACAAAAGTTCAGAGTTTCAGCTAATTACACTCATTTCGAATGTTGCTCATGATCTGATATCAGATTAGGGTTATTTGGATGCCATCTCAAGGAGGGCCCATCACCACTTACAAACTTTCTATATAAAATAATGCTTGTAGTTTTAGCTTGAGCTCAGAATTTATCTTTGAGGCTACTCTTTAATGTTGACCGTTAATTTGGAATGTTTTATCAAATTACTAACAAGTGATGGCACCCATCAATAGCTATCATGCGAACTTCGCAGTTTTGGCCCATTTAGCCGACTGACTCAAAATTTTGGATAAATAAATACTTTTGTATACTATCCTTACTTTAGATATGAATTCTTCGATAAAAAGAATCTAATTATCACTGGTTTCCATAAAATAATCAAGAATTGTTTTATTACACCTTAAATATCACTAAGGAGCGAAGGAGTGAATCCCCAAAACAACGATAAACGCCGGCAATTATACTGCGCAAATAAGGATAAACAGCCAGAAGGGTACCAAGTTACGTCTGCCGATGCACTTCCCAAACACCCCGCAATGATGATCATAGTTTCTAACGCACCTATTGCAATAGGTACAATGGTTGCTGCTCCTAAGCCGATACAAAGAACAGGTCACACAGTATGCTCTCTACTCTTTGTAGGTGTCCTATTCGTCTTCGAAGATGGTCCCTGCGTCCAGAAAACAGATCAGAAGGTGGAGCACTACCTGCGAGATAAGGGCGAATTCGATACTGCTCTTTATTGACTAGTGTATGTTTTAAAAGCTGCGCAGGAAACCGATGAGAAAGATGTTGACGACAGTCCAGAGAAGGGATCTGATGATCATGGGCCAAACTAGCTGAGGCGAAGGGTACATTGTTCGTGGCTGTAGCTGAGGTAGTAGCTGCCATTGATGCGAAGTGCGAAGGAAAGGGGCGTCTTTGTGTTGATTCGGCTGAGGTGGTCGAGCTACTGCCGGTTCTAATCCTGCTAGACGTAGTTATGAGTCGATTCCTAGTGTTGAGTCTGAAAGTTGTTCTAATTCATTTATTGTATAATAAAAGATTGCTAATCTCACCCAATATTGTTATTTGTGAGATCCATAAAATCCTATACAACCCCATTCGAAACTGGCCAACCTCGCAAAGTCTTCTCCAGGTCTGAACAAACATAAAAGAGAAACAAAACAACATATAACGCAATCAATGCTAACTCTATTCCAATATTTGAAGGTTTTATACAAGAAATGATTGGATTGGTAAAATAAGTCACAATGGCAACAACCAGCCGCTTGTGGATCTGAAACCAATAATAAGAAAGGATGCTGGTTGTGATTAATAATATGTGCTCCTTCTCTATTTTCTATTCGTTCCAAACCATTACTGCTATTGAATACTCGATGAAATAGAGATCATGGCAACATCAAGGAAAAACAAGAAAGAATGCTAAAGCCTGCAAGTAGCTTGGAGCCATCTCAGCCTATGGCTAGAAAAACGAATGCCGTAATTAACCACAATTAATAACAAAATATTACTTTATACTACTATCGGTAAATATTTCCAACATTATTTTCACATGCAGAACAGAAATCTCGAGCAGTAGCTCAAAACAGCCGGAGAAGAAATCATCAAGCGTCTCAAAGAACTGGAAACCTCGTAAGCCTGGATCTAAAACGGCGACTAGCCATGCCTCCTCTACAAGATGTAGGTTGACGGTAGAATCGCCGGCAAGGGAGTCAAACTCTGCGAATTCAACATCCAGACCGTCGTTTAGTTCCTCAAGAAGGAGGACTCGCTGGCCAAGGTCAACCCCATGCTCAAGGAAATCAAGCTTCTCCACCATCAGGAGGAGCCAAATATTCACTACAAAATACACTACATGGAATTTAGTGGCATTTGGCCTGTGGTCAACCGGGACTTCGTCAATGTCGCTATTGGCTTCATGGAGAGCGATGACAAAGTATATATTGGAACCAAGGCATTTGACTACCCCTATCCCGAGAAAAGCAAAGTTGTGAGAGGCTAGGTTTATTTGGGAGCTTATATCATCGAGAAAATAGATGAAACTCACACTAAGCTGACCTACATCTCAGACGCCGACCTCAAAGGCTGGATTCCTACTTACTTCAAAAACAAGCTTTCGACCTACCAAGGACTGATTGCCCACCGGGTGGCCGAAGCCATCGCTAAGTAGAGAAATTGATCGAATTAGTTTGTAGGTCTGCTTTAATTTGTTTGAGACTGGGATATTGAAATTTTATCATACTTATAGTTATTTGGGTGTTGAAGTATGGAGGCTGCGGGCCAAGATCAGATATTAGTCGAAGCCAGTGCTGATGTAATTGCGAGACTTAAGGAATTGGAGACATCAGAGAAGTGGGTAGAAAACGGTCAAGATTTCTGCAAAATGTACAAAATGGAGATCGACGGAAGACTTGCTTCCAAAGGAGTCCATATCAATTAATTCAACATCGAAAAAGTGATTAAATTCATCGAGCAAGAATAATCTCTGCTGAAGGTAAACCCTCAGTTGCTTTAAATCAAAGTCCTCTACGAAAAACCAGAAGCCTTCAAAATAAACTACATGAAATACAAAGCACAATGGCCAGTTTCAGACCGAGACTTCGTGAGCATCTCAGTCAAATCAAGATAAAGTCCAGCCAAGATGTACATCGGCTTGAAAAGCTGTAACTACCCCTACCCTTAGGTCAAGGGCGTAGTCCGTGGAGAAGTATACATTGGAGGATACATCATTGAGAAGGTTGATTAGAGTCACACCAAAGTGACATACATTTCTGACGTAGATTTGAAGGGATCAATTCCAGGGATGCTGAGAAATATGCTGTCTGTCAGGCAGGGTGGGACTGCCAGCAAAGTGGCATATGTCATGAAAAAGGAAGGATATTGAATTGATAGCTATTGTTATAAGAAATCGGCTGAATTACTTACTATCATATATTAAATTTGAGATGGGTTGAAGAATGGAGGCTTTAGTC
>Ga0316217_10006877_pt1 | contig 11058 bp, 6 predicted proteins | sample 1anoAmetaG_FD_203633 | JGI IMG/M metagenome (GOLD analysis project Ga0316217, IMG submission 203633) | Freshwater microbial communities from Trout Bog Lake, Wisconsin, USA - 1anoA | ecosystem: Environmental > Aquatic > Freshwater > Lake > Hypolimnion/Profundal zone | place: USA: Wisconsin... | reverse complement strand
GAGCTGTCCCTCAGGGCTGAGAAATATCTAGTTTGGGTTCAAACTCACCAGAGGTTTTAGTTCACCCAGGGCGTCAGTACAAGATTGAAGGATACTCCATAGCTCGGCTTCCTCAAAACCTTTGTTCTACTTCTGTCTTGCTGCTATCTCCTCCTTCAGCGTCACGTGAGGATATTCGAATACTGCATATATTTTATAGGAGGTGGAGCAAAAGCTGCTAAATGTGGTGCTTTCGAAGCGAAGTGGACTGATGACATAGTCCCTTGGACCAGCATCTACAGCCAGCTGCAGTTCGTTCTTTTTCTGGTGGAACTGGGAGAGGCTGCAGAACGTATACTGTTTGAGCAAAAACCTATTTTTGGTTTATTTGTGTAAAAGAACAATTCCTCTGCCATCTTGACTTAACTTCTAGTATTACTGACTGAGGTGGTCCAGCATGGATCCAGAATCATTTTCGGCCAACTTATTTCCCATCCAATAACGGATAAATCAATTAATAAGTTATACACTCAATTAATATCCTTAAGCCACAAATAAGATATCATTTACTATTCCTCATCACTTCGCTGACCCTCATCTTTTTGAGAAGCATGAGTTCGGCCAGATACTTCTTCCTATTGATCACCACCCCATCCATCGCATGGAACTTCGATATACTCTTCTTCCTTGATTCCAGACTGTTGTATCTCTCCAACATGCGGGTGGTGTTGATCGTGGATTTGCTCTAGATGATCCTCTTGGCGATATTAGTGTTCTATTCCTCGTATGATGGGATACTCAGCTACTTTTTTATTTTGGGCAGAGACAACGCAGACGTGGATTTGGATGCCTCTAACCCTCGTTTGTTGATGTTGATGAGTTTGGACATGATGTGCTCGTTCTATCTCTCGATCTCCTCTACCCTTTTGTTGCGCTGGTACTATTTGGCACGCTAGATGTTGGGCTTGGTGGGCTTGAAGGCCTCGTGCTTGGGCACCTTCAGCTCCGGGTTCGTCACCTTCTTGATGTGCAACTGGTATTCTCTTAGCTGCCTATAGTAGTCAAATGAGTTGTAGCTCATTCTCACGCTTAAACTTATTAATATAAGCTCACTTTACTATATGCTTGGGGGATATAGGGCTATAACAAAAAATTATTTATCAGGCTCACAGCTCCTAAATTCGGAACTCGGGAACGAGGTTTTCATTGTTTTATAGGCCAATTAGTCTTTTCTTTGGTTTTTTGAGGCTGTTAGTTGCTCTGCTGTCAACAATTATGTCCCTTTTGCTGTTAACCTGTGATTTTTTGCCCTAAATTAATGGAAAAAGTACTTTATTATTATCTTTGGTAAGCATATGTGGCAAGTACTAAAGATAGGGCTCCCCAGTTGAAAACTTAATGACTCGGTTCTGAGTGTTATCATGTGAAAATTTCTTCTTTTTGCGCTTAACTATTCCCAATCTGGAGTCCTCCTAGTTTTAGATATGTATCTGCTGCCTTTTTCTCCTTTCAGGGCTGTTGAGATCGATCTCCTCAATCTACGAAATGTGGTGATGATGGTTCTACTACTTTATTCTCAGTACCCCAAACGTATTCTTGCTGAAATTCTAATCAATAGTATGCAGTTCTCTCCTTTTGCGATAGTTATCAGTCTCGATGTCTTCATCGTCGTGATAGTTTTCTTGATAGTCTAGATTTATCTCTCCATTCACGCAGATTCTCAATGGCTCTTGGCGGGAAGTAGGCTGAGACGAAGACTGCAGACTTATCTTGACTGGCTCATTCTAATCTTAATGGTTGTGGGGTTGCTCGCGATTGTTAGTCTCAACTGTTTCCCGATGTCCTGCACCCACATAGGATTCAAGGTTCAGCTTTCCTTTAACCTCCTACTCATGGGCTATTTCTTCGTCGTTGTCTAATTGCTATTGTCGACTGGGGTTGACCATTACAAAGTTTTAGCTGCAGAATTTCTTCTTGACTGGTAGCTAGAATTCTTGGGTTTAGGCCTTCATCTAGTAAATCTGCTGTTAGGGTGGTTATTCGACCTGCGAATTATCTTATTTTTTGGTTGAGTTAAAAAGACTATTAAGTGTAAGTTCCGCTTAGATGTTTCTCTGCGGCAGAGTCGACTGAAGCTTCTTTTCTTTCTTGATTCTCCTCAACATATCCATAGCCTTTTATACTTCAACCTCATTCTCCTTGATTATGGGTACGGGTTCCACTTCAAACTGCATAGGTATGTTACGAGGTATCTTGCTCGGAGAGAGGAATTTTCCAGGCTTAGATAACATTTATTTCTAACCCCTTTATTCATAAATCTAAAGGAGGGTTAATTGCTTTTGACATTAAGCCACATAACCCAAAACTGCAGTACTTCTGCTCAATGGCAACCCAATCAAAGTTACAATTATTGGCCTTATCAAAAAATTGTCCAAAGCGATGTTAATGAATGCGTCTTTGATGAAGGACTAAAGGAAAGAATTTTTATAATTTTTGAAGACTAGACCAATGATGAGTATGTTTACTACTATACTTATAATGCCAAATATAATTTGCAGATACTTTTCCCTGCGAAAAGCTGCCTCCATATCCTTCTCTTCCTGTTCCCCTGGCCTAGATGTGGCAACTGCGATGAGAAAGTAGCCTAGATAAACTACAGAACCTATCCCTGCAAAATCAAAAGGTGTTGTTAAGAAGAATGTGGCAATGGTGGTGATTGATATTGCGCAAAAGAAAGCAATTTTGTATCTGGCCCTTCTCACTGCGCAGAATTCGATAGGAGTGAAATGAAGGAGCATGAATTTCAGCAGTGTTTTGATAGATGATTCGTCCTAGTTTGACTTGCCAGGTAGGTCTGTGAACGATTTCTTTTAGTATATTTTGGAGAGCGCCACGTTATCTCTGAGGGCAAACTTGAGAGCCAGCAAATTGAAGAAGGTTATTATCGAAATGGCTGGAACAAATGCCTGATATAGATCGAACATATAAAGTTTATGAATATAATATATTCGTTATCTCAACTATAAAGCAATTAAGATTAACTGCAATCTACATCAAATTTAATCACCACCGGTTATTCCTCAGAAATCGTTGGATATCAAGCTACTCTATTCAGCCCTAGCTTTCATCAGCTCCATCGCTTTCTCTCTCCATTTGTTGAGCTCTTTGTTGGCCTCACGGGCGTCTTTGCCATATCTCTCGCACATTTTGCTCAGATTTTCGTTCTAGACGTAGAGGGCTTAAAGCTACTTCTTCATGACTTCCATCTTCTATTCATAGTACCCATCCATTTCTAAAGTTAGATCTCGCGAACGATTAATGGCATCTGAGCTTTTTTTAATGAAAATGATTTACTACTGTAATTTTTTGACCTATCTCTTGTATTTTTCAATCTATTAGACTGTCGCTTGGTTATGCTTTTCGGAATACGCCTTTTATTTAGTACTAGTAGTCGAAGACGTTCCCTTAGGAGCTGGAGATTCCTGACTTTTGGAACTTTCTCTCATAAGTTTCTAAATGGTGAGTGTTTGGTGGTCGATTTTGGCTTGCTTGTCTTGGTTTTCTTGCTTTAGCTTGGTATTAGCTTTTGATAGTTCGTTGATTTGATCCAAAATCTTAATATCATAAGAATTGGCTGAAGGCGTCGATTTGGTCGATTTAAGGATATTAAGCTAGTTCTCCATCTAGATGACTCTGCTGTTGTAAAGGTTGTCTTTCCTTATCTAGAGCTATAGCTTAAGGCTTTTTATCTGCTCCAATAGTTCGCTATTTATCTTTCTTAGCTTGATATTTTAAGCAGTGAAAAATTAAGTGTCAGCATTCTTTTATTACTTCTGCTGGGCTTATTTACTCAATCCAATGTTTTAGAGCTTCAAACGGTCGATTATCATTTAGAGATCCTTTATTTTCTTCTATTTTTGCATGAATTAGTCACGAATACTGCCCCCGCTTTCTTTTGATAAACTTTCCAGCTTATTCACCAAAGATTTCTTTTAATTTTGCAAAATTTAGTTCTCCTACCTAAATTTCATAATCATCGAGTTTTCAGGAAAATAGTTAGATCTATCTAAAGGTTTATTTTCATACAATTTAACTTGGTTTTATAGCTTACCGTACTCACTGCGATAATAATCTCTTTATCTCCTCAACCGAGTGTTGTCTTCTTGCAATTTATTGTTGAGGGCACTCAGTGACTTTAGATTCTATTAAAGCTTCATCATAGCCACTTCAGAGGTTATGCTCTGGTTCATGAAAGAGTCTCCCACGGAGCTTCCAGATTGGTTCATTAAGGAGTTATTGATTATGCTGTTTTATTGAACAGAAATGGATCTGTTTGACCTTGATACGCCTCCTAAACGGTTCCTTGCTTGATTTGATTACAGTAGTTAATCTATCCTTTTCTTTAACTTTTCATTCTCCTAGGCTAAGTAACCAACCTTTTTCTAGTATTAGCCCAATCTCTTCTCGTATTAGAATAGTTTCGTTTACTTTTCCTCTTTCTCATCCAGATCTCCCAAGAGTTCCATCATGTTTTGTGAATGCTACAAGTTGTTAGCCTGTCGTTTTTTCGTCATCATCTGACGTTTCAACTCATTGTTTTCTTACAATAGTTTGGTGTAATTCACACTCATTTCGTACATGTTTTTGCGCTGCGCCTTATTCGTCTCAGGGGAATTGTCATTATATTGATGGCTGACACTCAAATTGTTATTGTTCTTTTTACTGAATGGGTTGCTAGTTTGGTTAAAAATCATCGACTAATTGTCTTATCTTTTGAAAAACTTTGCCAGCTATAGCTATTCGTTCATTTCTCTTAGTCTCTGCTTCAAATTTTAGTTCTCTGCCTTGAGCTCTCTGAGATGCTTTTTATTCATGATCTCCTATCTCGCAATACTGATTTGAGAGTAGGAGTGCTCGAAATCTATGTGCTAATGCTTTCCTTTTTCCTCAATAATCTTGAGATAGGTTAAAGTCATCTCTCCAATTGATTCCTACATCCCCACAAGATCCTTCACTTTGGCGTTTCTATCGTCTTCTAGTTCTTTTGCGAACTCAGCTAATCTGATGATTTAGCTTTTGAGAGACATGAAATTCAAAAATCTATAGTAATCTTATTCAGTCACTAGATTCTGCAAGGTCTAGATCCTTTGCAAAAATAGTGAGTTTTTGATATCCTCTCTACAGATGAAGGCCTTATGAGTGAACAAAAATAAATCCCTTGAATTTCTTGATATGAATCTCACTTAAATTTTGTTTATGCAAGGCCCTTGAGATTTCTGAAAAAGCTTGATTCTTGAAGTACTTGAAGAATGGTTTGAATGTTGAACTTTGATCTACATTGAGCTTTCATCTAGACTCTTGTTTTAGAGCTGAAATATCCTATTTAGCCACTCTCTGACTTCATTTGTTTGGTCTTGCTCCCACCTCAAGTAGACACGAGTTGCATCTTTGGGATTCAGCTCTATCTTAGGCTACGAAATCGAATAGTCCTTCACCAGCTTTTGATGGCTCATTGAATCCACAAATTCCATGGTCCTCGTGTTGAGTTTAAGCTAAACGTTATTCTTTTTATCTTTTTCGCAAACTACGACCTTTGACTATAAACTTCCGGAGTACAGGTTCCCTTCAATTATTCGCTTGAGCATTACATCGATTCCGATGGGGCCAATGGTCACCTCAGCTTCAGCCCTTATAGTCTAGTCTACTGAGCGGACCACTGCTTTGATATAGCCTCCTACGTCACCGGGTTCGCACAAGTAAGTATTTCCTACGAGGCAATGAATTTTTTAAACTGAATGGATTGCTGAAGATTTAATCTTGAATCGACTCCATTCCACCCTTATGGGGATTATTGACCTTACTTGTGGAGAAGCAAATGCAGTAATTACTATATTCGAACAGTTCGAAGGGTCTTTGGGCTCGACTTCGATGTACAGCGTAGATTTGGGACTAATATTGATTTTAGGGATAAATTTGAGCTGAGGTTCTTATTTCTTTTCCTCCAGGAACCACCCAAACACACTCATAGTTAATTTTTATAGATTCAAAAAGGGCAAAAAAACCATATTACGTGGGTTTTATTGAAACGAACAAAAAAAAGTGCAATTCAGCCTCAAGAGATCAATTATCGAGTGATAACTTGAACCTAAATGAATTATTGATTTTATTGTATAAATTAAAATAGGAGTATGACTTCCAAACCTGTGGAAAACAAAAAGCCTTTCTTCAGTTGCTGCTCGGCCGAGTAATAAAAAAAATAGGCCTACATCGACCTTTCCGAAAAGAAGCAACCAGCTGTCAGTCTCACCCCTCCACGTAACTTTGCATTAAAGAAGCCTATGTGCCACCCACAACTGTCACTCATACTGTTATCTCAACCGGCCAAGCCCCCAAAATTAGATTCACCTACCAAGGTCCAAGCTAGGAGGGCCAGGTCTACACTCTTCCTAACGGAACTGTATACAAATGATCATGGGATGTGGATCCTATATCCTTTAATTATCTTAAAACTAGTCGCTTAATTTTTGTTTTTGAGTCAGTTGATTGTAGAATAAGCTTCACAGGTCACAACTCATTTGAAGTTAATTCGTAGTTTTCAGGGAATAGCTTATTCAACAAATACGACAATCAAGCTAAAGAAACCTCACTTTTTCGAGCTTAGAGCACTCATAGCTGTGAAGATTCTTTGGGAGATGTATTAGTTTGTAAATTATGACTTCATATCATTACGAGATGAGAAGTGGGAAGCAAAAGGAAAGATGGAATAAACAAGAATAAATCACCTTTGAGCTAAAAATAATATCCTATTATGAGTGATACAAGCTAACAACGGCAAAATTAAAATTGGTCTCTCTCGAAATTAAAGAGTCATTTGTACCTTTACAGCCTCAATCGAAATGATATCAGAAATAATATAAATATTCAATTTACTTTTATGATCAGCAATTTTCTCAAAAGGTCTTTGGCTAATAACTACTCCTCTCTTATTCTCTTTAATCACTTCAAATTCACAGAACAAAATGAAGGTGAGTCCGGAAAAACGATAGAAATCACAAAAGAAAACGCCCAGCTCATTATCGACAAATGGGTGAAGTAGAATAAAGTTGTCCTTTTCATGAAAGGGACACCACACTCTCCCATGTGTGGCTATTCTAACTTCGTTGTGGAATTGCTCAAAAAATATGGTAAAATGTCAGCTATTTAGGATTGACCTAATACAAAGCTATCAACATTTTGGATGATCCGATAGTCAGAGAAGAAGTAAAAAGATACCGAAACTGGCCTACTTATCCTCAGCTCTACATCGACGGATAGCTGGTCGGCGGAAGCAACATTCTACAAGAGATGCATAAAGACAAATCCCTCCAGACTCTGCTATAGCAAAAAAACCTAATCTGATGCTGTCTATTGTAATTTAGATTATGTTAGTCGGTCATATCAAAACAAGACGATTCCCAGTTGGTTAGGTTCAATTTTGCGGGTTTTCATGATCCAGTTGTACAAATAGTAGTTCAGTATCCCGTCTCCTGTCTGGAAGTGCAGGTTTTAGAAGACTGTCGCATTGTCCATCAAGTTGAGGCAGTTATACACGTCGAACTGCTCTTTCTTGGCCAAAATCAGGGCGTTTTTGATCAGTTCTTCGTAAGAGACTGAGGTAGCGAAGTTATAGAAGGAGTAACAAGCCTGTGTATAATCGTTGTTACATAGAGCATATCGTGTTTTGGGTTTTTCATTACATGGGAAGGCAAGGAGTAAAAGGACAAGAAGTCGGTAACTTTAACTTTCTTTTTGCCATTTTACACAACTTCCACACTCTTTACATAGGTGTATACTATCTTCTCTCTTGGTAAGAAGTAATGTTTGGCCTACTCATCAGTATAGTGAAATTTGACAGTGTATTTGCTAAATAGCGTTTTAATTACGAGAGTCCTTCATTCAGAAGCTTTGCCACACCAAACACATCATTTTTGTTCATTGGCCTTAACTAAATAGTAGGCTCATCTGGAATGCTGTAAAGTTTTTTAACCATAGCCAATGTTTGGTTTTGTCCCAAAGCCGAAAATTTGACCTAAATCAGCTTTTTCGGGTTAATAGAGCGATGAAAATACGTAGCCCTTGTGAAGGGAGTTGGCAAATTCTTCCCAGAGGTGTAAATCTGAGTTACAAACAAGTTACAGCTTGCCATTTATCTCGCAGATTCACTCTTCTTGTTACTTAGGTGATTAGAAACGCAGCTAGCTTAGCTTCTCTTACTTACTTGTGAACACACAAAAAGTTTATCTCCGCCATTTTTATCTTATCGCCTTAGGCTAGAACAGTCACTGGCACTCCTGTGATGGAAGCTACTAGTCTCTTAGTAGCATCTCTGACACCTACCAACCATTCAGGACGATATCCAGGCGGAGTCAGAGCCCACCTCAAAAATTACCGAGAATAATCGAATCTATAGGTGTTATCATCGTCTTCAACGTAGTTATTGGTTAGAAGCAAATAAAACTAAGTTAATAACACTTTACCTATTACAGTTCCGCTTCTTTGGTGACATCAATCTCGCACCAGTACAAATCTTCTCTCGGCAGCAAAAGTGGATCTTTTTGTACATCCTTGACCTCACGTTTTCCCTAGATGCTTCCTGGAGTTTGATCTTTGTCTTCTCTCAAAGTTGGCTTATTATCCCAGTACTAGTGCTTTTTGAGTATGTCTTCAAAGTACCTCAATGTCTTTCTGTCAGGACTAAATCAAACCAAAAGTACTATTTCTTTTTCTTCTCTTCCATATACTCTTTTAACATCTTCATTTTTCGCTCGTTTACCGTCCCTTTCTTCTCCTACTTCTATTCCTCTTTCTTCTAGATTGTTTGCTAGCTGAGCTCGACCTTTTACTTCGTATCGTCTGACTCCATACTTGAATATTTAAGTAAATTTAATAATTAAACTAAATCTTTTTCAAATAATACTAATTATAAGAAGTTGTACCGGCAAATCCACATCCAAGTACTCTTAACCAAAGCAAGCCAAGAAGATTTAGAATCGAACAAGCTGGTTCAGAGAGATAATGTTGTCCCATTTATGAAAGATGATATAATCATGCTTTAATTTACTAATGCGCCTGTTTTTCTATAAGTTGACCATTCATCATTTTTCGATAATTAAGCATTTACATTTTTAGCAATTTACCTAACTAAACATTCTTTTGCTTCAGCTCTCTGAAGCTATAGTTTTGTGGTTGTCTAACTTTTGTTATTAGCTATATTTCTGAATTCTGAATGAATGTATTTTTTTAGAGCTGTACTAAATTACAATGAAACAAAGTCGTATACATTTCAGTCAATTTCGTATTGATTTTGTCTTTTTGAGCTGATTTTGATGCTAACACTTCTTTATTCTATGGGGGTTGAATAGAGAAAAAAAGCATAATGTTGTGTGAACCGAATTGAAACAAAATTTAGTTGAATAGTTGAATTCATTCTTGAGCAAGGCAACACTCCCTTGTATTAATCTATCAGATTTATTTTAGAAAAACTTTACTCGTACCTACTTTCTCACTCTAAAACCTATAGCATACCCAGAAACAGATTTGATCTCAACTTACAATCTCTCAAGTACACTTAGCTTAGTTAATCAATTTATTGCTGAATGTTTTTATACTTATAAATTAATTGAACCTGCAGATGGAATCAATCTAATCAACTTATGGCCCCCTTGCCGTGCACGAAAAAGCATATCTCTTTTTCCCCAACAGTAACCTCCACATTACCCAGAGAAAGAGGAAAAGACAGAGGAGGGAAAAAAAGGAACTCGCTTTTTCTATTTTGGGCAAACCGAACATGATTAGTACGAACGCAAGAAAATCAATGAGTTCCACGAATACGTAGCAAAAAATAAAATCAACTATGATAGGTAGTTCTTTGATGAGCAACGTCTGCTACTCTTCCTACAGGGACATGGATACAAACCCAAGGACACATTGTAGGCCTTCAACGCTCATCTCTAGTTCAGAAAGACCTATCTCCCGGTTGATTTCACTAGGGTTTAGAAACTTCTGGTAACTCTGCCATCATTCAGAAAAGCGGCTTTTTCTATCCTTGCGGCAGGGATAAAAACTTCAGACCCATTCTAGTCTTTAACGCCACTCTGTTTGACGTGAAAGATATGGAAACTGCTATGCTGGCAACTATTTTCGTCCACGAAGAAGTGATCAAAAACATGTTTATTCCTGGCCAAGTTGAAAACTGGACCATTATCTATGAATTAGGTGGAATGGGAGTAACTGATATCCCAATGTCAGCAATCAAGGCAAGCACAGCCAAGATGTCACAAAATTATGGAGGCAGGCTCTTTAAAATGTTCGTTACTAATGCGCCTGGCACTATCTACTTTACTTGGAAAGTGGTTTCTGCTTTTTTGGATCCTGTGACAGTTGAAAAAATTAAAATTTCAAAGAACAATACTGAGAAGACCATGTTCGATAATATAGATCCTTCACAAGTTGAGCAAAAATACGGAGGCAAACAGCCTAACAGGACCGAATACTGGTAAGATTTCATATGACATAGGCCTTTCCGTATTCCTGAAGGAGTCTTTGATGAATCTCGTTTGATTAGTGTTGAAGAATACGAAAATAGACTTAAAAAGGGACTTTTGAAAAGAAACGTAATTCACCCTAAGTTTTCTTAGACTAAGGAAGTGTCCAAACTTTAAGAAAAGAAATAATGATAACTGAATCAAATCTACGTATTAATCATCTTTTTTGAAAAGAATTTTAAACCTTAATCCTTTAATCCAGATATTGTGTAAGTTACGATTCCCATAACAACTAAAATTTATTCAAATGGTCAAATCTGTGAAAAAAGTCACATAATCACTCTACAATTAAACCAAAATTTAGTATATTTTGGATTTAATCAAAAAAAGACAAATGAAGCGTTTACATCACTTATTTCCATAAAGCTGCATCAGCTGAGAAATAACTGTTTGTATTATTTCTCCACTTTTATCTGAGCTGAATTGCCAAAACATAACTCCCCCATGCCATTTCCCCTCCTGATATGCCCTTGTAACAGCAACGGCCAAAGAATTT
>Ga0316217_10006876_pt1 | contig 11059 bp, 11 predicted proteins | sample 1anoAmetaG_FD_203633 | JGI IMG/M metagenome (GOLD analysis project Ga0316217, IMG submission 203633) | Freshwater microbial communities from Trout Bog Lake, Wisconsin, USA - 1anoA | ecosystem: Environmental > Aquatic > Freshwater > Lake > Hypolimnion/Profundal zone | place: USA: Wisconsin... | reverse complement strand
TGATGGAAGTGCATACCAAACGTTTACAACATGTTACCTTACTGGCATGAGGTCCTGCTAGTCTAAAAGGGATTTCCAAAATGAAAAAGAAAATATGGTTTAAAAAAATATTATGGAGTTACTATCCATGCCACATAAATGGTTGGATTAGTATGTTTGTTTTATTTTTATCTGGATTTATTTTATTTTTTCTTTCGCAGATATTTTCTGCAAATACAGGATATCCATTTCGGGATTTTATCCCTCCTATCGTAATTTTAATTGCCATTTCTGGATGGATATTAGCTGAAACTCACAGTGAATGATGTGGGGCGGGCTGCACCAAATCGGAATTACAGCGACAATTTACGTCATCCCAACCACGAGTCGTATGTGTCGCGCCATTGATTTTTTGCATTACTCCGACATAGCACCAGAGTTTGATCCAAAAGCTGTAATTCTAAGCAACGCCGGATCGTAATGCTCGTAAGCGAGATTGGATAATGCGTATGCCCTTGATACAATAGCTGGCAAAGGAGCCGACATGCCAAACTTTCAGCCCATTGCGTATCACCTCTTTGCGATTGTGCTTGCCATAAGTATGCTCGCCACCGTCGCCCACGCGACAGAGACCGTCACCTACACCTATGACGCGCGCGGTCGCATTGTGAAGGTCGTTCATTCAGGCACGGTGAACAATGGCGTGACCACCACTTACACCCACGACAATGCCGATAACCGCACGCAGGTTCAAACGTCAGGCTCCTCGCACTGATCTTGGCCATGCGGCGTTATTCAACGCTTCTGGCTGCAAATTCAGTTGCCGCCGGGCACTGACGCGCCGGCATAGGGATCAAATTGTGGCGGCTTGGCAGGAATCACGACGGGAGCGATGGCCGGAGCGGAGTAGACTTGGGCCGATTGATGATTGCCTCTGATCGCCCCCATAAAACCTTGTGCGATCACAGGCGCGCCGAACAGTATAAAACATCCCAAAATCACGCGCAGTCCGGTACGGATGGTGAATCGGCCCTGCAACATGGCGATCCCGAACCATGCGATGGCCAGTACGGCTATAGTCGTGCCGAAGGTCCCCAGGAGGAGTTGTTGAGCCCATTCCACAGCCGTAGGCAAGGCCTGTGCGTTGGTGGAAACCTCTGGGTCTGGCAATATGCTCACGGCTATCTCCCCAGTGGCGCTTGGCTGCGGTGTGCCCATTAACAAGAATTTCGGCGATTGACCCGAACGGCACAAAACCGAGATAGCAGGCCCTTGCCTGATAGGGTATATGCGGCCTGGAAAATTTCCAGACGCGCATGCCAGTCATAACAACGACGCGCCTGTGTTAAAATGGTAGCATTCAGCGGCTTCTCATGCGAGGCAGGTTCGGTTTTGTATCACGCGGAGGGAGGATCATTGATGCGCGGCAGGTTTACTTCAGTCTTTGCCCTTCTGGCTACGGACCTGCTCGCAACACCGGCCTTCGCCGACATTGGTGCGGACCCGCAAGGTTCTGGTGTGCTTGTGAACGCGGTGACCTGGCTGCAGGGCACTTTGATGGGTACGGTGGCAACCGTGGTGGCGGTCATCGCGATTGCCAGCGTGGGCTTCATGATGCTGACTGGCCGGATCAACTGGCGCCACGGTGCGGTGGTGATCATTGGCTGCTTCATCCTGTTTGGCGCGGCCAGCATCGTTGCCGGCATTCGCGCCGCCGCTGTCGGCGGCTGAGCGACATCCATGGCCGAGGTCTTAAACCGCACAACCGTCTTTGTGGCCCTTACCCGGCCGCAGATGTTTGCTGGCGTCACCTACAGCTTTTTTGTGGCCAATAGCGTGGTTGCGGCCGAGCTGTTCCTCATCTTCAAGAGCTTTTGGGCCATTGGCATCGCCTTGGTGCTTCATCTCGTCGGCATGGCATTGTGCCTGCGCGAACCGAGGTTCTTTGACCTGTGGATCGCGCGCGTCAGCCGCTGCCCCAAGGTGCCCAATCACAGGCTGTGGCGATGCAACTCCTACCGCCCCTGACAAGTGATCCCCGCGTGGCCGCGCGCGAGAAGGCGGCCGGCAGCCACTTGCCCTATGCGCGCCATGTGGACGGTAATACCGTTCTCACCCGTGACGGTATGCTGATGCAGACGATCCGCCTCGACGGGCTCTTGTTCGAGACGGCTGACACAGATGAACTCAATTACCGTGCTAGCCTTCGCGATGCGATGCTGCAGACGATATCGACATCGCGGTTTGCGATCTACCACCATGTGATCCGCCGCAAAGCCGAGGTGACGCTTGACGCGCGTTTCCCTGATGAGTTTTCAAGGAAGCTCGATGCCGCATGGCGCGCAAGGCTGGAAGGGCGGCAGCTCTATGTGAACGAGCTGTTTCTCACGATCGTGCGCCGACCGGTGCAGGGACGAATGGGAATTTTTGGCCGGCTCGGGGATTTGTTACCACGTGGCAAGGTCGAACGCGCCGCAGGGCTCGCCACCGAGATCCGGGCTCTCGATAGCGCTACGCAGGCCCTCATGGCCGCGCTGGGTAGTTACGGGCCGAAATTGCTCACCATACATGAGACCGAAACGGGTCTGCGCTCGGAACCGTTGGAATTTCTTAGCTGCCTTTTCAACGCCGAAATGCGGCCGATGGAACTGCCACATTCGGATTTGGGGCATCATCTGCCCTGGCGTAGGGTTAGCTTTGGGCAGGAAGCCTTCGAGCTGGGCGCAGCTGGCGCATCTTCGCGCAAATTTGGAGCGATCGTCTCGATCAAGGATTACCCCTCGCATACGCTGCCCGGCATGTTCGACGAGCTCTACCGCATGCCTTTCGAAATGACGGTCAGCCAGTCCTTCGCCTTCGTTGAGCAGGGGGCGTCGCTTTCCCGAATGAACCTTGCGCTGCGCCGCATGCGGTCCGCCGAGGACGAGGCGGTGTCGCTGCGACATGAGCTATCGCATGCCAAGGATGATGTTGCGGCGGGACGTGCAGGCTTCGGTGAACACCACACTACCATCGCCCTCCACGCCGAAAGTCTTGAGGCGCTTGATACGCAAGTTGCCGAGGTGACGGCCGTTCTGGCGGATCTCGGTATTGTGGGGGTACGCGAGGATATCGCGCTGGAGCCAGCCTTCTGGGCGCAGTTCCCCGCCAACTTTAAATATATCGCGCGCAAGGGCCTCGTCTCGACCGCCAATTTTGCAGGGCTCGCCAGCTTGCACAATTTCCCCGTCGGCCGACCGCGCGGCAACCACTGGGGCGAGGCGGTGACGCTGTTCGAGACGACAGCGGCGGGGCCCTATTTCTTCAGCTTCCATGTCAATGATCTGGGCAATTTCACCATTATAGGCCCCTCGGGTTCGGGCAAAACGGTGGTGCTCAATTTTCTGCTGGCGCAGGCAAGAAAGTTCGCGCCCCGGATTGTCTTCTTCGACAAGGATCGCGGCGCCGAGCTTTTCATCCGCGCCATCGGCGGCCAGTATGACCGCTTGCGCCCCGGCAGCCCTTCGGGCCTCAACCCTTGCCAAATCGAGGACACGCCCGCCAACCGCCAGTTCCTGATCGAGTGGCTGACGCTGCTGGCGGGCGGCATCGATGTGGCTGAAGCCGAGATCGTCAAAGACGCGGTTGATGCCAATTTTGCGCAGAGCCCCAAACGGCGGCGGCTTCGTTATCTGGTAGAGCTCTTCCGGGGCGGTCAGCGCCCGCATCCGGGTGACCTTTATTCCCGCATGCGCTCCTGGTGGGGCGAGGGAGAACGGGCATGGCTTTTCGATAATGAAGAGGATTTGACCGATCTTGCCGAGCCCACCGTCGGGTTCGACATGACGGCCATCCTCGATGACCAGGCGGCCAGAACGCCGGCGCTGCTCTACTTCTTCCACCGGGTTGAACAGCGGCTCGACGGCTCGCCGGCAATCATCGTTGTCGATGAGGGCTGGAAGGCGCTCGACGACGATGTCTTTGTCGCCCGTATCAAGGATTGGGAAAAGACCATCCGCAAGCGCAATGGCATTGTCGGCTTCGCCACGCAAAGCGCGCAGGATGCCCTCGAAAGCCGGATCGCCAGCGCCATCATCGAACAGGCGGCAACGCAGATCTTCATGATCAACCCCAAGGCGCGTGCTGAGGATTACATCGACGGTTTTGGGCTCACACCCCACGAGTACGAACTCGTCCGGACATTGCCTGACAGTTCACACTGCTTCCTCATCAAGCATGGCAATCACAGCGTGGTGGCCCGGCTCAACCTATCGGGCGAAAAGGATCTGCTGACCATTCTCTCCGGCCGCGAGGAAACGGTGCGTATTCTCGACGAACTCATGGCTCATTCCGGCAGCGCTCCCGCCGCCTGGATGGATGCCCTGCTGGAGCGGGCTTGATATGGCCTGCCCCAGCATCCTGACGGGTACGCGGTTTCTGGGCACGACGCTTGGGGCAATCGACTGTCACGCGCAGACCATCGGCGCCTATGGCTATGGCGCGCTGGCAGATCCCGGCTCCAGCGTTTCGCTGGCACTCGCAGGCCTCCTCACCATTTTCATCGCGATCTTCGGGATTAGACTGCTGCTGGGGTATCCCATCGCTGGGCGTGATGTGGTGAGCGATGCGGTGCGGATCGGCCTAGTGCTGACGCTGGCGACCAGCTGGCCGGCGTGGCGCGTTCTGGGCTATGATGTGGTGATGAACGGCCCGGCCGATATGGCGCGGACCATCGGTCTTGCATCCAGCCTTCCCGGTAGCGACAACGGACAAGTTACACGCCTTCAAAACGTTGATGATGGGCTTGTTTCGATCACCATGTACGGCACAGGCCGCCTCACGGGCGGGGTCGTCGGCGGTACAGATTTGGGCGATAGCTTCCACGGGGTTGCCCTGCCCGACGAAACGGGCCTTGGCTGGGGCCGCGTGCTCTTCCTTGCCGGCACGATCGGGCCATTCGCCATTTTGCGGCTCGGCGCGGGGATATTGCTGGCCATTGCGCCTCTGATGGCCGGGTTCATGCTGTTTGGGGGCAGCATGGGTATTTTTGTGGGATGGCTGCGCGGGCTGACCTTTTGTGCGCTGGGCAGCCTTGCCTTCACCCTCATTCAGGGCGTGGAACTTGCCATTCTCGCCCCCTGGATTTCCGATGTCTTGGCACAGCGGAATGGCGGCAGCTTCACGCCCTCCGCCCCTACGGAAATCATGGTACTGGCGCTGGCCTTCGCCATTCTCGCCTTCGGAAGCCTCATGCTGATCGCGCGCGTTGCCTTTCAGCCGCATGTGGCGATGCCCCGCGTCTTCCAAAGTGGCTCGAGCCGCGACGCATCGTTCGGGCGCGAGCCCGCAAATGATGGAAGGTCGATGCGGATGATCACCGACACACAGTCGCGTGCGCATCTGATCGCCGACGCCGTGTCCACCTCGATGCGGCGCGAAGGGATGGGCAATGTTTTGGCGCTCTCCGCAATGGGCGCATCGCAAGATGCCTCCCGGCGGGCACCAGAGCAAATGCGAACCAGCAGCGAAGCACCGCCGCCAGACGTGCTCGGCAGCAGCTTTCGGCGAACCCGCACACGCGCGCCCGCCGCCAACAAAATGAGAGACGGCCAGATGAAAGACCGCCAAATGGGCAGTAACAAGACATGAGCCAAGAGCCGCACAAAGGTCTTTCCGATTACCTCAGCTCGGCTGAAAGCTGGGCGGCGGACAAGGAAAAGAGCGACGCCCGTGTGCTGCGCATGGCCCTCATCGGCGCCGGCGTGCTGGGGGTTATCGCGCTTTGCGAGGCTATAGCATTGATCGCGCTGACCCCATTGAAGACCGTCGTGCCCTATACGCTGCTCGTCGACCGCCAAACCGGCTATGTGGAGGCATTGAAGCCACTCGAACGCCAAATCGTTGCGCCCGACACCGCGCTCACCCGCTCGCTTCTTGCGCAATATGTCATCGCGCGCGAGGGCTTCGACATCGATGCCTTGCGCGATGACTACCGCAAAGTCGCCCTATGGTCATCGGGCGAAGCCCGTGACCGCTATATCGCCGCCATGCAGGCATCCAACCCCACAAGCCCACTGGCCACCCTGCCAAGGCGCGCGCTCGTCGAGGTGCAGATCCGGGGCATCTCCTCACTCGGCCCCGATACCTCGCTGATCCGCTTCTCCACCATCCGCACCGATCCCGGCGGCCAGCCACAGCCACCCCAAACATGGCAAGCCGTCATAAATTACCGCTTCGCCGCCACCTCCATGAGCGAAGCCGACCGCCTCATTAACCCCCTCGGCTTCCAAGTCATACGCTACCGCCGCGACGCCGAGATGGTGCCAGAGACGCAAGCATCCGCATTGCCTGCAAGCAATGCGGGACCCTATGCTGCAACTCCGACACCGCCGACATCGCCGATGCCAGCGCAGACCGTGCCTGCATCCCTAAACGCCCCGCAGCCTGTGAACAGGAGGGTGCAGTGAGGGAAAGAGGAAGGGAAAGAAAAGAGGAAGATGCGAGGGGGTTACCCCCTCGCGCTCCCAATACTTTTGGCGTTGTGCGCGACCTCACCCTCGCTCAACGCGTTGAAGCGCCGCAGGCTTTTATCTCCGCTTCGCGGGAAGAAATCAGGCAGCCGATGTGCACAAGATGGCCTGCTGCCAAGGCGATGACAAGTTGGGGGTCTGGGGCCCGTGGCCCCAGGAAACCTTCTCTTTCCCTATACTTTTCTTCTATTTCCCGCTTCCTCAACACCAGCGCCGCCCTCATCGCAACGACACTAGCATTCCCAGCCCTCGCCGACGTAGAACCGGTGCCGTCGCCCGAGGACGCGCGTATTGCTATTGTGCACTATCAGGCTGATCAGCCTGTGCGGCTGAATGTGGCGAGTGGTGGGGGGATCACTATTTTGCTGCCGCTGGCTGAGCATATTCAGTCGGTGGTGCTGACCGATCCCGAGGCTTGGCATGTTGATGTGTCTGGGGGGCAGGATAGCCTGTCGCTGCGCGAGGTGCGTCAATCGCTCACGGGCTCTACGGTGATGACGGTGCGGTCTGATATGCGGAGCTACGACTTTTCTCTTACCAGCAGCGCGCGCAGTTCAGGCCCCTATTTGGTCCGGATTGAGACTGCGCAGGCGGGCCGTCCACCTGCTGTGTGGTCGCCGCCGGTCATTTCCGAGCCCGGAACTTACAAACTAGCGGGCAACAAGGCGCTCATTCCGGCCACGCTCCGTGATGACGGTTCCAAGATGTATATGACTTGGGGGGCATCTCAGGCGATACCGGCGGTGTTTGCGATTGACGATTTGGGGCAGGAGCAGATGGTCAACGGCTATATGCGGGATGGGACGTTCACGATCGACCGGATCTACGATCAATTGCTGTTCCGGATAGACGGGGCAGAAGCCAGCGCCCGGCGGCTTTTGCCCAAGAGGAAACGATGAGCGAGACCTTGGAAAGCGCGGCACCTTTAGCGCCGGATATTCGCCCGATGGTGGGCAAGGCAGCGAGCACGCGGGGGCTTTGGCTGTTTGGCGCGGCAGCTTTGCTGGGCGGGGGCACGCTGTTTGCCGCGCTCGAAAACCACCGGGCGACGCTGCAGGAGCCTTCGATTTCCGCGCCTGGCACATCTTCCTTGGGCGGCGCGGGCGGCGGCGAAGGCGCGGCGCCACCAGATCTCTTCATTCCGCCGCAATATCCGCAGCTGGCCCACGACGTTGGGTTGATGCCTGTGGCATCGTTAGCGCCGTCTGCCGCGCCGGCGGCCGTTCCCATCGTCGCGGTGCGGCAACAACCGGCAAGGCTTGCCGCTGTGACCCGGAGTGGGCCGCCTTCTACTGGTTCTGGGGTCCCGCAGACAGATGCACAGCTTGGTGTTGCTGGCGGAATTACACCGGCGACCAGCCCGCAGGTGGTATTTGACGCTGGCAGAACACCGCGAACATCGTCTGGAGGCGACAGTTCGTCAACGAAAGGCGATGGGGTCAAGGGCGATGAGCGAGTGGTTGCCACCCGCTTTGCCAACCCCGCGACCACCATCCCCAAGGGAACGGTCGTACAGGCAGTCCTGGAGACCGCGCTTGATTCCACCCGGGCCGGTCTCGCCCGCGCCATCGTCTCGCGCGATGTTTACGGGTTTGATGGAAGCAAGGTTCTCGTTCCCAAGGGCAGCCGGCTGATCGGCGAATATAAGGCTGACATTACCACCGGCCAAAGCCGTGCGCTCATCCAGTGGCAGCGCCTGATGCGGCCTGATGGGGTTATCATCAATCTGGATTCCCCTTCGGCTGACCCGTTGGGGCGCGCCGGGGTCAAGGGGAAGGTCAACAGTCATTTTCTCGCCCGGTTCAGCAGTGCATTCATGCAATCGGCGTTGCAGGTCGGCACCCAGGTCGCGATCAACAAACTATCAGACGGCACAGCGATCTATGCCGCGCCGGGGCTTTATGCGCTTCCGGGGGCGTTGCAGGGTAATGCACCCACCGCAGGCGCCAATGTCCAACCCACGCTGACCGTCCGCCAAGGCACGAGTGTATCGGTATTTGTGGCGAAAGACCTCGATTTTACGAGCGTCGAATGACCGCCCTGGCGCCCGCCAACATTTATCTGGAAAGCTGCCTCGCGCCGCTGAGCGGCCATCTGTCCCGCACCGAGGTTACCGACATTTACATCAATCGCCCCGGCGAGTTGTGGATCGAGACACTGGGCGGTGGCATCGAACGGCACCCGGCTCCCGAGCTTAGCGAGGCCCTACTGCACCGCCTTGCCCGTCAAGTGGCGGCCGTCACCGCGCAGGGTATCAGCCGCGAACATCCGATCCTGTCCGCCACGCTCCCCACCGGCGAGCGTGTGCAGGTGGTGATCCCGCCAGCAACTCGGGGGCACATTGCCGTCGCCATCCGCAAGCATGGCGTTTCGGGGCTGGTGCTCGAGGATTACCGCGACAGCGGCGCCTTTGATCGCGTGGATATTGTGACCGCCGCTGAAGCAGATGCACGACCCCGCATGGATATGACCGGGAGCGACCCGATGGATATGCTGCGTGATGCGGTCAAAGGGCGCCGCAATATTCTGGTCTCGGGCGGCACCTCGACGGGCAAGACCACCTTCCTCAACGCGCTGCTGAAAGAAGTTCCGCTGGAGGAGCGGCTAATCCTGATCGAGGATACTCCCGAGCTGCAAATTGCCCATGAAAACGCTGTTGGGCTGATCACCGCGCGCAGCAAGCTGGGCGAGGCCGAGGTCAGTGCCGAGGACCTGCTCATCGCCTCTTTGCGCATGCGGCCCGATCGCATTATCCTCGGTGAAATCAGAGGCCATGAGGCGGGAACTTTCCTGCGCGCGGTCAATACCGGCCATCCGGGGTCTCTCACCACCATCCATGCGGATTCGCCCACACGCGCCATCGACCAGCTGGCGCTGCTGGTCCTCCAGACCGGCATCCGCATGGGCTGGGAAGACGTCGTCACCTACGTCAAGCGCTCGCTCGACCTCATTGTTCAGCTAAAGCGGGGACCACAAGGCCGCGCAATCAGCCAGATCATGGTGGTGGAATAAATGACCGGAGGAGGCCCATGGCAGAGCCATGGGTCCGGAGCTTTCATCGCCACCTTGCGCTCAGGCAGGTCCAGCGCTGCGCAAATTGGAGGGCTCCACGCTGGCCCTGCCATACTCCCAGTTATGCACGGCATCATCCTTTCCGCCACCGCTGTTCAATTTTCACCGCCACGCCGGTTCAAATGAGGTGCCGCACAGAGGGGGTAAGCCTTTTGCGTCGTGGCACGCATGGTGTATGTTTGACGCTTATGGCGCATGAACTCGACGATATCCGGGCTCATACTGAATGCCCTGTTTGCGGCGGCGAGCTGATCGTCACCTACAAGACCATGCGTCTCGAGCGCACGGTAGAATGCCCAACCTGCGGCGAGACCGTTCGGCCCATAGACGATACGCCTATCGGCAAAATTCAGAAGCTGATCGACGAAGCCTGACGATAGGGCGGATAGTGGCCCGCACGGCATAATGATGTCGTGGCAGAAGGCCCAACGTGCTCAAATCGCCCGACGTTCAATACCTGATTGTCATGCCACGAGGATCACAGGCCGAGTTCGATGCTTTTCTCTGGGACATGGGTCAACGTCGGCGCGGGATTGAGATTTTGCTTTGCACGCGCTTCCCGCAGGCTCTCGGTGTCAAACACATAGACCTCGTCGCGATCAGTCGGTGGTGTCGGCGCCGTTGGCCTCGGTGACCGTACCGACGAGGGGCTATGCGCCTGCTTTGCTTGGGGGCCAACATGTTCAAGGGCACTCGCCTTGTCCCCGGCATTGACATCGATGGATCGAAGCAACGCATCACGGTCGTTGGTGTAGATCGCGAGGTCATCCCGCACACGGGTTGCCATCACATGGGTCAGCCGCTGGTTTGAAAGGTGCCGCTCTGCCGAGTGCATAACCCCAATCCCCTGTTCGGTGGTCATACCCTGGGCCTGGTGCATGTTGATCGCATAAGCGAGGCCAAGCCGCGATAGCATCCGGTCCCCATGGGGCAGCAACATGTTCACACCTTCACTTGTGCGCACCTCCACACCTTCTCGTGTGATGCTGACCACATCTGCGGCTGCCGAATTGAACAAGCCACGCGCCTTGTCATTTGCGGTCCAGCGGATGCGATCTCCCTCGTGGAGGCGCAAAGTTTCGCGTTCATACAATGCCAGATGGTCACGTTTGTCGTTGGGATCGAGACGGTCGGGGCGGAATTTCACGCGATCGCCCTCGGCATTGCGAAGGCTGACAATCCCCTTGGCTGAGACCCCGACGACATCATAAGTTCCGCGTTCGAGTCCAGTCGAACTGTCTCGACTGACCACCTCCAAAACCTGACCGGCCCGGAAGTTGTTGGCAAAGCGCAATTCCTCGCGCGTGAGATGTACGCCCTCCAGATGGGAAAGGGCAAGACTTTCCCCGCGCAAAGTGCCTTCGGCCTTCAGGCCTGCCTGCACAAGCGCATTGAGTTGGGTGCGCGTGGCGCGGCCCGAGGCATAGAGCGCAGTGCGTTCACGATCCTCAGCCGAAAGCTCGAGCCATTTGCGGGCGGCTGCCTCACGGAAATCGGGG
>Ga0316217_10006875_pt1 | contig 11059 bp, 7 predicted proteins | sample 1anoAmetaG_FD_203633 | JGI IMG/M metagenome (GOLD analysis project Ga0316217, IMG submission 203633) | Freshwater microbial communities from Trout Bog Lake, Wisconsin, USA - 1anoA | ecosystem: Environmental > Aquatic > Freshwater > Lake > Hypolimnion/Profundal zone | place: USA: Wisconsin... | reverse complement strand
CGCCGATCACGTTCGGCACAGCCGCGGCACTGCGGAGCATCCGTTTTGGCTTGATCGACATCCATGCCGGTGGTATTATCGGCATTCAGGCGTCAAAAACGCTAAACAAGGACGTTTTTTACGGAAGCGAGTTGATTATGAGTATCAAGCGGCTCAATGCTTTTTTTGTCCTCTGTGGCCTGGTCTTATGCCTCTGTCGCGGAGCTTTGGCCGATGATGAGGTCAAGACGATCCTTGATTTCAAGCCGGAAATGGACCTCTCCAAGCTGGAGACTAAGGCCACGATCAGCCTGTATAACTTCAATGGCGATACTTCGCTGAAGCTGGTCGGCCCGCCCAAGCTGGCGTTTCCCGGTCTTCATTACGCTCCGGCTAACCCTCTCGATCTCACCGGCGCCAAGGGCATTGAAACCGACGTGACCAATCTAAGCGATGAGGTTATCAGCGTGTCGCTACGTGCCGAAAATGACACCGATGGCAAGGCCGGTCATTGGAGCGTGGCTTCAATCCAGTTAGGGCCGAAGGATACCCGCACGCTGCAAATGCCGTTCGGACTGAAATATGGCAAGCCGGACCCAAACTACGTATTCGATCCGGCCAAGATTGTCGGCGTGACGTTCTATATCGCCAACGCTTCAGATAATGAGCGCAGCGTGCTGGTGAAGAATATTCGCACCTTCACCAAAGCCGTGGTTCAGCAGCCGATCGAGGTCGGCAAGCCACCGAGCGATGGGCTGGTGCTGTGGCTGGATCCGTCCAAAGCCGACACGGTTACCGCCGATGCTGACCGGCATATCAGCGTGCTGACCGACCGTAGCGGCCAGCATCACGACGCCAAAGCCGCATCAAACGATGCCGCGCCGGTACTCGATGCGCTGCAAACCAATCACCGGCCGAAAATGCACTTCGAGGCTAAGAGTTCGCTGAAGATCGACGCCATCCGCCCGGCATCCGGCGGGGTTACGGTTTTCGTGGTCTATGCCAAGGCGAAAGACAAAAACCCGACCTTGACCGACGATGGCGACCTGCTGGCAACTCCCGATTTCCGTCTGGCGGCAATCGCTCCCAAATCACAATGGAAATTGGGCGGCAACACTATCGCGGTGGAAAATGCGCCTATCGGGCCGATCACCCTGGGCGATGGTTTTTCCGGCGATATCGGCGAAGTGCTGGTCTATGATCACGTCTTCACCGCCGAGGGCGAGCGCGTGCGTGTGATGGAGTATCTGGGGAACAAATGGAACGTCGGCTTCCCTGATCCCAGTTGGGTGCGCGATGGGCCGCTCGATCCCAAACCCGAGCGCACTCATGATGATTTGCCGCTGTCCGATCAGGCCAACGCGGGCAAATGGGCGTTTGATCCGACTTTTACCGATGATTTCAAAGGGCCGGAAATTGATCCCAAGCGTTACGAGGTATTCTGCACCGACAACGGCAAAACCCAGTGGCTCGGCCGCTCACCCGGGCTTTTCATTCCGGCCAATACGGTTTTCCAGGATGGCCTGCACATCAAGCTGGACAAAGCCAGCCCCGAGCAGATGAAGGCCCATCCCGGCTACAAATACACCACCGGCTACGTGCAAACCCGCCAGCGCACCGGCTATGGTTATTATGAGATTGAGGCCAAGGTGGCACACACCGCCATCGACAATGCCTTTTGGCTGGCCAATACCGGCGATCCTAATAACGGATTGGAGATCGATATTTTTGAGCAAGGCCCGCACACGCGGGACTTTGCCAAGCAGGATATCATGACCGCTCACGTGTGGGGCGAAAACGGCGACAAGCATCACTTTGGCTGGCTGGTCAACTACAACGCACCATTTGATTTGAGTGCCGATTTCCACGTCTATGGCTTTGCCTGGACCAAAGATGAATTGGTCTGGTATCTCGACGGTTCGGTCGTACGCAAAATGAAGAACACCAGTTGGCATTTGCCGATGCTGATGATTTTTGATGCCGAGCCGATGAGTGATTGGTTTGGTGCGGTTGATGAGAAGGATTTGCCGACGGAATACACTGTGAAATACGTGCGTGTGTGGCGGCAAGAGTAAGGAGTTTCTATGGTGCGACTATTACGACTCGCTACGTTCATCGTTTTTGGCGGATTAGCTCTTTGCCTGGTGCAATGGAGCTTGGCTGACGATGCCATTAAGCCGGTTCTTGAATTTATGCCGCAGACGGATTTAACGAGTCTGCAATCGGCGGAAAACAAGGCGACGCTCAGCCTGCAAACCGAGAATGGCCAGACCGCGCTGAAGATTGTCGGGCCGGCCAAGTCCGGCTATCCCGGCATTCACTATGCCCCGGCCGCGCCTCTGGACCTAAGCAGTGCCAAGGGCATTGAAACGGAGATAACCAATCTAAGCGATGAGCCGATCACCATCTCGCTACGGGTGGAGAACGGCACCGATCCCAAAGCGGCGAAATGGAGCATTAACTGGCAGCAAATGGAGCCGGGCGAGAAGCGCACGCTGCAAACGCCTTTCGGCTTGAAGTATGGCAAACCGGGCTATGCGCTGGATCCGGCGAAGATCGTCGGCATAACCGTGTACGTTAGCGGCACTTCGGATAACGAGCGTACCGTGCTGTTGCAAAACATCTGCACGTTTACGCAGCTTACGCCCCAGCAGCCGTCCGATCTGGCCAAGCCGCCCAAAGACGGGCTGGTGTTGTGGCTCGATCCCTCCAAAGCCAGCACGGTGACCGCTGATGCGGATCGCCATATCAAGGCGCTAGCCGACCGCAGCGGGCAGCATCACGACGCCAAACCGGCCGCGGCCGATGCCGCGCCGGTGATCAATCCGTTGGAATTAACCGGCCGGCCGCTGATGCACTTTGATACCAAGTGTTCCCTGAAGATCGACACCATCCGGCCGGAGTCTGGCGGCGTGACCGTCTTTATCGTCTACAACAAAGTGAAGGGCAAACAGCAATCGCTGCCGGACGGCAATCTGTTCGTCTCACGGCCGCAAGCCGATATCGCGCCGGGCACTGCGCCTAATTTCTGCATCGCCGTGCCTAGTGCCAAAGCTCCGGATAAATCCCTCATCACCGTCGCGATGGCGAATGCCCCCATCGGGCCGATCACTCTCGGTGAAGGTTTCTTGGGCGATATCGGCGAAGTGCTCGTCTACGATCACGTCTTCACCTCCGAAGGCCAGCGGCGCAAAATGTTTGATTATCTCCAGACCAAGTGGGGTGTGAGCTACGATAATCCCGATCCTGGTTGGCTGCGGGTGGGGCCGCTTGATCCCAAACCCGAGTACACGCACGCTGATCTGCCACTGTCGGATCAGGCCAACGCCGGCAAGTGGACGCTCGATCCGCAATTCAGCGATGAATTCAAAGGCCCGGACATCGACACGAATCGCTACGAGGTCTTCTGCACTGACAACGGTAAAACCCAATGGCTCGGCCGCGCGCCCGGGCTGTTTCGTCCGGAAAATGTCACATTCAACAATGGCCTGCATATCAAGCTGGACAAAGCCACGCCCGAACAGATGCAAGGCCACGACGGCTACAAATACACCACCGGCTATATCCGCACCCGCCAGCGCACCGCTTATGGCTATTATGAGATTGAAGCCCGGCCAGGCAAAACCGCCATCGACAATGCGTTTTGGTTCGCCGACACCGGCAATCCCGCCAAGGGCTTGGAGATCGACGTCTTCGAGCTTGGCCCGCACACGAAATACTACCATAACCAAGATATCATGACCGCCCATGTGTGGGGCGAGAACGGCGACAAATACCATTGGGGCTGGCTGGTGGGCTACAAAGCTCCATTTGAAATGGGCGATGATTTTCATGTCTATGGTTTCCAGTGGACCAAAGACGAATTGATATGGTACATCGACGGCTCGGTGGTGCGCAAACTCAAGAATACCGACTGGTTTTTGCCGCAGTTGTTGATCTTCGACGCCGAGCCGCAGGTTCCCTGGTTTGGCCCGGTGGACGATAAGGATTTACCCTCGGAATTTACCGTGAAATACTTGCGTGTTTGGAGGCAGCAGTAAACATGAGCGTAACCCAGATTAGTCTCGATGGTGTATGGAAGCTGACCGCCGGGCCGCAAACCGCGGCCGCGCCGCGCCAGCCGGCGGCGTTGGATGCGGCCGGATGGCTCACCATCCCGGCGACTGTGCCGGGCAATGTGGAGCTAGACCTGATGGCCGCCGGTCGGTTGCCGGAGTTATCGGTTGCCAACAATATCTTTCTTCTGCGCGAGTTCGAAAGTTGGGATTGGTGGTATCGCCGGTCATTCGCCACGCCGGCCTTGGCCGCCGGGCAGCGATGTGAATTGGGCTTCGAGGGTATCGATTGTCTGGCCAATATCTGGCTCAATGGCGTGCAGATCGGCTCGACAGACAATATGCTGATCGCGCACCGGTTTGATGTGACCGAGCATCTCAATCGCGCCGGTGATAACGAGCTGGTGGTGCGCATCGAATCGCCGGTGCTGGCATCACGGCGGCATATCCCCGAGCCGCACGAGAGCGCTTTCCCGACCAATTATGAGGGTCAGTCGATCCGCAAAGCGCCGCACATGTATGGTTGGGACATCATGCCGCGTCTGGTATCGGCGGGCCTGTGGCGCAGCGTGCGATTGGAAATCATTGAGCCGACGCGCTTTCGTTCCGTTTATTTCGCCACGTTGGCCATCGACGCCACCAAGGCCGCCGCGAGCGCCACCGTGCTGCTCGACTGGAATTTCGACACCGAGCGGTTGAATGTGGATGATTTGACGCTACGGATTCGCCTGGCGGATGAACACGGCGTGCTCCATGAAAGCACGCCGGCGGTTTTCGGCACCAGCGGCCGCAGTCAGCTCAAGTTGGCCAATGTGCGCCCCTGGTGGCCGCGCGGCCGGGGCGAGGCGCATCTCTACGATCTGCAATTGGAACTGCTTGACCCCGCCGGCAATCTCCTTGCCGCGAACCATGAGCGTGTCGGCATTCGCACCATTGTGCTGGAGCGCACCGATGTCACCAACCCGGCCGGCGAAGGCGAATTTGTCTTCCTCGTCAATGGCGAAAAAACTTTCGTGCATGGCACCAACTGGGTGCCGCTGGATGCGCTCCATGCCCGCGACCGGCAGCATCTGGAAGCGGTGTTTGCTCTCATGGTAGACGTCAATTGCAACATGGTTCGCTGCTGGGGCGGCAATGTCTATGAGGATCATGCGTTCTTTGATCTCTGCGACCGGCATGGCGTGATGGTCTGGCAGGACTTCGCCCTGGCGTGCGCGATCTATCCGGCGGACGAGGCGTTTGTGGCTACCATGCGCCATGAGGCCGAACAGGTCATCACCAAACTCCGCAATCATGCCAGCCTGGCCTTGTGGGCAGGAAATAATGAGATCGATGAGGCCTACGAATGGGGCGGCTTGAAGCAGGATCCCAATCTGGATCGCATGAGCCGGGAGGTGTTGCCACAAGTGGTTCGCCGGCTCGATCCGTTGCGGCCCTATCTGCCTAGTTCTCCTTATCACAGTGCCGCGTTTGTCAAAGCCGGCGGCGATGGTTTGCGGCAAGCACCCGAGCAGCATTTGTGGGGCTACCGCGATCAATACAAGCACGAATATTTCTATCAGTCGGCCGCGCATTTTGTGAGTGAAGTGGGCTACCATGGCTGCACCGACCGGCGAACGCTGGAACGCTTTCTCGATGCCGATCATCTCTGGCCATGGAAAGACAACGACCAATGGCTAACCCATGCGACGATTCCGCATCCGCGCGAAACCTATCGCTATGGCTATCGCATCCCGCTGATGGCCAACCAGATTCGCAACATGTTCGGCTTGGAGCCGGACAATCTGGATGATTTCATCCTGGCCTCACAAATCTTCCAGGCCGAGTGCAAGAAGTTCTTCATCGAGCGGATGCGCTGCGGCAAGTGGCAGCGCACCGGTGTGCTCTGGTGGAACTTGCGCGATGGCTGGCCGATTATCTCCGATGCGGTGGTGGACTATTATGGCATCAAGAAACTCGCTTATGAGTATATCCGCCGGGTGCAGCAAGATGTGTGCGTGATGGTAGCGCCGCCGGCGCAGGGTGCGCCGCGGTTGGTGGCGGTGAACGAAACCCGCGAAGGGCAAGCCGGCCAGGTACGCATCCGCGATGTTGATGGCGGCGTGTTGTACGATGGCGGCTTTAGCATCGCCGCCAATGGCATCGTCGATTTGGGCGCACTGCCACTAGCGATGCGGCCGGCCATGTGGTTGATCGAGTGGACCTTGGCCGACGGCACGCGGGCGATGAACCATTATCTGGCGGGTGGAACGCCATTTGACTATCCGCAATATCGCAAGTGGCTGGCGGCGCTGAAGATACCCACCGATGTCGGCCCGCAACGGATGTGAGCGTAAAGGCTGAAAATAAGGCGGCACAGCGTCCCTCGCTCTGTCACAAAACCTGTCACGTAAGTGTCCTTGAAATTTCCCCGCCGGGATGATATAAGTATGCGGATGAACTATCGCATATTGGGCCGTACGGGATTTAAGGTTTCCGAGATTGGCTTTGGCGCCTGGGCCATTGGTGGCGGCTGGGGCCACCAGAATGATGCCGATTCGCTGGCGGCACTGCATAAGGCACTGGAACTGGGACTCACGTTTATCGACACCGCCGCTGGATATGGCAACGGCAAAAGCGAGCGTCTGATTGCCCAGGCGCTGAAGGAGCATTCCGGACGCATTTATGTCGCCACCAAAACGCCGGCGACCACCGACGGGCCGTGGCCGCCATCTCCCTATTGTCTGGCGGAGGTGCGTTACCCGGAGAAATATCTGCGTGAGAGTGTTGAGGAACGCCTGCGTAACCTGAACACCGATTGCCTTGACGTACTGCAACTGCATACCTGGACGCGTGCCTGGAACCGCGATCCCAAGCCTTTCGCGATCCTGCGGAAAATGCAGCAGGAGGGCAAAATCCGCGCCATTGGCGTTTCCACGCCGGAGAACGATCAGAACTGCGTCATCGACCTGATGCGGCAGGGCTGGGTGGATGTGGTGCAGGTGATTTACAATATTTTCGAGCAGGAACCGGCGGCCGAACTGCTGCCGGTGGCCCAGGCTTGCAATGTTGGCATCATCGTGCGCGTGGCGTTTGATGAAGGGTCATTAACCGGCAAATGGACCAAGGACACCAAGTTTGAACCGGGCGATTTCCGCAACAATTACTTTGCCGGCGACCGTTTGCAGCGTTCGGTGGCCCGCGCCGAAAAGGTGCGCGAAAGCCTGAGCGGCAGCCGCTATAACATGGTGCAGGCGGCGCTGAAATTCGTGTTGGCGCACCCGGCGGTCAGCACGGTTATCCCCGGCATGCGCAATGCCGCCCAGGCAGAAAGCAATTGTGCCGCCAGCGATCTGCCGACGATGCCGCCAGCGCTGTTGGAAAAGCTCCATGTTCACAATTGGCGGCGGGCGTTCTGGTATGGCGGGAAGTAATCGAGGTGTAAAATGAAGAAAATACTCAACTCCGTTGATGCGCTGGTCAGCGAAATGTGCGAAGGCATGGTCAGTGCCCATCCTGACCAACTGGCTTTCAATAGCAAGTACAAGATCATCGCGCGCAAGCGTCTCAATAGGGATAAGGTGAGTCTCATCACCGGCGGCGGCAGCGGACACGAGCCTTGCCATGCGGGCTATGTCGGCAAGGGGATGTTGGACGCGGTAGTTTGCGGCGAGATTTTTTCCTCGCCTTCCATCGCCCAGATTTATAACGCCATCCTGGACACCAAATCCACAAAGGGGACATTACTCATTATCAAGAACTACTCCGGCGATTGCATGAATTTCCAGGCCGCCGCGGAGATGGCGACGGAGGATGACGGCATAAGAGTTGCGCGGGTTTACATCAACGACGACGTGGCGGTGCAAAACAGCACTTATACCATTGGCCGGCGCGGCGTGGCCGGAACGGTATTCGTCCACAAACTGACCGGCGCCGCCGCGGAAAGGGGCGACGATCTGGATGCAGTGAAAAAGGTTGCCGAGAAGGTGATCGCCAATGTGCGCTCCATTGGTTTCGCCTCCACATCCTGCACGGTGCCCGCCAAGGGATCGCCCACGCTTACGCTGGGCGATGATGAGATTGAATTTGGCGTGGGCATCCATGGCGAACCTGGCGTGGCGCGCACCAAAATGCTGAGCGCCAATGACCTTGCCGCCAAGATGCTGGATGTTCTGTTCAAGGACAGCGCTTATGCGTCCAGCGAAATCGCCGTCCTGGTCAATGGCTTTGGCGCTACCCCGTTACAAGAGCTGTATGTGCTTAACAACGCGGTGCAGAAGATTCTCCGGCAGAACAATATCGCCGTCTACAAAACCTTGGTCGGTAACTACATGACCGCGCTGGATATGGCCGGGGCATCGCTCACGCTTCTAAAGCTCGATGCGGAATTGAAGACGTTGCTGGATAGCCCGGCGGATACTCCCGGATACAAGGCATAGCCATGCAAGTGCTGCGCACAATTGATATGGTTCAAGCGGTTCGCTTGATGTCTGACCTGGTCATCCAGAACGAAGTCTACTTTTGCGAACTGGATTCCGCCGCCGGCGATGGGGATTTTGGCATGTCGCTGGCCAAAGGTTTCAAGCTGCTCCTGAATGAATGGGATCAGCTTCCACAGGAGAATATCGGGGTGTTTCTCCGACAATGCGGCACGCTGCTGGCGGAGCATTGCGGCGGGGCTTCCGGGCCGATTTGGGGTTCGGCGTTTCGCGGCGCTGGAAAGTCCGCGCTGGGGAAAACGGCAATCAGCCTTGCCGAGTTAGCGGGGTTGTTCCAGAGTGCCGTCGATGCCATCCAAAAGATCGGCAACGCGAAGTTAGGAGATAAGACTTTATTGGATGCGTTGATTCCGGCAACGGCGTCGCTGACCAAGAGCGGCGCCGCGGGCAGCGACCTGGCTGCCGCCATGAAACTTGCGGCCCAGGAAGCAACCGCCGGCGCCGAACGCACGAAAGGCATGGTTGCCTCGCGCGGCCGGGCGAGCTACGTTGGCCAGCGCAGTCTGACTTTTCCGGATGCCGGGGCCGTCGCCATTGCGTTTCTCTTTTCCGCCATCGCCGACCAATGGGAAACCTTATCCGCCAGTTCGTGAGTCCATACCATCTTCCAAGTTATTTACACCAATGAAAACATTCCTCATCACCCTCATGTCCGTCATGCTCCTGGTTTCGGCCTTGTCGGCAAACGACCTGCCGGCAACTAACCCGGTGGCGACAACCCAGGCAATTACTTCCGCCGCGCCGCAATTCCAAAATGGCGACCGGGTGTGTTTCGTCGGCGATAGCATTACGCAGACGGGAAACTACCTTGGACAGATCATGCTGTTCTATGCCACGCGTTTCCCCGACCGGAAGATCGAAGGCTACAACTGCGGCGTGAATGGCGATTCCTCCGGTGGCGTCATCGTGCTGAAGCGGTATGAGTGGGACGTTCTCAAGCACAACCCGACGGTCGCCACCATTATGTACGGCATGAATGATGTCGGCCGCGACTATTACGGCAAAGAGCTGACCGGTCCGGACATGGCCAACAAGCGCAAATGGCCGTTGGTCAGTTACTCCAACTACATGCTCAAGCTCTCGCAAATCCTTACCGATGCCAATTGCAAGATCATCTACCTCACGCCGTCGATCTACGACCAGACGGGGAATCAAACCGCGCATAACAACTTCGGTGTGAACGATGCGTTGGGGGTTTGCGCCCACGACTGCCAAGGCTTTGCGGCTAAGTTCAATGCCGGGCTGGTGGACTTTTATGGGCCGATGACCGTCCTCAATCAGCAACAGCAGGCGAAAGATCCTTCTTTCACGCTGGTCGGCCCGGATCGCATCCATCCCGGAGCCGAAGGCTCACTGGTCATGGCCTATTTGTTTCTCAAGGCACAAAGCGTTTCGGCAACCGTCTCAGATATGGCAATCGATGCCGCCAAAACCGGTGTCGTCAAACAAGAGAACTGCCAGATAACCGAGTTAAAGAATGAGAAAGGTGTAGTGAGCTTTGTCGTCAAAGAGAATTCGCTTCCGTTTCCTATAGCGCCGGATCTACTAAAGAAGGTGGAACCGCTGGTGCCGCTTACCACTGATCTCAATCGCGAGATGCTGACCGTATCCAATCTTCCGGCCGGGCAATACAAGTTATTAATCGACGGGCAGGCGGTCCAGGACTGCACCGCGGACGAGTTGAATAGCGGCGTCAATCTGGCAGGCAACACCACCACGCCCCAGTATAAGCAGGCGGCAAAGGTCGCCGACTTATGTGCCAAACGGCGGCAACTGGAGGGGCTGCTGCGGACCTTTGCCGGGGTTACCGGAGCCGTGGTTGCGGCGAAAGTAGACCCCGCCGACGAGCAAGCCGCGCGAAAGGTTATTCAGGACGAACTGGAAAAACGCCGGAAGAACAACGTTGGCGCCCCGCATTTTGAGCTTTACTTGAAATACAGCGCCACGGAGTGGCAGAAGATGGCGACCGACGCCGCCGATCTTTGGGACAAAGTCTATGTGGCGAATCAGCCCAACCCGCATACGTTTGAGATCCGGGCCAAATGATGGGATGCCAGCATGTTTGACAGCGAACAGCTTCATTACGGTGCCTGGGGCAGGGACGGCAGCGGTTTGCCATTTTTCGATTTGCTCGTCGCCGATGACGACGTACCCGACGCACCCTTTCGGCATCTGCTCAGTACGGGGCATCTCTCGGCCATGGCGGATCGGTGGGGAAATGTCAATCTGTTCACCACCGAGGGCGGATTTTTATGGCTCAATCCCGCCGATAGCTGTAAGGCACGCGGGTTGATCTACTTGATGATGGAGGTTGACGGGGAGTTGATCTCGCTTATTTACAGCGAGTTGACCAGCAAGGAACGTATCCGGATCGGCACCGGCTCTATCGAGTATTGTGGGACGCTAAAGACCAACCGCGTTCGTGCATAATTAGCGTCTTTTACGCTCAACAGCCGATAATACTACCAGCATGGATGTTGTCAAGGTTCAAGCCGGTCCAATTCAACCCGATCCACGCGATGCGATCATCGCCGAACTGCGCGCCCG
>Ga0316217_10006874_pt1 | contig 11060 bp, 11 predicted proteins | sample 1anoAmetaG_FD_203633 | JGI IMG/M metagenome (GOLD analysis project Ga0316217, IMG submission 203633) | Freshwater microbial communities from Trout Bog Lake, Wisconsin, USA - 1anoA | ecosystem: Environmental > Aquatic > Freshwater > Lake > Hypolimnion/Profundal zone | place: USA: Wisconsin... | reverse complement strand
ATCCAAATCCACCACGATCTCGGCGGCGTGCTTGGGCAGACAGCGCACGCCCTTTGCCAGCAGGCAGGCTTCCACCTTGCGTGGATCATGCCGCAGCTTATGGGCGCGGGTGCTTTTGTTGTTGGACAGCTCCAAGCGGTTGAGGGTGCTGGCGCCCGCCAACGCCACGCCCCGGTGCGCCGGGTTGAAGCGATCCGCACCCAGTGGATCCCGCTTGTCGCAGGCTACGGCCAGCAGCGGATCCCGCCGCAGCCAGTCGTGATCATTGATGTCCTCGTAACCCAGCGCGGTTCCGTAAGTCCGCTGCGTCACCAGATGCTGCACCGAGTGATCCACATAAAGCTGCTCGCGCCCATCATCGAAACAAGCGGCCAGGCTCCAGGTCAAACCCAGACCGGCGTCGGCTTGGCGCAGCAGGAGCACGCCGCCATCGCTGGAGAGCGTGCCGCCGGAAAAATCAGCTTGCACTTGGCGGGGGCCCAAGTCGTGAAAGAAAAACGCTTGCTTGGCGGCGATCATGTGGCTAGTCTATGGACTAGATATGGAAAATCAAATAAAATATTCATTGAAAGTGCAGGCCATCCGGCCCAAAGGACAGACCCCAAAACTCTACGTTTATTTTCCGCTCCCCTTGGCGGCGGCCATCGGCTTGGAACCAGGAGAAGAAGTGTCTTGGGAACTCCTGGACCGAGGGGAACTGCATTTGGTCAGGAAAACGACCGTCCCGCCTCAGGCCCAGCAACGCGCCGCCAAAAGCTGACACACTGTGGCCCAGCAGCGCGCGAATGGAAACCCAGAACAGTCTTGTCGCTATTGGTTACAATCTGCTTTCGCGACTCAAAAATCCAGCCGGCTATGAAATATCCGGGCTAGCGGTGACGGGAAACGGTGGCTTTATTTATGCCTCGACAGACGGCGGGGTGACTTGGACCCAGACCAGCGCCCCAAGCGCAGGTTGGCAAGCCATCGCCTCGTCCGCCGACGGCACGCACTTGGCGGCGGCGATCTTCTTCGGTAGTATTTACGCTTCGACGAACAGCGGGCTGACTTGGACCCAGACTAGCGCACCAAGCTCAGCTTGGCAGGCCATCGCCTCGTCTGCCGACGGCACGCGCTTGGCGGCGGCGGCTACCTACAGCGGCGGCATCTACACCTCGACCAACAGCGGGTTAACGTGGACGCAATCCAGCGCACCGAGCACGCATTGGTCTTCCATCGCTTCGTCCGCCGACGGCACGCGCCTGGCAGCGGTGGAAGACCAAGGCGGCGGCATTTACATCTCGACAAACGGTGGACTGACGTGGAGCCAGTCTACTGCGCCCTTCATAGGATGGAAATCCATCGCCTCGTCCGCCGACGGCACGCGTCTTGTAGCGGCAAGCTACGGCGGTATTTACACCTCCACCGGAGTTCAAAGCAGCCTGACCTCGGGCACTATCTATCACTACCGGCTGGTCAGCCTCAATAGCGCTGGAGCCACTTTCGGGACCGACATGACCTTCACTACGCCAGTAGGTGCTCCGACCGCGATCACCCTAGCCGCCAGCGGCGTCACTACGACCAATGCCACTCTAAACGCGGACGTCAATACGGGCGGTTTGGATACTGCCGAATTTTTCGAATATGGCTTGGATACGGACTACGGCAGCTTCACGGCATTGAACAGCTTGGCGGCAACCAACACGACGCTATTGCTATCCACTCTCGCTTCTTTGGCGGCCGGGACCACTTATCATTTCCAAGTCGTGGGCTTTAATAGCGAGGGCACAAGTTTAGGCGGAGACATGACCTTCACAACTCTTCCGCTCGCCCCGGTGGTGACGACATTGATGGCCAGCAGCATTTCGGCCAGCAACGCCACGCTTAACGGGACTGTCAATCCTGGCAATGGTGTAACAACCGCCTTTTACCAATTCGGGCTGGATACCAACTACGGTGACATTGGAGGCTTCACCGTCCTGTCTGCCACCAGCGCCACGTTAACTTTTTCTGGCTTTGTGATCAGTGTGCTTACCGGAACGGCGGGAACCCAATGGACCCAGTCCAACGCGCCGAGCGAGTATTGGAATTCTATCGCCTCGTCCGCCGATGGCACCCGCCTGGCGGCGGTGGTCTACGGCGGTGGCATTTACACCTCGACTGATGGCGGGGTGGCGTGGACGCAGTCCAGCGCGCCTAGCACCTATTGGTATTCAATCGCCTCGTCCGCCGACGGCACGCGACTGGCGGCGATTGACGGCAGTACTGGTTATATTTGGACCTCGACGAACAGCGGGGGGACGTGGATGCAGTCCAGCGCGCCCAGCACCTATTGGTATTCAATCGCCTCGTCCGCCGACGGCACGCGACTGGCGGCGATTGACGGCATTCCTGGGCATATTTGGACCTCGACAGACGGCGGAGTGAGTTGGAGCCAGTCCAGTGCGCCCTACTCAGATTGGTATTCCATCGCGTCGTCCGCCGACGGCACACGTCTGGCGGTTGGCGGAATTTACATTTGGACCTCGACGAACAGCGGGGTGACGTGGACCCAGTCCAGCGCGCCCAGCGACTCTTGGTTAGCCATCGCCCCTTCGGCCGACGGCACACGCTTGGCGGCGGTTGACGGCACTTATATTTGGACCTCTTGCAACAGCGGCGTGACGTGGACGCAGTGCAGCGCGCCCAGCGTTAATTGGCAAGCCATCGCCTCGTCCGCCGACGGCACGCACTTGGCGGCGGTTGATGGGAATCCTGGCTATATTTGGACCTCGACGAATAGTGGGGCGACGTGGACCCAGACCAGCGCGCCCCTCACAACGTGGAATTCCATCGCCTCGTCGGCTGACGGCACGCGCCTGGCGGCGGTTGACGGCAGTTACATTTGGACCTCGACTGGGGTCCAAAGCGTACTGACCCCAAACACGACTTATCATTACCGTTTGGTGGGCCTCAACAGCGGAGGTACCACTTTGGGGGCCGACTTGACCTTCACCACCGCTGCCCTGACTGCCAATCCCTTTACGCTGAGCGGGTCAGCTCCGTTAGCCGTCGATAGAAACGGCACGTTCCAACTGCGATTCACAAACCTGAGCGGGTTAAGCTTCACGGTTCTGACAACCACCAATCTGCGGTCGGCGATGAGCAATTGGACAGTGCTCGGCGCGCCCGTGGAAACGCCGCCCGGCCAGTACCAATTCAACGACCCGCAATCCACGAACCGCCCCCAATCCTTCTATCGCGTCCGTTCGCCGTAGAATTTGCAACCGAGTATTGCCAAGTATGAATCGCTGTTTACGCACTCTTGTGCTGCTGGCTCTGGCCACCGGCGTTGCCAGCCTCAATCTTCTCCTCGTGCCCGCCGCGGAGGCGCAAGCCCCCAAAGTGACCACCCTGCCTGCCAGCGGCGTCACGGCCACCAATGCCACCCTCGGTGGCACGGTCAATCCCAATGGACTGGTGACGACCGCCTATTACCAATACGGGCTGGATACCAACTACGGTGACATCGGATCCTTTGCCGTCCTGCCGGCTACGAACGGCAATTTAGCGATGCCCAGCTTCGTGGTTAACGGGATTAGTGGTGAGGCCGGCTACCAGTGGCCCCAATCTTGCGCGCCTAGCACAAATTGGACATCGATCGCCTCGTCCGCCGACGGCGTGCGCCTGGCGGCGGTGGTTTCCGGCGGTGCCATTTACACCTCGACCAACAGTGGGGTAACTTGGACCCAGTCCAGTGCGCCCAGCACCAATTGGTATTCCATCGCCTCGTCCGCCGACGGGACGCACTTGGCAGCAGGTGCAAGCGGCATTTATATCTCCACCAACAGCGGGCTGATGTGGACCCGGTCCAGCGCGCCCAGCGGGATTTGGTATTCTATCGCCTCGTCCGCCGACGGAACGCACCTTGCGGCTGTGGCGGCGCAGTACGGCGGCGGCATTTACACCTCGACCAACAGCGGAGTCACTTGGACCCAATCAAGTGCGCCGAGTGAGAATTGGACTTCCATCGCTTCCTCCGCCGACGGAACGCGCTTGGCGGTGATTGACAGCAGTTTTGAATATATTTGGATCTCGACCAACAGCGGGCTGATGTGGACCCGGTCCAGCGCGCCCAACGAGGGTTGGCGTGCCATCGCCTTGTCCGCCGACGGCATGCGCTTGGCGGCGGTTGACAATAGTCCTGGTTATATTTGGACCTCGACCAACAGCGGGGCAAGCTGGACGCAGTCCAGCGCTCCCAGCGGGCGTTGGTATTCCATCGCCTCGTCCGCCGACGGCACGCGCTTGGCGGCGGTTGACGGCAGTCCCGGTTATATTTGGACCTCGACCAACAGTGGGGTGACCTGGACGCAGTCCAGCGCGACATTTGGTGAATGGATTTTCATCACCTCGTCCGCAGATGGCACTCACCTAGCCGCGGGCGTTGACCGAGGCGGTATCTATACCTCCGTTGGAGCCCTGAGCGGCCTGACCCCGGGCACCATTTATCATTACCGCCTGGTGGGTCTCAACAGCGCCGAGACCGCATTGGGTGCCGACATGGCCTTTACCACTCCAGTGGGTCCTCCGACAGCGGCTACTTTGCCTGCCAGCGGTGTCACAGCGACTAATGCCACACTTAACGCGACTGTCAACACGGGCGGTCTGAATACTGCGGAATTTTTCGAATATGGCCTGGATACGAACTACGGCAACCTCACAATGCTGGACAGCTTGGCGGCCACCAACACGACCCTATCGGTATCCTCCTTGATTCCTTCGTTGTCGCCAGGTACCACCTATCAATTCCAAATCGTGGGCTTTAACAGCGAGGGCACAAGTTTAGGCGCGGACATGACCTTCACCACCCAGCCGCTCGCCCCGGTGGTGACGACGTTGGTGGCCACCAGTGTTACGGCCAGTAATGCCACGCTGAATGGTACGGTCAACCCAGGCGATGGCATAACGACGGCATATTTCCAATACGGGCTGGATACCAATTACGGTGAGATTGGACCCTTCACCGTCCTGTCTGCTACAAACGCCACTTTAGCTATGCCGAGTCTGGTTGTTAACGGCATTCCCAGCGCCGCCCTGTCCAGCGCGCCCAGCGAGAATTGGCAATCCATCGCCTCGTCGGCCGGCGGCACGCACCTGGCGGCAGTGATTGGCGGTGGCGGCATTTACAGCTCAACCAACAGCGGGTTTGCATGGACCTGGTCCAGCGCGCCAAGCACCAATTGGGCTTCCATCGCCTCGTCTGCCGATGGCACGCGCCTGGCGGCTGTGGCGTCCGACGGCGGCATTTATACCTCAACCAACAGCAGCTTTACATGGACCCAGTCCAGCGCGCCTACCCAGGGTTGGAGTTCCATCGCCTCGTCCGCCGACGGCACGCGCCTGGCGGCAGTGAGCTACGGCGTTGGCATTTACACATCAACCAACGGCGGGGGGACATGGACGCCCAGCTTGCCCAGCTTCCAAGTATATTGGTCGTCCATCGCCTCGTCCGCCGACGGAATGCGTTTGGCCGCAGTGAACCAAGGCGGAGATATTTTTACCTCAACCAACGCCGGGGGAACATGGACGCCGTCCAGCGCGCCCGGTGAGGCTTGGATTTCCATCGCCTCGTCGGCCGATGGTACACGTTTGGCGGCGGTTGAGTTGAGTCTTGGTTATATTTGGACCTCGGCCGACGGCGGGGTGACGTGGACGCAGTCCAGCGCTCCAAGCGCGGGTTGGTCTTCCATCGGCTCTTCGGCCGACGGCACGCAACTGGCGGCAGTGATCTGGGGCGGCGGCATTTACACCTCCGCTGAAGCCTTGATAGGCCTGACGCCAAATACCACGTACCATTACCGGTTGGTGGGGCGCAACAGTGCGGGCATCACTTTCGGAGCGGACCAAACTTTCACCACCGCTGCGCAGACTGCCAATCCCTTTACGCTGAGCGGGTCAGCCCCGTTAGCCGTCGGTAGAAACAGCACGTTCCAACTGCGATTCACAAACCTGAGCGGGTTAAGCTTCACGGTTCTGACAACCACCAATCTGCGGTCGGCGATGAGCAATTGGACCGTGCTCGGCGCGCCCGTGGAAACGCCGCCCGGCCAGTACCAATTCAACGACCCGCAATCCACGAACCGCCCCCAATCCTTCTATCGCGTCCGTTCGCCGTAACATCGCTCTGCCAGCCGGCCGGTAAAATGTTTTAATCTTACAATCACCATGAGAACAGGCACTTAAATCAGGCGTTTCTTGAGAAATTGCGGCAAAAGAGACTTGTGAATCTGAGGCGAGGAAAGCTAATGATGAAAAAGGCCCAGCCGGGTTGTGGAGCCGGGTTGTGGGCCAGCAAGCAAACGGAAGATGAGTTAACCCTTTTGGCCAGCCGGCGCAGCGGCGAATTTTGTTCTTGAGCAAAATGACCTGGCGGAAAGCGACATGAAGGGGTCTTGTTATTGGCGGCTCTTTGTGCTGCCGGTTTTTGTCCCGGCATGGCTCGCAAGTTGCGAGCCGAGGAGCCCATTTATGAAAGGGTCGTATCGGCATTGACATCCCCGGCGCGCAGGACAATACTCGCTCATCATCATGACACTCCGCGCTCTACTCCCGCTCCTGCTTGCCACCGCTGCCGTGGCGGCTCCCCAGGATGACCAATACGTTCTTGGTCCCGATTCGCTGCCAAAGGAAGGCGTGCCCCGCGGCAAGGTGATCGCCATGGAACCATGGCACTCCAAGATTTACGCAGGCACAGTGCGCGACTGGTGGATTTACGTTCCGGCGCAATATGCTGCGTCGAAGCCCGCCGCCGTGATGGTTTTTCAAGACGGTGGCCGGGCAAAGCCGGAGGACCAGAACTTCGGCGGGCCAAACAATGCGGTGTTCGTTTTTGACAATCTGATTCACGCCCAGCAGATGCCCGTGACCATTGGCATTTTCATCAGCCCAGGGGTCTTTCCTGCCACCGATCCAAAAACAGAGCCGCGCCGTAACCGCAGCGCCGAGTATGATACACCGAATGATACCTACGCCCGTTTTCTGTTGGAGGAGATTCTGCCCGCGGTGGGCAAAACCTACAATCTCACGGATGATCCGGAGCTGCGAGCGATTTGTGGTGGCAGCAGCGGCGGCATCTGTGCGTTCACGGCAGCCTGGGAGCGGCCAGGCTCGTTTCGAAAAGTGGTGAGCCACATCGGCAGCTTCACCAACATTCGCGGTGGTTACGGCTATCCTCCTGCGATCCGCAAGACCAGGTTGGAGTATTCTGGAGAAAGCTACAACACTCCGGAACTGAAAAAGCTGCTGGAATCGCGCCGGAAGATCCGGGTGTTTTTGCAGGACGGAAAGAACGATCTCGACAACCAGTTTGGAAATTGGCCCCTCGCGAATCAAGAAATGGCCGCCGCGTTGAAGTTTGCGGGGTGGGACTACGATTTCAAATTTGGCGAAGGCACCCACAACGGAAAGCATGGCGCGTCAATCTTTCCCGACACGATGCGCTGGCTCTGGCGCGTTGGCGATGCAAAGTGAAGCGAAACGCCCGCAGTCTCAGTGCAGCAAGGTTCACTTCCAATTACAACTTGGGATCTGTATGCTCCAAAAAAGTGTGCCCTCTTTTGTGCCCAAAAATTGGAGTCGTTCGTCTTCTGTCAGCGCCATTGTGATTATAGGACAAATCCGCCACCGGAAGAGGGGCTGAGAATCAGTTGTTTCAAGGTCTGTTTCAAGGTTTTGACAATCGGCTCGTAGACGGGCATTATTGGGGTGTGAATACGCGTGACCAATGGACTCGCCGAGTAAAAAGGCCTTTGCAGCGGGCCGGATTCAGTGTCAGCCTGCTTGATCCTGCGCATGGCGCTGCCAGAAAGAAGTTCGCCCGACGGCGGGATCTTGAACTCTTGAAAGGCGGCATGGCCAGCCCGGAGGAGCTTCAAGAGCGGAATTCCCTCTTTCGCGGACGTGCCAAAGATTTCCGCATTCTGGATTACGGCGGTCTTGACGAGAAGGGCTGATGCCGGCCGACCCTAAGCGGCGAACTCAATTTTCGGATTATCTGGATCTGCTCAAGGTCTTCGACGAACTGGACACTGAGGCGCTGGTGGTCGGCGGGCAAGCCGTCAATTTTTGGGCTGAGGCCTTCGAGGAGGAGGAACCTGAACTCCATCAATACCAGCCCTTCACGAGCGCAGACCTTGATCTGTACCGCCCAGAACCTTCCACTCGCAGGGTGCTGGATGCTTGGGCGGAGCACGTTGAAACCGAGCGAGACCCCTTTGGCAAAGCTTTCACAATCGTCAGCCGGACCTATGTAATTCGCCGTAGCGGTGCCAACCCGTTGCTGGTTGACGAATTGAAGATGGTCTCCGGTTTAGCACTGAGTGAGGTCCGGAAGTCCAGCGTGGAAGTGGAATTCTCCGGCATGCAGGTCCGTGTGCTTACCCCGATGGCCTGCCTAAAAGCCAAGCTCTACAATCTGGCGAATCTCGACCAACGTGACCGTCAGGACGAGCGGCATGTCCGTATTCTTATTCCCTGCACGCGGGCATTTATCCGGCGCCTGCTCCGAGAGGCTCAGGCCACCGGCAAACTCCGGCCTGCCCTCAACTCATTGGAGCAACTGCTTTCTCTTACGTCTCGCCGACAGGTTGTTCAAACGGCTCGCTTCCATCACCTTGATCTTCTCGAAGGAGTACCCTTGGCCGATCTCGGGAAAATGAGCCATCCCAAGCTGGTGAGTTTCGTGGCCAAGCGCCTGCCCATCTGGCAGCGTTCACTCGAACGCGAGTGAGCATCTTCTACCCCGTGCAGTTGGAGATACACGCCAGCCGCACCGCGCAGTTCGTGCGGTGGTTCGGCGGACGGCAAAAGCCAGGCGGCGGCAAAGAGGGGGTGTTGCAGGGCGGCTTGCCTGATGAGCTGGCGGGCCTCCAGGGACGCTGGGCAAAGGGTATGCCGCCGCTGGTGTCTTCGTCGAAAAACATTTCGTGCGGGGCGCCGACGACGACAAAGGGTCCTATTAACGTGACATTGTCACCACTGACAACAATGCAGACAGCCTCTCGTCCTTCACGACATTGCCGGTTGCAGCGCCGCCAGCGGTGCCACGTCGCGTGCAATCGCCCGCGCCTTTTCGTGCCGCGCCCGGCGCAAATCATAGTCCGCCTGCAAGCCCGTCCACAGTTCCGCGCTGGTGCCAAAGAACCGCGCCAGCCGCAAGGCGGTGTCCGCCGTGATGCCGCGCTTGGCCAAAACAATCTCGTTGATCCAAAAACAGGGCCGCGCCGCAACCGCAGTGTCGAGTATGATACACCGAATGATACCTACGCCCGTTTTCTGTTGGAGGAGATTCTGCCCGCGGTGGGCAAAACCTACAATCTCACCGATCTGGCAATTGGCCCCTCGCCAATCAGGAGATGGCCGCCGCGCTGAAGTTTGCGGGGTGGGACTACGATTTCAAATTTGGCGAAGGCACCCACAACGGAAAGCATGGCGCGTCAATCTTTCCCGACACGCTGCGCTGGCTCTGGCGCGGTGGGGAGGCAAAGTGAAAGGATGGTGCGCGGTGGAGGTTTCGAACCTCCGACCCCTACCGTGTCAAGGTAATGCTCTACCACTGAGCTAACCGCGCGACCAAGAGCGACGTTCGTCAAGGCCTTGGAGTTTGAACATCGTTCAGCAAGTATCTCAAAAAAATCACGCAACGCAATTTCAAATTTTTCCGGGGCCGTCAGGCCGATTCAAGAACCGGGGCGGGGACAGCTTGTCCCCGGCGTCAGGCACCCGAACCAAGAATCGTGGTGACGAGTCGTCCCCACCCTGGTTTGGGAGCAATCTGGCAGCAACCCTGGTCGGTTCTTTTGATCGCCTTCCGCGCCTTCCGCGCATTCCGCGCTTGCGCCGCTGGCCGCGCATTGCGATTGTTTCCGGCGTTGCCGTCGAGTAAAACCTGCGTTTTGAATTTGCCTTTATATGAATAAATTTTTTCACCAGGGCCTGCTGTTGTGGGCGGCCTGCCAGTTGGCCCTCAGTGCGCAGGCGGAAACCGGGGCGGACGCCGTGGAGTGCGTCAAGTCGGCGAGTTTTCTGGCGTCCTCGGAGACGGACGGGCATTTGAACTACGCGCCAGATCGCGAGGTGGCGGTGCTGCATTTAAGTTTGGACGTGACGCCGGACTTTGACCAGCGGACGGTGGCGGGCAAGGCCACGCTGCAGTTCAAACCCAATGTGAAACCGGTCCAGGAGCTTAAACTGGATGCGGTGGATTTGCGCATTGATTCCGTGACCGCGACGGTGAAAATTCAGGCCTACCAAGTGACGACCGATCATCTGATCATTACTTTCGCCGAACCGATCCTCGCGGACCAGGCGGCCAGTGTGACGATCACCTATCACGCGCAACCGGAGACCGGGCTGTATTTCCGGACGCCCAAAATGGGCTACCGGGAGGGCGACACGCATTGTTTTTCGCAGGGCGAAGAAATCGAAGCGCGGCATTGGTACCCGTGTTTCGATTCACCGAATGAGAAGTTCACCTCGGAAGTCACCTGCCACGTGCCGGCGGGCATGACGGCGATTTCCAATGGCCGGCTGGTGGCGCAGGAAAAGGACGCGGCGACGGGGCTGACGGCGTTTCATTGGGCGCAGGAACAGCCGCACGCGAATTATCTGATCACCCTGGTAGCCGGTTATTTCAAGCGGCTGGAAGGCCGGCACGGCGCCGTGCCGCTGGCGTTTTTGACGCCGCCATCAGAATTCCCGGAAGCGACCAATTCATTTCGGGAGACGGAAGAAATCATGGCTTTTTTCGAGCGGGAAATCGGCGTGCCCTTTCCGTGGGCCAAATATTACCAGATCTGCGTGAATGATTTTGTGGCCGGCGGCATGGAGAACACGAGCGCGACGACGCTGACGGACAGCACGCTGTTCTCGGACGCCACGGAGAACATCACTAGCAGCCAGGGGTTGGTGGCCCATGAAATGGCGCATCAATGGTTCGGCGATTTGGTGACGTGCAAGGATTGGAGCCATATCTGGTTGAATGAGGGTTTTGCGACGTATTATCAGGAGCTGTTTGACGGCCACAAGGACGGGCACGACGC
>Ga0316217_10006873_pt1 | contig 11064 bp, 13 predicted proteins | sample 1anoAmetaG_FD_203633 | JGI IMG/M metagenome (GOLD analysis project Ga0316217, IMG submission 203633) | Freshwater microbial communities from Trout Bog Lake, Wisconsin, USA - 1anoA | ecosystem: Environmental > Aquatic > Freshwater > Lake > Hypolimnion/Profundal zone | place: USA: Wisconsin... | reverse complement strand
AATACCGCCCAGTTGTATGGGGCGCAAGACTGGCAGGTCTATACGCGCCTTCAGTACAGCTACTATGCCGGCACCACCTCCGGCTCCAATAACGACGCCGGTGGTGATGGTATGTCCATCGTGTTGCAGACCAACGGCACCGGAGCCCAACAGAATGGCGCACACTTCGACGAAAACTACCAAAGCGCGAACTTGGGCAACTATGTCGCCATCACCTTGGATACTTACAAAGGTGGCTCTGATGCCGGCAATAACGACCTGCAAGTAACTACCAGCAACGGCGGCCGGCTGTGCGACATCGCATTGCCAACCACCGGCATCAATAATGGCACCGCCGGCTTCTTCCATAACAGCGACTACATCAACTGCACCGCCACCTATACCACATCCAACGATAATCTGAATGTCGCTTTTGGCTATAACAACGGCGATAATTTATTCAACTACAATATTGGGGTGAACCTGAGCAACACGTTCGGCACGGCCAAGGCCACCGTCGGCTGGACTGCGGCCACTGGCGCCGGTATGGAGAACTCGGACGTGCTTGACGCCCAGATTCAAGGCACGGCGGCCCCTTCCCTGGCCGCCCAATACAATCTGACTGCTGCCGTCTCCGGTGGCGCGCTGGCCAATGGCCGGCTCACCCAGGGGCAGACCTGCACGACCACCGCCTACATTAACAATAGTGACGGTGACCTAGGGGATAATCTCCTCTACAGTGGCCTGAGCATGTGGGGCGCCTACGGTATTGCCGACGGCGACACCAACGGCAACCTCCCCTATGGTTACTGGGGCAACTCCACCGGAACCTTTACCGCCACCACCGTGGGGACGAACACATTTTATAGTCACCTCGACGGCAGCGCCACCAATGCCAGTCTGGGCGGCAACGCCGTCTTTGCCGGCGGCAACACCACCGCCACCGTCCAAGTTGACGCCCTGGCCGAGCATGTCAACGCCGCCAGCATCACCGACACCGGCAACGCCAGCACCACGCCCACGGCCTTTTATCGCCAGAACGCTGCCTGGGGCGGCCAGAATCTGGGCAGCGTCACCGTTGGCAAGCAAGGCCCCGGCAGCTACACCCCGGCCTTGGTCACCGGCATCAACGGCGGCAGCGGCACCGCGGTCGGTACGCTGGGCATCACTGTCAGCGGTGCTGACAGCCAGTTCGGCACCGATACCTCGATCATCCTGCTGGGCTTCCATGATGTGAACCACACGGGCAGCGGCTCCGGCAGCCTGGCCACGATTGAAGGCGCGTTAACCTACGCCGGCATCGAGTGGCGCGATTACACGGGTGCAAATAACGATTGGCCAACCTTAACCAATGGCTACGATCCGCTTCTGGCCATCAACCAGGTGCCCGGCGCGCCCGATTTTGACCTTGAACTGGCTTTCAACGATGGCCGTTTGACCAGCAGCCAGTCCTATTTTGACTTCAACTTCACCAACCAGCTTGGCACCGCCGGCGATGTGGTGAATATCGCCGTGGTTCCCGAACCGGCCAGCATGAGCCTGTTACTGGTAGGCGGCGTCAGCCTGCTGGCCCGCCGCCGCCGTCGGCACGCAGCCTGATTTCATACTCGTTTCTCCCGATCCCCATCAGGGTTTCACTCCGAGGAACCCTGATGGGGAATATGAAACCGTACCCTTGCATGAGAAAAACCCTATGCGTGGCTTTAAGTTAGACATTGTTCTCGTCCTGACCTTAGGCTTGGCCGTCGGCGAATGGCTGGCTTTTCGCCTGCTTTCGCGAGCAAGTCGATTGCTGACCCCATTGCTGGCCCAATCGCCTTTTCGCCGCGACTGGGACAGGACAGGAATGGAATCCAGAACCGACTGGCCTGGTCTGTCGGCCGATGCCTATTGAACGATTTTATTATCCTTGGACGCCTCCTTCCTTCTCCGTGCCTCCGGCTGACCACCGGGGGCTTTTTTGTTGGGCCGGATCTGGCCATCATTTGTGGCCCCACCGTGAAACCGCCGCAATCAAGATTACCGCCTCTTACCCGTGGCCATTCGTGATCAACATTCTTAGGATTTTGAACCACGGATGGGCACAGATGAACACGGATAAGACCATGATGGAGTTTTGACTTATCCGTGGCCATCCGTGGTTAGAATTCCTTTTATGCTTCACGAAGAAATCACCCAGGACATAATCGGTGCGGCCATGACGGTGCTAAATCAACTCAAGCCAGGCTTGGACGAAAAGCTTTACGAGCGTGCGTTGGTGATCGAACTCCGGGCCATGGGGCACGTCGTCGAACAACAACGCCAGTTCCCCGTCCACTATCGCGGGCAACTCATTGGCGGGCTGGTTCCCGACCTGATCGTCAATGGCAGGGTCATTGCTGATCCGAAGGTCGTCAGCACTTTCAATCCAACCCACATGGCCCAAATGCTTGGCTACTGGAACATCACCCGGCTTGATGTGGCCATGCTGTTAAACTTCAAGGAGGCCAAGCTACATTGGCAGCGAATTGTCAATGATCAGAACAACCGGCCCACCACGGAATCCGCGTGACTGCTGGATGAAATGAGGATTTTTGACCACGGATGGGCACGGATGGCCACGGATAAGACAATGACGGCGTTTTGTTTTATCCGTGCTATCCGTGCCCATCCGTGGTCAACACTCTTAGGATTTTGGACCATGATGGGCACAGATGAACACGGATAAGAAAGGTTGGTCACAATATACACCCCCGACACGCTGGGCTTGGCATCAAAATCCCGGCGTGCCCGCAAAACTTCCGCGTTGCCGCGCCTATAATCAGGTTCTTTATCACCCTGAGGTCCACCCTGCTGCAAGCGGCGCTGTTGCCGGTCGGTAGCCTGCACTCCTGGAGGTGTGTTTGAGGAAATCCCAATGTCTGTATCCGAACGTGTTTTTGTCCAGGCCGCCTCTCCTCCCGTTGCCACGACGAAGGAACCGCCCAAACTGAAATTTGATGCCAGCGACCATTTCATCAGCGAGCTGCGCCGCCGGGTGGATGAATATTTTGATCGCACCGGCAAACGCCGCCGCGATTGCTCGTCGATGTACACCAAAACCGCCATCGTGATGACGTGGATGTTCGGCACGTATGTTCTGCTGGTTTTCTTCGCATCAAGCTGGCTGGCGGCGGTGCCGCTGGCCATTGTGTTGGGGCTGGCCGTGGCGGCGGTGGCGTTTAACGTGCAGCATGATGGCGGACACAAAGCCTATTCCGAACACCCTTGGATCAACACCTGCATGGCCCGCGTGCTGGATTTGCTCGGCGGCAGTTCCTATATGTGGGAACGCAAGCACAATGCCTTTCATCACACCTACACCAATATCGCCGGCCAGGATGATGATATTGACGTGGGCATTCTGGGCCGGTTGGCGCCCGAGCAACGCCGGCTGCCTTTCCACCGCTTTCAGGGCATCTATCTATGGTTTCTGTATGGCCTGCTCACCATCAAATGGCAGTTGTTCGACGACTTTTTCGACGTCATCATCGGCCGGGTTGGCAGCCACAAAGTCGCCCGGCCACGCGGGAAAGACCTGGTGGTTTTCTTCACCGGCAAAGCGGTCTTTTACACCCTGGCGTTTGTGATCCCCATGTTGCGGCATCCGGTATGGAAGGTGCTGGTGATTTACGGCTTGGCCGCGTTTGTCACCGGCGTGGTGCTCAGCGTGGTTTTCCAACTGGCGCATTGCACCACCGAATCGGCGTTCCCGGTGCCGGTGCCCGCCCCGCCCAATGGCGTGCGCATCGAAAATGAATGGGCGATCCATCAGGTGCAAACCACCGCCGATTTTGCCCGCGGCAACCGGCTGCTGTGGTGGCTGCTGGGCGGACTCAATTTCCAGATTGAACATCATCTTTTCACGCGCATCTGCCACGTGCATTATCCGGCCCTGTCGAAAATCGTCGAAGGAGCCTGCAAGGAAATGGGCGTGCGCTATGCCGCCCATCGCACCATGCTGACGGCCATCGCGGCGCATTACCGCTGGCTGGTGCAAATGGGCCGGCCGACGGTATAGCCATCCACCGGCGGCCGCCCCTGCAAAAATCCATCGCCATGGATTAACATGTCGGCATGACCACAACACCCTGCCTGCCGACCGGCCGCCTTTTTCATGGCGGCGATTACAACCCCGACCAATGGCTGGATCGGCCTGATATTCTGGCCGAGGATCTCCGTCTGATGAAGCTGGCCGGCATCAATGCCGTCAGCTTGGGAATCTTCACTTGGGTCAATCTGGAACCGGCCGACGGGCAATACCAATTCGCCTGGCTTGATGGCATCATGGAAAACCTCTGGAAAAATGGCGTCGGCGTTTTTCTGGCCACACCCAGCGGGTCCAAGCCGGCTTGGTTAAGCCAGAAGTATCCGGAAGTCTGCCGTTGCGATAAGCACGGCCAGCGGCAGCCGCATCATGGCCGGCAGAATCATTGCCCCACTTCGCCGGTCTACCGCGAAAAGGTTGTGCAGATCAATAGCCGGCTGGCTGAACGTTACCGTGATTTCCCCGGTTTGCTGGGCTGGCATGTTTCCAACGAATATGGCGGGCACTGTTACTGCCCGCTATGTTGGGAAGCGTTCCGCAACTGGCTGGCGGCACGGTATGGATCGCTGAAAGCTGTCAACCAAAAGTGGTGGAGCCAATTCTGGAGCCATACCTTTACCGATTGGTCGCAGATCAATTTTCTGGATGATTCGATGCACGGCATGGAACTGGACTACCGCCGGTTTATGACCGATCAAGTGGTGGATTTCTTCCGCCAGGAAATCGTCCCGCTGCGCCGGCATACGCCCCATGCGCCGGTGACCGTCAACATGATGCCGCAGTTCAACGACTACGATTATTGGCGATTCGCCCCCTACGTGGATGTCATCAGTTGGGATAGTTATCCGGCCTGGCATGAGAAGCCGCACGATGAAATGGACGCGGCGTGCCACACGGCGTACAGCCACGAGCAGTTTCGCACCATGAATTCCGGCCGGCCATTTCTGCTGATTGAAAGCACGCCCAGCCGCACCAACTGGCAGCGCATCTCACGTCCCAAGCGGCCGGGGATGAACCGCCTCCAGGGATTGCAGGCCATCGCCCACGGCGCCGATTCGGTGATGTATTTCCAATACCGCGCCGGGCGCGGCGGCTGCGAAAAATTTCATGGCGCGGTGGTCGAACATCCCGGCCATGAAAACACCCGCACCTTCCGCGAGATTGCCCAATTGGGCGCGGAACTGCGCCAGTTGTCCGCCCCGCTGGCCGGCACCCTGCCCGCACCGGCCAAGGTGGCCGTGGTTTTCGATTGGCCCAATCGCTGGGCGATTGATCTTGCCAAGGGGCCGCGCAATGTCGATAAGAATTATGACGAAACCTGCCAAGCCCACTATCGCGCCTTTTGGCGGCGTGGCATTGGTGTGGACGTGATCGAATCCATCTGTGCCCTGGCCAGTTACCAGATCGTGGTCGCCCCCATGCTGTACATGATCCGCCCCGGTGTCGCCGAAGCGCTCACGGATTTCGTCCAGCGCGGTGGCACGCTGCTGACCACTTACCTCTGCGGCATCGCCGACGAAAACGATCTCTGTTTCACCGGAGGCTTGCCCGGCCCGCTGCGCAAACTACTGGGCCTGTGCTGTGAAGAAACGGACGTCTTGCACGATCACAATCAGCAAGCCGTCGCCTACATCGAAGGCAACCCCTCTGGCCTGACCGGAACCTTCCCGGCCCGGCATTACTGCGATGTGCTGCGCCTGGAAACCGCCCAACCCCTGGCCAACTACACCGCCGACTTTTACGCCGGCTCACCCGCTATCAGCGTGAACTGCTTTGGCCAAGGCAAAGCTTATCACGTCGCCGCCCGGTTGGAAGACACCGCCATTGACGCCCTGCTTGGCACGCTGATCAAGCAAGCCGGCATCAAGCACCCCACCCCGCCGCCCGGCGCCACCGTTCACCAGCGGGCCGGCACGACCTTCATTTTCAACTGGAACCACGCGCCCACGGAGTGTCCGTTAGACGGCGTCTACATCGACCAACTCACCGGCAAACCGGTGCAGGGCAAGCTCGAACTGCACGCCTTGGATGCCCGCGTCTTGCGCCCGGTGCAATGAAACTGGCGATAGCTATACTGACTCACCAGGAAAACATTCATGAGCCAAACGATTGACGAAGAACTTTTGCGCAAACTGCTTTGCCCGTTAACCCATAGCAAGCTGTCGCTGCAAGGCGACGAACTGGTCAGCGCCATCGGCGGCTTGCGCTACCCCATCAACGACGGCATCCCCGCCCTGCTGATCGAAGAAGCCAAGCTGCCCGAGGGCGTGGCCAGCCTGGATGAATTCAAGGCGAAGTTTGGGGTGTGATTAGCCGCGAATTGCGCTAGACACTTTAGACACTTTTTGAGTTGTGAGGTCATCGAGCATTTTGATGATATGCTCACAAATACAGCCTGTGCGGCAACTTACGACAACATTGTCGCTATATTGCCACGTCAATATTTTTGGGCGCGCCTAACGCCGGATGGGGAAATAATCGCCGAGGCCCGTTGTCGCTTGACATTCCGCCTTGCGGGTACATAATGTACCCGTGCGTGTCATCAAGCCGTCCCGCCTTCGCCAGTTTCAGGATGCGTATCCCAAGGCAGATGCCGGGCTTGGCCGCTGGTTGGAATTGATAGCGCAAAATCACTGGACCAACATCCAGCAAGTGCGCCGGGTGTTCCCCACCGCCGATGCGGTGACCGTGCCCAGCGGCCGGACGGTGACGGTCTTCAACATTGGCGGCAACGATTTCCGCCTGATCACCGCCATCCATTACAACACGCCGATGGTCTACGTCCTGCGATTTTTGCCCCATGCCGAATACGACAAACAGGCATGGAAGGAGAGCTTATGACCGCACTTGCAACCACGCTAACCTTCGCCGCCATGCCCAGGGATTATCAGGCTCTGGTGCGGATGTTCCCCCTGCGGCCGTTGCATGACAAAGTCGATTGGGCCAACGCCACCGAAATCACCGACGCCATGGCCGGCCACAAACTCAATCGCGATCAAGAGGATTATTTCACCGTGTTGGCCACGCTGATCGACGAGTACGAACGGTCCAACCTTCCGCAGCCGCGCCGCCAGCACGACCCGGTGGGCAACCTGATTTTCCTCCTGGAGCAACACAACATGAATGCTTCAGACCTGGGCCGGCTTTTGGGCAATCGGGAGTTGGGATCGAAACTGCTCCGTAAGGAACGCCAGTTGAGCAAAACGATCATCGCCAAACTGGCGGAGCATTTTCAGGTGAGTCCGGCGTGTTTTCTGTGACAGTCGGCTAGTTGCGGCGTCAAAAAGGCCAGCGGTGACCGCAGCGAACGTGTTATTCACTCGCTGCCGCATCAGCCTCGGCGTGTAATTTCATCTCGTGCCGAATCGTATCGCAAACCCATTGATTATCCTGACGCTTGCCTCCGCGCAGCAGGTAAACCGGCCCCCAACGGCTTCGTCTATGCCATAGTAGAATCGATGTTGTTTCACGGGATATCGCCCCCGCAGTGATGTCCTCGATTTCCTCGCGTGACCACCGACGGCGACGATAGCCGAGTATGAATGGCGCTCTCACCACAAGCTCGTCCGCACTCACCTCAAAGGTCATCGGCGACCTACGCCGATGGCACAGCCAAAGGATAGCAACGATAAAGCCAACGCCGAGAATGCTAATCGCCACCACTGACAAACGTCGTTTCTCACCTGGCTGAAGGTGGAACGCCGCAAAACTTAACTCCAGCATTAAGTACAGCATCAAAAAGGCACTGAGGCCGGGGGGGACACGACTGGACGGCATTGTGATCTTGGCCGTCGCGCCGTTCTTCTCCCAGACAACACGGCTACCGGCCGGCAAGACCGGTCGCTGCGAAGCTTGAGGCGATATGCCGAGCGCTTTCCGCACCACTGCCACCAGCCATAACGCAACTGGGCGGCCGCGGTCTGACGGCAGCATTAAGGTCTTTCCGAAGGCCATAACGGCAGCGATCCTGCGCCGGTGGAACACATGCACCGCACTGATCGACGACCGCGACCATGATCGGCGTGATGAGCCAAACACGCTAGTGCTTTCCACCGTCAGGCCGGGTTCTTGGGCGGTTATGGTTAAGTGCCGCGTTCCGGTATTGATCGTGGAACCCAGCAGATAGGCACCGGACACCAATATGCTAATCGGCAGCAACGTCCAGAGCGGTAAGCCGTACTTGGAAAAAGGTAAAAACAGCGAGGCGATGCCCGCGCAACAAATGGCGCTGCTGAAAACCACATGCCATTTATATCCGTGCATTACTCCCAGCGGAGCATAAGTGATGACAACCCGGTCATCGCTGCGGACCAAGGTAGCTCCGCTGCCCGCTGGCGGCGCTGGAAATTCGGCTGATGGCTGGTTCATGACCTTCAGAAACCCAATAGGTCGAATGCTTCGATTGACTCTAAGCCGTAGGGCAAAGGATACCTCGCGTAATCAGCGGGTCAATGCCACAATACAAGATTACTGGCCGCAGATGAATGCCGATGCACGCAGATAAAGGCGTTGGAATTTAATCGGTGTCCATCGGTGCCCCCATCTGTGGCCACCGGTCTTCAGGCATTTATGCTACAATAAGCCTCGATACGAAAGGCCTGTATGGAATGGCAGAATTACATTACGGCAAACCCGGCGGTGCTGGCAGGTAAACCAGTTATCAAGGGTACACGCATCTCTGTCGAGTTGGTCTTGGAATGCCTGAGCCGCGGGTGGACGGTCGATGACATCCTTAGCCAATACCCCCACCTGTCGCGGCAGGGAGTTGTCGCCTGCATCGATTACGCACGCGACGTTGTGCGTTCCGAAACCGTCACGGCCATAGGAAGCTGATGAAGCTGCTGGCCGACGAAAACTTCCCCGCCCCGGTCATTGGCGTCCTGCGCCAGCGCGGGCATGAGGTGCTGGCCGTTGCCGAATCGATGCCCGGCGCATCCGACGCGCAAGTATTGGCTGCGGCAACAGAGCAGCAGCGGTTGCTGCTGACCCTGGACCGGGATTACGGCGATTTGATCTTCCATCACGGCCAGCCGGTTCCACTCGGCGTGGTTCTTTTCCGCTTGGCTGGCGCACGCCCTGCCGACGACAACCAGCGTATGATTCAGGTGCTTGAAAAAGCCGCCGACTGGGCGGGCGGGTTCACCACTGTTACCGACGCCTTGATCCGTTCACGAATATTTCCACGCCAAACCGGGTGATGAAAGGCGGGCGGGAGTGAGCAAGGCCATGTTGCTCATCCCCGCGTGTTACGCTGCCGGAACATCTCGCGCACCAACGCATCCGTCTTACTAATGCCCGGACTGGCGGCCTTGGCACGCTCCAGCAATCGATCCGCTTCCATGCGCGGCACGCCTAGCGTTACCACGGCATCAATCGCATCACGCTCAAAGGCTTGGTAATCGCCGGCCGGGGCGGCGGCGCCGGCAGTGTGTTCCATCGCAAACTCGGAAAGTTTGCCGGCCAATTCGGCGACCAGCAATTCGGCGGTGCGCTTGCCGATTTCCGGCAGTTCCACCAACGCTCGCGTGTTGCGGGTTTCGATGGCGTGGGCGATGTGGCCTACAGGCTGCACCAAAGCCCGCAAGGCACGCTTGGGGCCGATGCCTTTGACGGTGATAAAACGCAGGAAAAAAGCTTTATCGATGGGGCGGACGAAACCGATTAAGCGCGGGGCCAGGCCGCCGCGGGTGGGATCGCCTTCGATGTCGAAGATGGTGTGGAACGTGACTTCCTGGCCGATGCTGCGCTGCAAGGCGGCCGAATCCAACGCGGTGACCAGAACTTCGTAAACCAGCGGGCCGCAGCGCAAGTAGGCGCGGTCGGCGGCAACACTTTCGATCTGTCCGGTAATGGCGGCAATCATCTGAGGGCCGATTGTAACCTGCCGGTGGCTTGTCCGCAGCATAGCGCCACCGCCAGGGCGTCGGCCACGTCCGGCGGCGAAGGCAGTTTGGCCAGGCGAAACACGCCTTGAATGGTGCGTTGCACCTGCAATTTGCTGGCGTGACCGCTGCCAACGACCGCCTTTTTGATGCGGTTGGCCGAGATTTGTTCGATCTGCACGCCCCGCCGCCGCGCCGCCAGCAGGATCACGCCGCGGGCATGGCCCATCAAAATCGCCGTGCGCGGATGGCCATAATGGGCGTAAAGCTGTTCCACGGCACAAATCTGTGGCTGGTATTCGACGAGGATTTTGTCCAGTTCCGCCTCCAATTCCACCAGCCGGTCGGCCAGCGAAGCTTTGGCACTGAGGCGAATGACCCCGCCGTCGATCAGGCGCGGCCGCATGGGCAGATAATCAATGACCCCGTAACCGGTAAGGCGAAGACCAGGATCGATGCCGAGAATGAGCATAGAAAAACGCCGAGCCGTAAAACCAGAAAATAGTTTACCGCGCAGTGGCGCAGGACGCGAAGGGAAAGGCCTTGCTCCCGCGGTGGGATCGTGGCATAATGGGGCACAACGCTATGCGGATCATTGCACGCAAGACGCTGCGCGACTTTTGGGCGAATCATGCTGATGCCGAGCAACCGCTGAAGGCCTGGTTCCGCGAGGCAGGCAAAGCCGACTGGGCCAGCCCCGCAGCCATCAAGGCGGACTACCGCACGGCCAGCGTCGTGGGCGACAGCCGCATCGTGTTCAACATTGCCGGCAATAAGTACCGGCTGGTGGTGAAAGTGAACTATCCGTACCGGGTGATGTATATCCGCTTCGTCGGCACACATCGCCAGTATGATGAAATGAACGTAATCGAGGTGTGACCATGGAAATCAAGCCGATCAAGAACGACCGCGATTATCGCCAGGTGCTTAAAGAGATCGACGCCATGATGGACGCCAAGGCGAATACGCCTGAAGGCGACCGGCTCGATGTGCTGGCCACCCTGGCCGAGGCCTGGGAAGCCAAGCATCACGCGATCGCCGCCCCCGATCCGGTGCAGGCGATCGAGTTTGTAATGGAGCAGCGCGGCTTGACCCGCCGCGATTTGCAACCGTACATCGGCAGCCGTGCCCGTATCG
>Ga0316217_10006872_pt1 | contig 11066 bp, 8 predicted proteins | sample 1anoAmetaG_FD_203633 | JGI IMG/M metagenome (GOLD analysis project Ga0316217, IMG submission 203633) | Freshwater microbial communities from Trout Bog Lake, Wisconsin, USA - 1anoA | ecosystem: Environmental > Aquatic > Freshwater > Lake > Hypolimnion/Profundal zone | place: USA: Wisconsin... | reverse complement strand
CTTTTTTAGCCGCCCTCAAGGACAGCTTGCGCCAGATCAAGGAGAAGAAAGTCCGCACTCCTGATGGAGAAATCACTGGAGCAATTATAGAGCCAGCCCATTAGGCTGAGTTCAATAAGCTGTTGGCTGAGTACGGTGCCAAACATGAAAATTCGATCAACAAATTTAAGCAAGTGTTGGACACCCAGATCATAGCTAAGATCTTAGGCAGCTATATGAGCAGAGAGTAAGAGAAGAAGATAATCGTGGATTGTGACAACGTGCTGAAGTTGATTGAGGACGCAAAGAATGGCAAAATATAGTCCTTCGATGAGTATCACAAGCTGTACTTGAAGATTATGAACAAGAGCGAGGTTTACGTGAAGGAAAGCGAGTTGTAAAAGTGGAGTGATAACGACGTCAAAACGTATGCGCAGATAAGGATTATTGGGCATTTGGATCAGGTGGTGGTGAGTGCGAACTACAAGAACGACGACTATTTGAGGTTGAAGAAGCAGGAAATCGAGAACAAAACCAAGCATGACATGATCGAGTTTATCAAGCCGTTCAACGCCAAATGATGTCACACAAAACTTTATTCCTTTATTGCCAATGCCATGCCATCTTGAGGATATTCTACTTAAACAAGGGCGTATTGAGTCTGCTATAAAAACCTGAGAAAGGACATAAAAGGTCGCTATGATTTAATTTTGATAAACAATTGAGGTCAGTAAATTAGATATCACAAACTTGGAGCCGAAACCTCAATATCATTAACAACCTTCTTGACTATCTTAGTTACTAAGCTGTGGATAGAAGAAAAGGATGTTGAAATATTACAGGATTTATCTTGGTTTTTTTATGTTTCTGAATTATTTCTAGATATCCCTTTCTATTGCCTGATCACATCATATTGCAGCAGCGAGAGCACCATTTAGTACTAGACTCTTTCTAATTTCATTTGATACTGAACTAGGATTATGTATCAATATGGGTGGACTAGTTATATGAGGTAGGCTGCTATCTCGCCTAAAAAATAAAAGTTCCCTTTTTGACATTATATGAGTGTTTTAACATTTTAGACTCTTGGGCAGTCTGAATTCAAGGGTGCTTGAAATAAAATAGATAACACTTTTTTCTGGTTAAAAATAAAATTGCGATTCTGCTGTTCTTTTTACTATTTTACTAGGTACAGGTAGACTCTTAGCAGGTCGTTAAGTAATCGATAGTTGCAGTTTAATAATTTAGTTGCTGTCTTTACTATCTCCTCTTTAATTTTCATGGGCACAGTTAGCATCAATAAGTAACTGTGAGACTACAAGATCAGCATCCAGGCCATGAATTCCAAATGTAAATTTCTTATTGATATTTAGTTGGCCACTGAACTGCATGATGTCCATAACATCTAAATATCGAAATGAGTTGGAGCACCTTAGAACCAGGTAGCTCAGCTTGTGGCACTCAAATGAAGGCAAATGATAGTTTCATAAATTGATTGTGTTGGCGATGACTGCAGTGGCTACAGCTACCAAACAGTTTATGCTGAATGCATGGTTATAAAACTCTTTTACATTTACTGTCTATAGATAGACTTAGGGTGATTGGTTATAAATAATAAGTACATGAAAGCGGAGCAACAAACCAGCTAAGACTCAGAATACTAGAAGCTGTAGCTAAAGGCCGTTTAGGCATAAATTATGAATGCATGTCAAACCCTCAATCTATCGCTTGATGAAATAGACATAGTAAAGAAGCTATTTAAGTAATACCATTTTAACAAAATAAAGGCAGTAGATAGAAAGAAGTAAGGCAGCTAGTTGGAATTTGCACGACTAAAAGAGCAATTATAGAAAAATCCTCTCTATTATTAAATATTAGGATATATAGCTAAAGAACTTTATTCGAGGTTTGATAAACGATAGGAAGCGTTCTTTTATTCTAAAAAGTCCTTATAATTCAATCCAAATTATGCTCACTCTATTAACATTATAGGACTTGTATATCTTGATTCTAATAAATTGGAGGTAGCACTAGAGTTCTTTCAGCAAGGCCTAAAAATCGAACCCAAAAATATTGGAATTATATGTAATTTAGCAATTACCTTTAATATGTTAGGCAGAGGTTAAGAAGCTTTTAAATATTTCAAAAAAGCAAACGAAATTTCTCCAAACGATTCACGTACTCTGAATAACTTGGGCTATTGCTACGCTTTTGTTGATTCAATAAACCTATAGAAGAAAGATCAGCCTAGGTAGTATTTGGCTATAGAAATTTTTATAAAAGCAATCTAGGTAGATCCTATGCACAGCCTGCCTTTTTATAATTTAGGGTTTATTTTGAAAAAAGCAAACATTCTCCCAAGCTCTGCCCAGCTTCATCCTTCTGAATTCGTTAAGTACAGAGAAGACTGCATACTATACATTGAGTAGTTGCAATAAAAAGCAAAGCAGAACTCGTTCATTTACTTTAATATGAGTTTGTTCTTTTCTTCCATAGACTTACCCAGCTACAAATTATACTTTAGTAAGTTTATATAGTAGTTCATAAGATAGCAGTAAAAATAAGAGGCAGCGAAAGATTTGAAAGAAATTTTTGATAAATACTTATAAGTTTATGGAATCATATATAAAAAATAGGATAAGATTCACGAAAACCAGATCAAAATTCAAAAAATCGTATTTTGTGACACCCTAGAACTCAAAGAGTAATTTATAAAAACTTTAGACACCCTACTCAGCGAATACTAGCTTAATGAAAAAAGGTAGATCAAATTCAATCAGAACATTATAGACTAGATAATTTAAAAAGAGTCTGCCTTTTACCCAGAGCACACCAAAAGAGAGTATATCCCTTACATCCTCAAATACCTCATGATCAAATTTAAGCATGACACCAAGTACCGTTATATCTTGTTTAACAAGTACCATGCCCTTGCCCAGGGTCACATCAACACTGACATACTCCAAAGCACTGTCTTTGCCATATAAATCGAAACCATGCTCACGATGCTTAAGCACTTTAACAAATACGAATAAAAGATCAAAGCAAAGTACTACTAAGTTTGTAGTCAAAGCGTGAAGTAGAATCTGTATCTATACTAATGCTTTCATAAACTTGATCCAAAGAACCAGGAGCTTACAGAGCTGATGCCAACTTAGTCAATGGTGCAGTAAATCTATAGAAAAATGAGTGAAGATTCAGTTGAAAACGAGAGCTTGTCACAGTAAACTAATAGTTTGTAGTAGATAGATAGAGTTTATCAGCTACTGAAAATAGAATAATAGATAAGAGAACTTGAAAAATAATTTGGTGAGGACACTAATTCTTTATTAGAGTCCAAAATATAGATCTTTAACAAAATATACTAGAGGTTTCAATGTGAATAGATGAACAAGCAAAAAGACTAAACATCAATCGCAAAAAACATCGAATAACTCCAAAGATTCGATATGCAGAGTGATACTTCACTAAAGATAAAACTAATTACCGGACAGATCTATAAAAAACTGAAAGAGGAGTAGGCCTTAATATGTACCAAACCTTAGCTGTCTTTTTACAGATAGTTCGCCAAACAAAAGCAAACCCTATCGAAATAGTTTATCGAGATTCATTTAAAGGCACAATAATAACAGTAAAATTGTTTCGCACGCCTGCAAAAACTTTTCAAAAGCCTAATTTGTAGGGATTAGATTATCTACATTCACAACAATTTTTTATATTTTTTCAATAGCCAGTCCACCCAAAACAAGTTATACTCCATCTTGGACTAAATATTTGAAAGATACACGATGAGTGAGCCTTTCAATTTCAAGGAAAGACTCAACGATTTGCTCAACACCTAAAAGACTGAGCAAATCAAAGGTCTATAATCAGAAAAAAAGACCATTACATCCGTCAACTCCAAAGTAGAAAGCCAAGCAGAAAAATTTTAATAATCAAAGCGACAGAACATAAAAAGGGTAGCTCGGAGAAAATCCTTTGATGTCAACTAGAATAATGAAAAGCAGAAAAAGCAAGAAAGACTTAAGGAATTAAAGCGTAAACTAAGAAAATTGGATGAAAGAATGGGGTTGATTCTACCATTCCACACAAAACATCAAGAAGAGCAAAGAATTGATGACATTTATGAAAAACAATCGGCAAAGAGTCATCATAAATGCAGTGCAATTCAAGATAGCAGCAATAATGTGCCAGGTAAATTCCAAATTGCTGAAGACATGCTTAGTTTTGATCAAGAATAATTGATGGACATTGAAATAAACTTCGAAAATCTATCAGAGTAATGTGTATATCTATCGATGTCAGATAAGAACAACATTTAATCCAACAGTCACTACGTCCAGAGTAAAGAAGGCGAATCCAAGAACCTGCAGCCTAAATCGAATCACCTTAACTGCGATTTGTAAAAAGGGCTCTTCAAATAGCACCAGCTCGTGGAAAAGAAGTCTCTGAAATCAAATTAAGCCAGTTAGCGGCACAGGATGAAATAAAATTCCAGCTTGAACGAGCAAAACCGTTTCTCTGCTGCCTCTCCTTACGAGCAGTCATTCGACGAATAAAAAGTTAAAGTTTGTTTGCTGGGAGTCGAAAATCATCAAATCCAGATGTAACAAAGGCCGCGCTTGATGAAAAACTATGCTTTTATGATCCGCTACTTATCAAACCGCAGAAGCAAGTGCTCCTACATAGCCAAATATAAATTTCACTAGTCCACTCTGCGCAAAAAGGAATAATCCAACTAATACTCATATTTCAAAATCAGCCTAACTAAAGGTAGATCAGAGTTCGTGCCTCCGGAACAGAGCTAGAAGTATACTTGGTATGTTAAGAAGCTTTGGTCAAAAGGAGTCAAGTAAGTGCTCTATTGGATCTATTGTGTGGTATCAGGCATCAAATAGCTACAACTAATGGGCATATTGCATCCAGATATTTAGTTCAGAAATACCATTCTGGTGGACTGCCCCAGAAGCGAGCGAAGAAAGGACAAGTATTGCTTGATTGATTTCGACTATAGTTTTAAGGTGTAGCGGAGAGAAGATGAGTACTATTATTGCCTGTACAGCTATACAAAAAGCATGATTGAGGCTTTTATTCTGCGGGACAACTAGCTGTACCAATAGGAGGGCAGAAGCATTTTTGTTAACTACATGTTTCGTGAAGTAGAGACCCATGATAACATGAAGTTCCGTAGGGTCATCAACCTCATCCACTAGCAGTAGCTTGAAATCGAGAAGAAGGTAGAACTGGTTTTGAAGTAGCTGCAGACCTACATGTTCTTCTACCATTGGAAGCAACTTTAGGAGCGTCTCTAAGAATTACTAAAAATTGAGATGGATATCTAGGATCAAAAGAAAATAGATAGTATCAAGTAAGTATTGATAAGTTATAAGCCCATTGGCGAAGATGCGAGCTACTAACAAATGCTGCAGGACTGCCACCTTCATCTTTACGATATAATGCTGCAGGAAATCCAAAAAATAATTGAATGATGATTCAATAGTTTCATAAATTTGTAAATCCATAGATAATGAACTCGTCGATTGAATAAAATTAATAGGTATAATTCTATGATATAAATGATTTATGATGGCTTAAATTAATGAAGCTATGAAGTAATGCCAAAGTTTCAAATATTCAGATAGCTCAAAACATATAACCCTATTCTGAACTACCAAAACAAGGCAAATCTCATATTTCCTTTACTTTCTCTAGAATCAATATCTCTTAAGAGTTTATAAGTGAAACATTTCGGATCAATTAAAGCAGGCAAAAATTTTGAACAAGGATAGTCCGTCACACTCTAAACCCTCTAGCCAAAGTTCTAATCTTCTTCAGGTCATCTTCCACCAGCTCAAAGCTCCAACTTTCATAGTTTTACTGTAGACGGGCCAGACTACTCGTCTTCGGAATCACTCCAATTCCCTTTACAGGGTGAACTTTATCACTATCTGAGCAGGATTGCGCCCATATTAGCAATCTAGCATATTAGATCCTCTTTTAGAATGTTTACGTCAGTGCCAAGAATATCAGTACGAACTAATCGACTGTAGGGTGCCAACTCAATCAAGGTGTTGTTTGGTAAATAAGGATGGATCTAAATCTGAACAACAGTCGGCTTTATTTTGCAAACTGTAAAGAGTTCATAGATTAGTTGGCCATTGAAATTCGATATTGCCAGATGTTTTACGTACCCTTTCGTGACGCAGAGCTACAGCTCAGCCCAGATTTCTTCAAGAGGCTTATGATTGAACTCTCCTGTGTCTTCCATATCAATAAACGGCCTATGAATGTACAGCAAATCAAGGTACTTCAGCTGCATCAGCTGCAGGATTTCTTTCACCTATTGTTGGATTGACTTGTGCTTCGAATTCATGATCTTTGATGCAATAGCACCTCTTCTCTTTTGGCTCATCCTTCATTGATCACGGTTTTGATTGCTTTATCCAAAGAGATTTAGTTATTGTAAAGGCGCGCAGTGTCGATGTGCTTACAATACCCAAACTGTAGTCCTTTCCTTAGGATTTCAGTGAGAACAAGCTAGTAGTGATCATATAAGTGCCCAATCCGATCAAAGGAAGCACCTGTTAGTTGGGCAGTACCTCGAAAGGGGGTCCTTTCTTTTTCTTGACCTAATCTTCGGCCATGGTTAGTTATATTTTTAAAGCTAGTATAAAGCAGGGTCAGATAGCTTAATCAATACGAATCAATGGATATTAGAGACACGCAAAGAACTCTTTCTGGTATCGGATTTGGCTATTATTTCGGCTTTGGCTTTTTAGTGATTTTTTATCGTTTCTTTCAGCTCTTAAAGCTTGCTCTGAACCTTCATCCTCACGCTATCCAGCTTTCTCTTCACCTGAGACTACTCCTAAGAGCTTATTTTCACTTTCAAGGGTACAACGGGATTCTTAGTAGGAGTTCGCTATGTAAATAATGTTTCTTAATACTTAGGTCAAGTGGCATTTTGATCTATTCCTCCAGCTATGGTCACATGTCATATGCCAGTGAGATAAGCTAATCTTTTAGCAATGAATAATTTGGTTGAAACAGTTTAGATTGCGGAGTATACAGCGATAGCCCATTTTCCAGCCAAATTGAGCACACACTAAGACATTCTAAGAATCGCAATCAATCGCTCTAACTGTTTCACTTGGAGGAGTTAAAAAGGGAGCAAATTTGACATTGAAGTTGCCTTCGCTTAAGAAAACTGCTTTTAAAAATATAAAGTAATTATTTAAGCTTCTTAGCAAATTTTAGATGCGAGATGCTTAGAAATCCACACAAAATCTTACATCGAATATAAAACTTCTATAACTCTATGGAGCATTTTGAAAAGACTCCGAATAAGCAGATTAAACAAGGAGGAAGACAACATTATCCCTGCATGTACCAAAGTGAGTTAGCTAATATTCTGTCCCGTCCAGACGTTAATCAAGAGTTTGCTCAATCTAAAGTTGAAGGAGTTGATCCTATTTGCTAAAACTGCAGAAACTTAAGGAATGCACTACTCATAAACTTAAGATAAGTGAATTTGATTGGAGATTAAAGCAAAAAAAGAGGACTTGTTATAAGTTTTGTGAGAGGATCTTTATAAATCTCAGCACTCAGGTGCTTTTACAGGAATAGAGACAATTAAACTACACTTAAACCATTAAAGCATTAAAGCATGGAATGAATGATTGTTTTTGGTATTTGAAAATTTTACTTTATTTCACTTTATTTTAGTATATGAGCTTGGCGATGATTGAAACGAAAGGCCAAAAATGTGTCAATTCCAAAGATTAAGCAAAATCTCAGTAATAGGGCTTCGTCTCGAAACATTTACTGAATAATAGTTAAATACAGCTACTGAAAAAACATGAATTCGAGGCAGAGTACTTTGGGACGCCAGTAAAGATTGATTTATGCAGCAATGTCCTATTATTGAGTACTCATTTGCTTAATGGCTCTACTTTTATTCGTGATGAAAATTACTTTGCCTTTTAGAGATCTGATTTCATTTGACCAAAAATGAAACAACAGAAGAGGCCCTAAAGGAGGCTTCAGGAGTCAGGAATGAGGGGGGATGGGCCTAAAAGACAAGTGGCTTTATTGGAAGAATAGGGAAGTACTCATATCTCTGCTCGAACACAATCTGCATAAACGACTAAACATGGGAATCATCGAAGGAAAGCAAAGGGCTTAACTCTAAAAGAAGTTGAACTCGATCCAAGAATAGCTGAAGAAAGTCAGTCAACTGAAGCAGCAGTTGAAAGAGAACTATAGAAAGCTTTATGAATTAGAACTGATTTGTGTGTTTGCTATCTTGGAATACCCTTGGGGTAAATAAGAGTAGAATAGTGATAAATCAAATTAGGTCTAGGGATATCACTGATATAGTACTTCAGTTTTTGGGACTTTTTTGCAAAATTGTAAGCTGGAGCTGTTTCTGCCACTTTCTTGTAGCCACCAACATGTCCATATTGACCTGGCCCCAAATTGAACTTTTCGGAAGGGCTGTGATCACGATCTGCTTTGGGAAATGACTACATTGGGGCCTTTTCCTTGAAACTTGCGCTATGTTTATAGTTTCCTGGCCTAGGCGTCTTTGAAATAATTAAAGAATCCCTCAAATCTTTGCCAAAGATTCCTCCGATATGAGAATAAACTTCCTTTTGAGGTTCATAAGCCATAGGTCCGGGCACTTTCCTGAATATCTTCAAATTTACCCATCAGTATTGTAGCCCAGTCTCGAACCAAAGCCATAGCTCGGTTCTTGCTTTGGCCCGTATTTGAACATAGCACTTTACTACTAGTAAGATCTAGGTCCTGGAATTTTATGGTCATCATATTTCGACCTCATCTCCTCCTTACCAAATCGTGACCTTTCTCCCTAGCTGCAATGTTGGGATTTGTATTCGTATTAACCAGGTCCGGGAACATAGCCTGACTTCTCACCATACTTTCCTCGCATGCTGCATTTATTGATTGGACCTGAAGGCGAGCGATTTCTATTTCCCATAGATATAGTGAGGAGTTTATGCTAAGGACTGTGTGGAAAAGAAAATACTCGTATTGATCGGGACCCAGGTGGCTATTGTGTTTTTATTCTAAGAATGGATTAGAAGGTACATCTTGCTGCTTTGGGGACTGAGAAAGCTGAGAGCTCAGATCTAAGCTTTTTAAATAGCATTGCTTTGTTTTCTTTCACATATTTAAATTCCCAAGGCATTTGCCTGGGACACAAAGATAGACTCAGAACAGTAAAAAGGTACTTTGTCACCTTCTCATCTTACCATGTCGAAAATTATGATTTGCTATTTCAAACATAAAAAGACACTGCTTGTCTTGGATGAGCCCGCGGCCAACCACTTGAGTACTAAGCAATTATAGCTGATTGAATAGATATTTATGTTTAGTCATAGTTGATGCAAGAATCCTCAATCTCAATATGTCAGGATCATTTAGATCATATCCTAGCATTTCTTTTTAAGATAAAGCCTTCTCCACATTCGTCCCCGTACATTTAGTCAATTCCATAGCGATAACCTGGACCATGGTATTTGTGGAACTGGAAAGCTATTATCGACCAGGTAGTCATTAGGGACTTCAGCAATTACAGGAAGGGCCTTGCTTCCTCGAGCCTAAGCCTTTCCCAGTCTGGGGGAATATCGTTTTAAAAACCTAGTACTGCAACAATTCCAATTTCGGTGTTGACGTGCGGTCTTCTCTTAAGCAACTATCTTTCCTATTCGCTAAGATCTTGCTTCATTATATCAATATTATTGTAAAAGGTAGGTAGATGGTAAAGATAATTTTTTGAGAAAGGTCAACTTTCTTACGTTTTGAGCATAATGAAGAGATTTCGATCTTGCCGTATAATATTGGATTTCAGGAGTATCTGCTGCTAAGCATTTAGAAAAATAACATCTTATTCTTGTTATGCAATGATTACAATTTTTACTTATATAGTGAGCTTGGAATGCGGTTAATTATCCTTGTTGATATATTACTTGTGCTTATATTGTGCAGCAAAGAACTAGCTGGATAGATTTGCTCTAGCAGGTTAATCCCAAAATCATGCTACGTCAAGCATCTCTAGTAAATATGCTAAAAATGCCTAGCTGTAGGATTGAGTGGTGCTTTCGCAACTGCAGAATCGATAATCTAGTGCTCAGAAGCATTTCAGATCATGAAGTGTCAGATATTCTTCGGAAATGATTCTTTAAAAAGACAAATAGGAGAGTTAGTTATTGCTAGGTGGGGAGGCTTTAATGAAGCTGATCAGTTTAGCATCCATAATTGTTATCAGCTATCTCTCTATCTGGGTTCCTTTGTTTCTTAAGAATGTACCACCTCAAATGAATTGAGGGAGCCTCGTCCGATTTTCACGCGTGCTTTGAAAATTTGACTGAAAATTTATTGGAAATTATGAAATAATAAAGGCAATTTTTACAATAATTCGTAAATTTGAAAGTCCTCATTTAATTATTTGCAAAGAATTGAAACAGATAAAGATTCAAGAAGGAGGACAGGAGAGAGCAGGATTGTCAGCAAAATGTTACTTTTAACAGGCAGAAATCCCTTGATTACATCACCCATTTACATTTATGTTACGAAAATACTTTTCCTTAGCATATTATTATTTGAAAAATTAATCATTTTAAAATTGTTCCACTATTTTGGGATCATTCCACTCAAGTTGTTGCTCCAACAAATAAATAACTTCTTTTCTTGATTGTTTACTTGTTATATTAAATAAATTATAAGATGTCGAGTGTAGGCTACAACAGAGCTACAACACTAGTATTTCTACTGATCGGGCTAGCCTCTACTCAGTTCACCTCATGTTAACATTACACTATTTAGACCAATTTCAAATTACCTCAGTTACTCCTTATACAGCTGGATCCTACTCTGTATCACTTACCTTCCCTGCCCCTTCTTCACCTACCTACACCCAGAGCGTCACGCTGGCTGGGTTTCAGATGGAGTACCACCAAGTCATCAACTTCGACCTCTCAGTTCAAACACCCTGCTCCACCACAGCCGCCACTATCAACTTAGCAGTGCATAACGACACAACTATACACGGGCTATCGGTCTAT
>Ga0316217_10006871_pt1 | contig 11066 bp, 10 predicted proteins | sample 1anoAmetaG_FD_203633 | JGI IMG/M metagenome (GOLD analysis project Ga0316217, IMG submission 203633) | Freshwater microbial communities from Trout Bog Lake, Wisconsin, USA - 1anoA | ecosystem: Environmental > Aquatic > Freshwater > Lake > Hypolimnion/Profundal zone | place: USA: Wisconsin... | reverse complement strand
TCGGCTCGGTGGCCCCGGTAATCTGCGGAATGCCGATCTTCATCAGCGGCAGCAGACGCTCCACAACCAGCCGCTGCTGAATCACCGACTTGAACTCGTTGTACACCACGTACACCGCGTCGATCTCTTCGTGCACGTAGCGGGTGATGATGCTCTCGGCAAGTCGGAAGACCCGGTCGGTTTCCAGCTTCAGCAGCATCCCGGGATGGTCGCCGGCAACTTCAATCCGCGCCTTACGCTCGCGCACCTGGCGCACAACGCCGTTCTCGTCCGTTTTCTCGGAGTACAGCGCGGAGGGATAGTGACGGCGCATCTGGTCGCGGCTCTTGCGGCCCACCGGCTCGACGTCGATCTCCTTGTCCGGATTGCCCGCGATGAACTGGAATGCGGTCTTGAGAATGTTCGCGTTGAAGGCGCCGGCAAATCCCTTGTCGCCGCTGACGGTCAGCAGCAGCACCCGCTTTTCGGGGCGCGTGGCAAACAGCGGATGCCGCAGGTTGCCCGTCTCCTCGTCGAATATATTCACGCGGCGGGTCAGCGATTCCAGCACGCTGGTGATCATCCTGGCGTAGGGCCGGGCCGCAAGAGCCCGCTCCTGCGCGCGGCGCAGCTTGGCCGCCGAGACCATCTTCATGGCCTTGGTGATCTGCCGCGTGTTCTTCACGCTGCGTATGCGCCGTCGTAGATCGAGTACGTTTGCCATAGTTCAGTTCTCGGGTGTCAGCCAACAGCCGACAATTTCCATTCCTCGTGGTAGTGCTACAACCATTCCTGCAAATCGATATTGGCTAATTGTCCGTGATGGCCAATATCTTGTACGTCTCGGATTCCATCTTCAAGCCGTCCACGCTCACCGGCCAGGCAAGTTTCGCATTCTTCCCCTTGAACTCGGCCTGAATATCGTCTACCGGCGGTATCCGGCAACTGCGCTGAGTCTGCGGGGTCGGCGTGAAAAGCGATAGCTTGCTCACGCAGTTGACCACTGCAACCCTGCCGTCCGGCAACCGCAGCGAAAGCGTTGCGCCTGTCACGTTATACGTGCCTTGTTGCGGGGCAACGTATTCGGTTTCGGTCCTGGTTGTCTTCACGCAGTCCTTGCCCGAATAGCCTTCTCTGCAATCCACGTGCGTCTTGGTCGTCGTGTCGGCATGACCCGCCGTCGCGTAGTTGTAGCCCGTTTCACTGTTCTGGCGCTTGATAACCTTCACGTTCATTGTCTGAGCGGAACACGCCACAGAGCAAAGGGCTGAGATTACGCCGACTGCTGCCAATTCTTTCAAGCGGACAATGTGCATAATCTTCAGTCCTCTTCACTTTCTGATGCAAAGCCCAACCGGGCCCTGGTTCGTCTACGCCTTTGCCGCTGCCTCAAGCCCCGCAACAAAGTTCGCCTTGTACTCCTTCAGAGCCGCATGCAGCCGGCTGCGCAGGTCGTCGTCGAACGCCTTCTTCTTGGTCAGGTCCTCGATCAGCGCCGTCTGCGCGGAGTCGAAGTACTTGTAGAGCCCGTCTTCAAATGCGCGAATGTCGGTAACCTGCAGATCGTCCAGGTAGCCCTGCGTGCCGGCAAACAGAATCACCACCTGCTGCTGCCAGGTGAGCGGCTGGAACTGCGGCTGCTTCAACAGTTCCGTGAGGCGCTGGCCGCGGTTCAACTGCTTCTGCGTCAGCGGGTCCAGATCGGAGCCGAACTGCGCAAAGGCCGCCAGTTCGCGGTACTGCGCCAGGTCCAGCTTGAGCGTGGAGCCGACCTGCTTGACGGCTTTAATGGCCGCCGAGAAACCTACGCGCGAAACCGAAAGGCCCACGTTGACCGCCGGACGAACGCCGGAGTTGAACAAGTCGGTCTCTAGGAAAATCTGGCCGTCGGTGATGGAGATGACGTTGGTCGGAATGTAGGCCGATACGTCGCCGGCCTGGGTCTCGATGACCGGCAGCGCCGTCAGCGATCCGCCGCCCTTCTCCTTGCTCATCTTGGACGAGCGCTCCAGAAGGCGCGAGTGGAGATAGAAAACGTCGCCCGGATAGGCTTCGCGGCCCGGCGGGCGGCGCAGCAACAACGAAATTTCGCGGTACGCCATGGCGTGCTTCGACAAATCGTCGTACATCACCAGGGCATGGCGGCCGGAATCGCGGAAATACTCGCCGATGGCCGTCGCCGCATAGGGCGCGATGTAGAGCATCGGGGCCGGTTCCGAGGCCGAGGCGGCCACGATGATGGTGTGCCCCATGGCGCCGGCTTCGGTCAGCGTCTGCACCACCTGCGCAATCGACGAACGCTTCTGGCCGATGGCGCAATAGATGCAGATCAGGTTGTTCTTGGCGTTGTTGATGATCGTGTCCAGCAGCACGGCGGTCTTGCCCGTCTGGCGGTCGCCGATGATCAGCTCGCGCTGGCCGCGGCCGATGGGAATCATCGAATCGATGGCCTTGAGGCCCGTGGCCATGGGCTCGCGCACTCCCTGGCGGTCGATGATGCCGGGCGCCAGGCGCTCAATCGGCAGCGACTCGGTCGAAGCGATGGGGCCCTTGTCGTCAATCGGCTGACCCAGCGCGTTGACCACGCGGCCGATCATGCCCTCGCCCACAGGAACGCTCAAAATCGTTCCGGTGCGCTTGACCTCGTTGCCTTCGCTGAGCTCGGTGTAGTCGCCCAGAATGACGGCGCCCACCTGGTCTTCTTCCAGGCTCAGGGCCAGTCCGGCGATGCCGTGCGGAAAGCTGAGCAGCTCACCGGCCATCACCTTGTCCAGCCCGTGCAGGCGGGCAATGCCGTCGCCGAGCGATGTGATGGTCCCGACTTCGTCCACCTGGACCTTGGAGTCGTAGTTCGCGATCTGCTCGCGAAGAAGTTGCGTAATCTCGTCTGCTTTGATCTGAGCCATCTCTGCTCTTCCTGTCCTTTAGATCCTTGCTTAACTGCCGCGCCGGAAAGACTTATCCGGCAATCAATGCTTCCTTCAACCGCTCCAGCCGTCCCCGCACCGAACCGTCGTACACCGTGGAACCGATGCGCACCACCGTGCCGCCTAGAATGGCCGCGTCCTGCTTGAAGCTAGCCTCTACGCGCGCGCCGGCCAGTTTGCCGATCTCGGCCACCAGCGCCTCGCGCTCTTCGGCGCCCAGCACCCGCGCCGTCACAATCTCCGCCTGGCGGATTCCCAGCTTCTCCTGCAACAGCCTGGCGTACGCCTGGGCCACTTCGTCCACGGCTCCAATGCGGCCGTTGTCGATCAACACCGCCAGCAGGTTGCGCAGTTCCTTCTGCAACCCCAGCCGGGCATTCAGCTTGTCCAGAATTTCAACTTTCTGCAGGGCGGGAATGGCCGGGTTCACAAAGAACTCGCGCAATTCGCCGCTTCCGTTCCAGGTGGCAAGAAAGTCGTCGAGTTGGTGCCCGATGGCGGCCGTATCCAGCCTGGCGGACGTGACCACCTCGAGAAATGCGTTGGCGTAGCGGGCGACGAAGGCGGCCATCTAGTTCTGCCCTCCCCGGGCTGTGCCGTTGCCGGCCACATCGCTGACGAACTCGGCGATCAGGGCCCGATCGGTCTCCGGCGTGAGCACCAGTTGCTTGGCGGCGTGCTCAATCGCCAGGTCCGCGGCAAAGTTGCGCAGTCCGCGCCGGGCCTGTGCGGCTGCCGAATCGATCTCCTGCTCGGCTCCGGAGACAATGCGCGCGCTCTCTTCCACAAGGGCGGCCTTGATGCGCACCTCGTCGTTCGCAATCTCTTTTTCCACTTCGGAGCGGAACTTGGCAATCTCGTCGTCGAGGCTGGCCAGTTTGGCCTCTACCGCGCTCAACCGCGCGCCGGCTTCCTCGGTTTCCTTGCGGGCCGACTCGATGTTGAAACGCAGCGTCTGCGAGCGCTTGCGGATAACCTTGGGCGCGATGCGCACCAGCGGAATGCCGATGCACAGCACCAGAATGGCGAAGTTGATGAATACGAAGATCTGCGCCGTGGTCTCCACATCCAGATGCAGTGCCCGGCCGATGGACTGCACCACCGGGGCGTGCAGGTAGACGTTGTCTGCGTCCTTTTCCGACTTGGCGGCCGGAGCGGCTTCAGTGCCGGACGCAGCCGCGGACGGAGTCGCCGTAGCAGGCTGGTCGGCTGCAACGGAGTACGGCATCACCGTCAGCCCCAGCGTGATTACCGCTAAAATCGCAAACCAGAAAACCCGGTTGGAACTACGCGTAGGAACGGTCAAATTTCTCAACGGGAACCCCCGGCGGCCGCGGGCAATACCGCGCGCACCACCTGACTGGCCAATTCTCCGGCTGAGGCCTGAATGGACTGCCGTGCGCTTGCGGCCTCGGCCTCCAGTTCCGCCTTGGCCTGGGCCACTTTAAGCCCGGCAACCTTGCGGGCGGCGTCCAGCGCCGCGTCGCGCTCGGCGTTCCACTGCTTCACGCGCTTCTCGCGGGCCATAAAGACCTCGGCGCGTGCCTGGCGCAGCCTGGCGGCATACTCGGCCGCCCGGGCTTCGGCCTGGGCAATGGCCTTGTGCGCATCTTCTATGGCGCCCTCGGTGCGGGCCCGGCGCTGTTTCAGCGTCGCGGACAACGGTCCCTGCACCAGAAACTGGTAAGCCAATACCAGCACGATGAACAGCAGCGCCGTAGGGGTTGCGCCTACCATTAGCGCGCCGACTTGTTGAAAAATTTCTTGCATGATTGTGCTGGTTCGCTCAGACAGTCAGATGAGTTTTATGACAGGTGGAACACCTTTTTTTTAACAGGGGCGGACGCGCAAGTCAATGTGGATGAAGCCGATTGGGCAGGGACCTGTGACTGCTGTCACGAAACGGGAATTTAGTTCAAAAAAGAACTTGATTTCGGCGGGAACAAGCCTAAACTAACAATACCACCTAGACCCGGGCCAGGGTCCAGCGGGCAGCCGGTTACGGGAAGTCCTTCCACTCCCGAAACTGGCCGCCCGCCTCTAAATTTACAGCCCCTTTTTATCACTTGGCTTTTACCACTTGGCGCGTGCGGTCAAACTCTAGTTCTGCGCCTTGGCGATGAACCCCGCCAGGTCGTCCTTCAGCTTGTGCAGGGCGTCCACGTTGAGGTAGATCATGTGCCCGGAGGGGTAGTACCCGAACTGCACGTTGCCGCGCAGGCTGGGGTCCAGGTCCATATGCGACAGATCGTACTCGGTGGCGAAGAACGGCGTGGCCAGGTCGAAGTAGCCGTTGGCTGAGAAAACCTTCAGGTGCGGATTCTTGCGGATGGCGCTGGCCAGGTCGGCGGCCACGTTGGGCTGCGCCTGCTCGCCGCCGCCCATGCCGGGCCCGCCGCTGGTGGACCGGTGCTTCCAGTCCCATTGGCCGATGCTTTCGGCGCTGGGCTTGTAGGCGTCGGTGCTCTCGTACTTCAGTTCCCGCTGCAGGTAGTCGTGCAGGGCGGCGACAAAGGCGCCGGTAACGCCGGTGTCGGAGGCGTCAAAGCTGGGCGATTCGCCGGCCGCGTCCACGTCCACGCCTTCAAAGCGCATGTCGTAGCGGCCCAGGGTCAGGCGGTCCTCGCGCAGCACTTCCTTGCGGAACCGCGTGGGCGAGATGCGCAGGTTGGCTTCTTTCACGTAGTCCACGCTCAGGCCGGTCAGCCGGCTTACTTCCTTGGCCACCGTGTCCAGTTGCGCCGCGGGCAGGTTATGCCCGGCAAACAGCGCCGCCGCGTACGGCCCGGCGGCAAACTCGCGCGCCTGCTGCACCCATACCGCCACATCGGCCGGCTTGTTGGGGATCTTGTTGTAGTACCAGGCCGCCGCAGCATAGCTGGGCAGGTTGGCGATGAACGGGATGTCGTAGCCGCTCACGCGGATGCCGAAGTTCAGAATCGACGAGATCAGCACCACGCCGTTCAGCTGCACGCCGTCGTTGCCCAGCATGTCGGAAAGCGCCGCCGAGCGCGTGGTTCCGTACGACTCGCCGATCAAAAACTTAGGCGAATTCCAGCGCTGGTTCACGGTGATGTAGCGGATGATGAAGCGGTCGAAGGCGCGCAGATCCTGGTCCACGCCCGTGAAGTCCTTGGCCGTGGCCTTGCCCACGGCGCGCGAGTAGCCGGTCAACGGCGCGTCGATGAACACCAGGTCGCTCTTGTCCAGCAGCGAATACTCGTTGGGCACCAGCTTGAAAGGCGGTCCTGCCGTGTGGTTGGGGCTGTCGGTGGTGATGCGCACCGGCGAAAACGAGCCCATGTGCAGCCACAGCGAGGCGGAGCCGGGGCCTCCGTTGTACAGAAAACTCACCGGCCGCGCCGTTGCCTCGGCGCCGTCCAGCGTGTAGGCCACGTAAAAGATGCTGCCGTAGGGCTTGTCGTCTTCGTCGCGGATGATCAGCGTTCCGGCCGTCGCGGTGTACTTGAGCGTCTTGCCGCCCAGGTTCAATTCGTGGTGCGTGGCGACGGGCTTTTCCGCTGGTACCGGCGTCGCTTCCTTGTCGGCTTCCTTGTGCGGCTCAGCGCCTGAGGCCGCGGGCGGCTGGGCAGATCTGCGCGTCTCCTGGGCCGGCGCTGCGGGACTCAGAAACAGGCATGCGAGAACGGCCAGCATGCATAGACCAGTGCGGCGAGCGGATTTCATGGGCTACAAGCCTCCAAAATGAATGTTCCGATCATCCTAGCATTCGTTCGGCCGCCGCGCCGTTATCCGCTTACGGCCTGGCCGCGGTAACGGTCTTGTCCACGGTGAGCAGGCCCTGGGCGCGCAGCCAGTTCTCCAGCAGGTTGGGCCACTGGTCCAGGGCCGCATCGCCCTTGCCCAGGCCGCTGCCATGGCCGCCGCTGGCAAAGATGTGCATCTCCGACTGCACCCCGGCCTTGACCAGCGCCTCGTAAAAGCGCAGGCTCTGCTCCACCGGAACCGTCTGGTCGGCAAACGTGTGATAGACAAACGTGGGCGGCGTGTCCGTGGTCACGAACAAATCGGGAGAGTAGGCCGCGCGCAGCGCCTCGCATTGGTCCATCAGGTTGAACTGCTTGCAGTAGGTCAGGTGCGAAGTGTCCGAAGAGATGGCGCCGATCCATGGGTAGCCCAGCACCAGGAAGTCCGGGCGGCTGGAGACGCGGTCGATGGGATCCTCCGCTTCGGGGTTGCCGGGGACAAACTGCGTACCCGAGAGCGCCGCCAGATGGCCGCCCGCCGAGAAGCCGATCACTACGATGCGGTTGGGGTCTATGAAGTAATCCCGCGCCCGCGCCCGCACCAGTTCAATGGCGCGCCGGGCGTCCAGCAGAGGCACCGGCAGCAGGTAACCGTGCGACGAAAGCCGGTAGCTCAGAATGAAGGCGCGAAAGCCGCGCGCCGCAAACCAGTCGGCAAACTGCCGTCCCTCCAGGTTGCCCGCCAGGCCGCTGTACCCGCCGCCGGGAAAGATCACCACGGCCGAGCCGTTGGCGGTGCCCCGGTGCGGCTCGAAGAGGGTCAGCGTGGGAATGTCCTCGCAGGCCGTGCCCTTGGCTTGCGGTGCGTCCCCGGACCACAGGCGAATAGTCTGGATGCCCAGAAACTCATTGTTGTTGCCGGCTGTCGCGCAGGGCGCCGCCTTGGGTGCATTTTGCCCATGCACCGCCGCACAAGCCAGCAGCCCCACAGCCAGAATCGCAATTGGATGTTTCATGGAAACCTCGTGGCCTTTCGCGAGGATTATACGGCCGAAGGATGTGAATCAGAGACCCCTAGTCTCTGCCGGGTGCCCCATCCTTCCGCAGCCGTATCGCGGAAGGGTGCGAATCCACAAAGCTCGACTGCCTCCCCCCTCCCGTCGCCAAACCCCGCCCGAACCCCTTCCAAGGCAACTGACAACTGATAACTGAAAACTGCTTTTCTATTCCCTGATCTCCCGGTTACAGCCACATCGCCGTGTGTCCCGGACATGCGTTCTCCGCCTGCGCTGAGATCTCTTCGGCCAGCTCGAAGCCGTAGCGGGCAAAGTAGAACGCCGCCCCGTGCAGCCGTTCCTGCAACACCCCGTCTGGATAAAGCGCCTGGCAGATGGCCTCGGCATGGCGGCCCAGCGAGGCCTCGCGTTGCAACTGGAAATTGGCCGCCAGCCGGCGCAGGCGATTCATCTGGTAGCGCATCTTGCTGGCCGCAGTCCCGGCCGACCGGCCCAGCCCCGCGTCCAGCGCTCCCATCCACTCCAGCAGCGGCGCAAGCTCGGCGTCCAGCGCCGTTCCTGTTGCAGCCAGCTTTCTCTTTCCTTCAACCGGCATGGCGCGCGCGGCCAGCAACTGCGCCAGCGAGTCCGGTGTCTCCTGAAGCACCCGCTCCAGCGTCAGCTCATGCTTGCGCAGCAGCTCCCCGATGGCCGGCTCAATCAGAGTGGCGGAAAAACGCGGCTCGGCCGGCGTCTTGCGGCCCAGAATCCGCTCAAACAGCACCGCTGACTGGGCAAAATAAGCGATCTCCGCCGGCCCGCCGATGGTCAGCGACGTGGACAGCAGAAAATCCTGAAAGACCGGCCGCAGCAGCGCCGAGGGCGATATGCGCTCGGGCTCGGCATCCAGAATCCCCACCAATTCTTCCGTGGTGTAGCTCTGCCGGCCCGCAGTCCAAAGCCCCTCCGGCTCGGCGGCGCTGGGCGCGGTCCGCTTCAGCGCCACCCGTGCGCCGGTTTTTTCGTCCACAAGAAACAGCAAACTCGATTGCGCGGTGACAGCCACCTGCGCGTGGTAGCCCGCAGCCTCAAGAGCCGCGTTCCGCTCCAGCAGCGCGGCGTGCAAATCGTCGGCGCGTTCCAGGCCCGCCCGCAGCACCGGCGCGCCCATGCGGTGCAGTTCCCTGCCGCCGGCATCCAGCACCAGCAGCCCCTGCGCGGCAAACGCCTTCCGGTAGAACCCGGCAAAAGCCTGCCCGAAGGTGCGGCCCGGCTTGTAGGCCTCGGCCAGCGCGTCCATGGCGTCAGAGGAGCCGAGCAGTTCCCACGCCTCATCCAGCAGCGGGTTGATCTGCTCGTCCAGCACCAGACCGCCCACCGGCCGCGCGGCTTCCGCGGCCTCTCGCGCGCGGCCCGGCGCATACGCCAGCTTGCGCAGTGCGCGTCCGGCGGGAAAGACGACGTGGTTGATTTCGGCAAAGTCGTGGTCTTCGGTGGCCAGCCAGAAAATGGCCGCGTGGGGACAGCCTGCGGCTCCAGCCTGGCGCGCGCGCGCCACGGCAGTGGCCGCCTTGAAGGGCGTAAACAGCGGCCCGCCAAACAGCCCCACCTGTTGCCCGGTCACCACCACGCCCGCGCCCTGACGCAAGGCGTCCAGCGCCTTCTCAGCGGCACTGCCGGCAGCCGCCGGATTTTGCGCGGCCAGCAACCTAACCAGCTCCGGCCAGTGCGCGGGAACGGCGGGCCGTGTCTGCCAGACCGTCTCCGGCGGCAGCGAGGCGTAGTAGGGCCGCACCGCCGCATTGCCGGCGCAGTAGTCCAGAAACAGCCGGCTCAGGCCCGGCGCCACGGTCATGGGATAGCAGTCTGCGCTCGGCAACTTATTCACTTCTTGTCCCGCACTTCCGGCTCGATTTGCTCAGGGGGAAACTCCATGCGCTGGGGTGAAAGTAAAAATTCGGCTCTGTTAAGGATGCCACGCCGGGCAGATTCGATGCACTTCTGACGCTTTTGAATCAGCCTCTTTGGCATGGTGTGCGTATACTTTCCCTGTCTGAAGATTGAGGAGACAGGTTCAAATGCCCAAAAAAGTGAAGACAGTAAATGCCGCCGAGCCCGAAAAGCCAACAGCCGCAAAGCCCCAGGCGGCAAAAGACGGCAAGACAAAGAAAGGCGTCAAGGAGAAAAAGTCCGCGGCCGGCGCTGACGCGGCGCGCGTGCTCAGTTCCAAGGTCGTCTTTGAGGGGTCGGTGTTCCGCGTCCTGCGCGACCACCTGATCGAGCCGGGCGGCAAGGAAGGCGTCCGCGACATCATCCGCCACAACGGCAGCGCGGTCATTCTGGCCGTGGACAAGTCCAAAAACAAAAAAGATCCATGGATTGTGGTCGAGCGCCAGTACCGCCATGCCGCCCAGCAGTTTCTGTGGGAACTTCCGGCGGGCAAGCTAGAAGCCGGTGAAGACGCTCTGGAAGGCGCCAAGCGCGAACTGGAAGAGGAGACCGGTTACCAGGCAAAGAAGTGGAAGCCGCTGGTCAAGTACTTCGCCAGCCCCGGCTTTCTGGGCGAAGCCATGCTGGTGTTTCTGGCCGAAGGCCTCATCGCCGGCCGCGCCCATCCCGAGGAGGACGAAGAGATCGAGATCCGCCTGGTCAAGCTCTCCGAGGTTCTCAAGATGATCGACAAGGGCGCGATCCTGGACGGCAAGACACTGACCAGCGTGCTGTTGTATGCCCGGCAGTTGGCCGGCAAGCGCAAAAAATGAGGAGGTTGTAAATAGTTGTAAAAATATTTTGCGCTGTCTTTGCACTTCTTTGCGCATTGTCAAAGGAATGCGTTCGGCAATTTTCTTATAGTCTGAATGTCGCTTGGGCCTGTTGGCAAAGGGTTCTATCTACAGTCTTTCTTAAAAGCTGTAGTAGCCCGCGCCTGTGCCGCGCGGCAAACAGGACTTCCCGGTTGTCGCCAGAAAAGGACAGGATCCTGTCTCATATTGCGTGAAAGCGCCCCTGGAGCGCAGTCAACCCTTAGGCACTTTCCCGCGTCTTATTAACAATCGGCCGGCGATGCGTATCTCTGGCCGAATCCCCCAGTAAGACCAAAGGAAGGCAGGAGTCTGTGGCACAGTACAAAGGGAAGGTCAAATGGTTTAACAACGCCAAAGGCTACGGATTCATAGGACGTGAAGACGGGCCGGATGTTTTCGTCCACTACTCGGCTATTCAGTTGGATGGATACAAAACGCTCAAAGAGGGCGATGATGTTGAATTCGACATCATCGAGGGCCAGAAGGGTCCACAGGCTGATGCTGTGATCCGCTTCAGGGATGCCGCGGCCCACAACGCCGCTTAGAGCGTAGAAATCAGGGCGTTGACGCACGACTGCCGTCAGGCGGTGGATGTGTATTGCGCCCTGAGCCCCCGTCCTTTATCACACCGCGCTGTTCATATTTACGGGAGTG
>Ga0316217_10006869_pt1 | contig 11074 bp, 7 predicted proteins | sample 1anoAmetaG_FD_203633 | JGI IMG/M metagenome (GOLD analysis project Ga0316217, IMG submission 203633) | Freshwater microbial communities from Trout Bog Lake, Wisconsin, USA - 1anoA | ecosystem: Environmental > Aquatic > Freshwater > Lake > Hypolimnion/Profundal zone | place: USA: Wisconsin... | reverse complement strand
ATATTTTATTTGCCGCTAAAGGGACTAAAAATTTTGCTGCCTGTTATGAAGGTATGGAGCCTGCGGTAGCTTCCACTACGTTTTTCGTGATCAGGATTAATGATGGAAATATATTGCCAACTTATCTTACCTGGTTTCTTAACCAATCTAATACGCAACAAATACTGAAGGCAAGTGCTATTGGAACTTCAATTGTTTCTATCTCAAAAGGGGTGCTGGAATTTATTGAAGTGCCTATTCCTGACCTTAATACACAAAAACTGATTCTGAAGATTGCAGATAAAAGAAAAGAAGAAATTGAATTAAAGCAGAAAATTGAATTACTTCGTGAACATTATATAATGAGAGGGATTATGAAGGCGTTGAGTGAGGTATGAGGTATGAGTGATGAGGTATGAAATAAAAATACAAGGTATGGGTTATGAGGTATGAGTTATGAGGTATGAGGTATGAGGTATGAGTGATGAGATAATATACAACAAGATATGAGCGAAAAAAGATCGGTGCTAAAGGAACGGTCTTTATTATTTGCAATAGAAATAGTAAAGGCGTATAAAATTTTATCTACTGAGAAAAAAGAGTTTGTGATGAGCAAACAAATGTTACGTTCGGGTACTTCTATAGGTGCTAATATAAGAGAAGCAAGGAATGCAGAAAGTACCAACGACTTTATTCATAAATATGGTATTGCTCAAAAAGAATGTGATGAAACTCTTTACTGGCTGGAAATTCTAAAAGAAACCGGATATTTGAATATTGATGAATACAATAAATTAACCAGTGAAGCTGATCAAATATTGAAAATGATCAGAAGTACTATTTTAACGGTGAAACAAAATAAATTATTAAATAAGTAAATAAATATGGCTAAGATTACACAGAAAGATATTAATGATGCGGTATGGAAGGCTTGTGATACTTTCAGGGGAAGTATTGACCCAAGCATTTATAAGGATTATGTACTGACTATGCTTTTTATAAAGTACCTGAGTGATGTGTATGATGATAAGTATGAAACCCATCTTGAAAAATATAAAGGGGATACTGAGAGGGCTGAACGTGCTATGAAACACGAAAGGTTTGTGGTGCCTGAAAACAGTCATTTTAAATATTTATTTGACCATAGAAATGAAAATAATATTGGGGAACTGATTGATATTGCGCTTGAAGACCTTGAAGAAGCGAACAGAGAGAAACTGTATAGCGAGGATGGGGCGGGGATATTCCAAAATATTAATTTCAACAGCAGTGTGCTAGGTGATACTAAGGATAAAAACACAAGGTTGAAAAACCTTTTGTTAGATTTTAATAAAGATACACTTGACCTAAGACCGTCGCATCTGGAAGGGACAGATATAATAGGTGGAGCCTATATGTTTCTGATAGAAAACTTTGCGAGTGATGCGGGCAAAAAAGCTGGTGAATTTTTTACGCCAAAAGAAGTATCTACACTTATTGCCAAGTTGACCAAATCGAAGGCAGGATCGAGGATATGTGACCCGACTTGCGGGTCTGCCTCTTTACTGATAAAAGCAGGAGAAGAAGTGGGATCGGATAACTTTTCGCTTTACGGACAGGAAGCTAATGGAAGTACCTGGGCTTTGGCTGTGATGAATATGTTTTTGCATGGATTTGATAATGCCACTATACGCTGGGGTGATACTATACGAAACCCGAAACTAAAGGAAGGAGATGCTTTGATGAAGTTTGATACAGTAGTAGCTAATCCACCGTTTAGTCTGGATAAATGGGGGAAGGTAGAAGATAAGGAAGGGGAAAAAACAGTAATTAGTTATGACCCTGAAACAGACCAATATGGAAGATTCTGGAGGGGAGTGCCTCCTAAGAGTAAGGGAGACTGGGCATTTATCAGCCACATGATTGAAACTACTTATGAAGGTAGGGGGAAAGTAGGTGTGGTAGTGCCACACGGCGTATTGTTTAGAGGGAGCAGTGAAGGCAGGATAAGACAAAAGACAATTGAAGAAAACATATTAGAGGCAGTAATAGGATTGCCTGCCAATTTGTTTTTTGGAACAGGTATACCTGCAGCTATTTTGATATTTAATAAAGGAAAGGCCCCTTCGACAAGCTCAGGGACCGAGGCTCAGAATGGTTTGAAAGGGGGTGGGACTAATGTGTTGTTTATTGATGCGAGTAAGCAATATGAATCTGCTAAGAACCAAAACAGACTGAGGGAGGGTGATATTGAAAAGATTGTAGATACATACAGGAAGTTTAATGAAGGGAAATTAGGAGCAGGTGTTGTAGAAGATAAATATAGCTATGTAGCCACTTTTGAAGAGATACAGGAGAATGAATTTAATCTTAATATACCAAGGTATGTAGATACGTTTGAGGAAGAGGCAGAGGTAGATATAGTAGCTGTAAAGCAGGATATTGAAAAGCTGGAAGAGGAGTTGAAAAGTGTGCAAGAGGAGTTATCTGGATATTTAAAAGAATTGGGAATATAAATTTAGACAAGACCATTTAGAGGGGTTGATAGTGATGAGGTATGAGTGATGAGGTATGAAATACAAATACAAGTTATGAGTGATGAGGTATGAGCGAGGAGGTATGAGTGATGAGGTATGAGTGATGAGGTATGAGTGATGAGGGATGAGCGATGAGGGATGAGTGATGAGGACTTTGAGAATACAATTATGGAGAGTTGGTTTTGATTTTGACTTTTTGATTTTTATTATGATAATACAATACGCTTCTGATTTGCATCTGGAATTTGTGAAGAACCGTGATTATATGCGGAGGCAACCTTTGTTGCCTAAGGGGGATGTGCTGGTGCTGGCGGGGGATATTGTGGGGAACTTTGATATATACAATAATGGGATGAGGGATTTGATGGATTTTTGTACGGATAATTTTGAGGCTACTTATTGGGTGCCTGGTAATCATGAATATTATGGTTTTGATATTGCTACTCAATGTGGGGTGATTAATGAAGCTATTAGAAGTAATGTATTTCTGGTGAATAATATAGCTATAGAAAGGGCGGATGTAAGGTTTGTATTTTCTACTATGTGGACGGCTATCAGTGAAGAACAAAGTTGGCTGGTGGCAAAGCGATTGAGCGATTATCATGCTATTAAGTATGGAGATAAACTATTGACAGTGGAAGATTATAATGCTTTGCATAGGTATTGTCTGGCGTTTATAAAGGGGGCTCTGGCTGTGCCTTTTGATGGGGCTACTGTAGTGGTGACGCACCATGTGCCTACCTATATGCATTACCCTGAACAATATAGGGGCGATGGATTGAATGAGGCTTTTGCAGTGGAATTGCATGATTATATTTATGGATTGGGGATGGATGAGGGAGGAGGTATGAGGTATGAGCGAGGAGGTATGAGTGATGAACTGGGAGGTATGAGGTATGAGGGAGGAGGTATGAGTGATGAGGGAGGAGGTATGAGGTATGAACGAGGAGGTATGAGTGATGAGGGAGGAGGTATGAGTGATTATGTGAGAGGGGAAAAGATTTTTTGCCCCTACTGGATATACGGACACCACCATAAGAATGTGGCTGCTTTTGAGATAGGGAAGACGAAGATGCTGACTAACCAACTGGGGTATGTGAGCTATGGGGAACAAAAATTATTTAACCGAGAAGCAACCGTTGAACTTTAAACTAAATAATGAGAAATAATGATAAATAATTTATATAAGATACAGAATTTAAAATTAACAGCTTTAGGATTGATTACTAAAGATTGGAATGTATTTAAAATTGAAGAGTTGCTGGAAAATAAATTTATTATTAGTCATTTAGATGGGAATCATGGTGAACTATATCCAAAAAATGATGAATTTACTGAAACAGGTATTCCATATATATCAGCAAATAATTTTATAAATGGTTTCGTAGATTTTAATAGTTGTAAGTTTTTGAGTGAAGAAAGAGCCTCTAAATTTAGAAAGGGGATAGCAAAAGATGGAGATGTTCTTTTTGCACATAATGCAACTGTTGGTCCAGTTGCTGTACTTAAAACAGAATTAGATTATGTTATTTTAAGTACAACTGCAACATACTTTAGGTGCAATCTTGAATACCTAAATAATTATTACTTAAAAGAATATTTTTCTTCGGATTATTTCATAAATCAGTACACAAGAGTTATGGGACAATCAACAAGAAATCAAGTACCCATTACAACACAGAGAAATTTTTACGTTATACTGCCTCCCCTTTTGGAGCAGCGGGGTATTGCTAAGATTTTAGGGTTGATGGATGGAGTTATTAATAAGAATAATGAATTGATAGCTAAGAAGGAATTGCGGAAGAAATGGCTGATGCAGAATTTGTTGACAGGGAAGAAAAGATTGAAAGGGTTTGAAGGGGAGTGGAGAGTAATACATATTAAAGAAGTTGCTGAAGAAGTAAGTATTAGAAATAAATCAGATAAAGAACTGACTGTTTTATCCTGTACTAAATATGATGGACTTGTTCCTTCACTTGAATATTTTGGAAGGAAAATATTTGCTGATGATACGAGTACTTATAAAATAGTTCCTAAAAATCATTTTGCTTATGCTACTAATCATATAGAAGAAGGAAGTATTGGCTATCAAGAAAAATTAGATGAGGCTCTGATAAGCCCTATGTACACAGTTTTTAAAACAGACTCATCGATTAATGATACTTTCTTTTATAAGTTACTGAAATCACATAAATGTGTTAGTCAATATCAAGCAAGAATGGAAGGATCAATAGATAGAAGAGGAGGATTAAGATGGGATGCATTTTCAATAATAAAAATATCCATACCTTCTTACAAAGAGCAGACTGCTATAGCACAAGTTCTTCAGTCTGCAGATAGGGAGATAGAATTGCTGAAGGCTAAGGGAGAGAATTTGAGGGCGGAGAAGAAGGGGCTGATGCAGGTATTGTTGACGGGGAGGAAGCGGGTGAAGGATTAAAAATGGTAATAATTAAATAAAGACAAAGATTAAATTATGAATATTAATCAACAACAGAATATTTTAAAGTGTATTGAACAAATAAATGTGCTTGATATTGAAAAGCTTTTGATAGAAAGATATCCAGGAGAATCTGATTTCGAAAAAGTGATAATCAATAAGTATAGTGCTCATATGCTTTTTTTTTTATTGAGAAAAATGATAACTCAGTTAAAAAACGAACTTGAAAATGGAATTGGCTTGTTACTGCCTAATAGAGAAAATTTTAATAATGATTGGGGACAAATAACAGTAGATTCAGAGATTGAAACAATATATAGTTACATTCAAACTAAACAATTTGATGCTTTAGAACCATTATTAGATAAGTTTATTTTTTATCAAGTTAGAAATGGTTTTTGGGATAGGTCAGAAATAAAAGCTCATTCAATTGAAAATGAAAAGATAAATAAACAGTTAGTTTTAATAGAATTGAATATTAAAGCAAATGAAAATAACTTAAAGCTATATGATGAGCTTATTAAAAAAACAAATTCAAATATTGAAGAAATAAATGCACTTATTCAAGAATTTAAAATAGAACAAACAAAACTACTTGCATTAGCTAATAATGCAAATGCTAATGTTACAGAGATAGGAACATTACTTAGTGCAGCTTCAAATAAGGAAACAGAAATTAATGGTATTTTGACCAATATTAAAGATAAAGTTTCTGTAGTTGTTGAAAATATTTCCGAATATCAAACTGGGTTTGAAAAGATACAAAAAGATGCAGCCAGTCAAAGCACCACATTGTTCGATAATATTTTAAAATCAGTTCAAAATCTTGAACATGCAAAAAAAGGAGTTGAATTTATAGAGGGGAAAAAATCAGAGATTATTCGTTTAACTGGTATGGCAGCAGATGGATCATTAGGTTCCAAGTTTGATCAAAGACAAAAACAATTAAATGAAGGGTTGACATTCTGGAAGTGGGGAGTGCCTGTTATGACATTAGTAAGTTTTATTTGGGTAGGTATAGTATTTGCCTGGCTAAGAGCAAAGTTTGATACAGAATGGATAAACTTAATTGTAAATCTATTAAAGACATCTCCTGCATTTATTTTATTAGGTTTTGTATTCACACAATATTCAAAAGAAAGAAATCTTCAAGAAGAATATGCTTTTAAATCAGCAGTAGCAATGACTTTGACAGCATATTCCAATATGTTAGAAATGCGAGATGAAGAGAATAATAAGTCGAGACAAGAAATGTTGCTGAAGTCTATTCAACAAGTATATACTCAACCACATATACATACTGATAAAAGAGATAAATTTAGTTTTAATGGAAAACAACTTGCCGAATCAATAAAGACATTATCGGAGGCAGTTAAAAATATAAAGAACTAAATGAAATACTATTTATTCATCGATGAAAGCGGAGATCATGGACTTACTACTTTAAGTGCAGATTTTCCTGTATTTCTATTATGTGGCATATTAGTATCAGAGGTGAATTATGAAAAGATCAGACAATCATTTAATGCACTAAAACATTCCGTCTGGAAAAATAAGGAAGTAATATTTCATTCAAGAGATATCAGAAAGTGTGAAAAGGAATTTCAGGTATTATTTGATATGGAACTTAAGCAAAGATTTTATTTAGAATTAAACAACATAATCAAAGAGAGTAATTATTCAATTATTGCTTCTGCGATAAATAAAGACAAGTATATTAAACGATTTGGAAGATTATCAAATGATGTATATGAATTAGCCTTGTCGTTTATAATAGAGCGTTCTATTTTTTATTTAGATGAAATTAAAACAAAGGATAAACAGCTTGAAATAATAATTGAAAAGAGAGGTAAGGGTGAGGACAAAAAGCTGGACGAACATTTTCAAAGATTGTTATCGAGAGGTACAGGCTATGTATCGGCTGAGAGAATAAAATCGTATGGAATGGAAATTTTCTTTAAAAGTAAAAGAGAGAATATAAATGGGTTACAACTTGCTGATTTAATTGCGTATCCTATAGCGAGGTATGTAATTGAGCCATTAAGAGCTAATCCATCGTTTGAAATATTTGAAAACAAGTTTTATAACAAGAATGGAAAGAGATATGGGCTTAAGATTTATCCGTAAAAACAGAAAGCTCAACTAAGTGTTGAGCTTTCTGCCGATCGGGGACACCCCGGTCCAAAAAATTTATCGCATATTACGGTAATGCGGTCAACCAAGTCCTTTTCCCGAGGGAAATGACAGGGCAAATATAGAGACAAAGTATATTAACGCAAATTAAATTAAGAATTTTAGAAAAGTTTATGAGAGGAGAATATAATTTAAAACAAAAAACGCAAACTATCAGGTGGGCGTTTTTCGATCTCCTTCATCCAGTGGTATGACGAGCACGGAGCAAAGATAAGAGATATGAGGTATGAGATATGAGGTATGAGTTATGAGATATGAGGTTTGAGATATGAGGTATGAAATATAAAATATTAAGAAATGGAAACACCGAGTTTTAAGGAGGATCATATAAGTCAGATTCCGGCTTTGCAATTGTTGCAAAACATGGGATATAGCTATGTGAGCCCAGTAGAGGCGGAAAGGATGCGTGGTGGAAAGACCAGCAATGTAATGCTGGAGGAAATATTGCGTAAACAACTGAAGGAGATTAATTCTGAGAAAAGGATCAGTTCGACCAAGACGACTTATATCAGTGATGCCAATATAGAAAATGGTATCAGGGCATTGAAAGAAATACCGATGAATGAGGGTTATATTTCGGCTTGTGAAAGTGCATACAATCTGATAACACTGGGTAAAGCATTTGAACAAAGTTTTGACGGGGATATGAAGAGTATTACCCTACAGTATATAGACTGGAAACCTGAAACTTTTCTGACTAATAACGTTTTTCATGTAACGGAAGAATATAGTGTAAAGAGAACTACGAGTAATGATACTTACCGACCTGATATTGTTTTGTTTGTAAATGGGATTCCTCTTTGTATTATTGAATGTAAACGTCCCGACATGAAAGACCCTTTGAGACAGGCAATCAGTCAGCATTTGCGTAATCAGCAGGAGGATGGGATACCAGGATTGTATATATATTCTCAAATGATATTGAGTATTGCCTCACAGGAAGCGGCATACGCTACCAATGGCACTACGGAGAAGTTCTGGGCTAAGTGGATTGAACAGGGATTAATTAAGAATGAAGAATTAAGAATTAATAATTTAAATACAGAAGACAAAGAAGCGTTAGGGAGGTTGAAAAATACAGCTTTGAGTGAGGAACAGAAAGATAAAATGTTTGGAGAAAGGTTTAAGTATGTGAGAGCTTATTTTAATGCACTTGAAACTGCCCCAATACTTAGCACTGTGCAAGATGAATATCTGTATCATTTGTGCAGACCAGAAAGGTTGATGGATATTGCTTTCAATTTTATTTTGTTTGATAACGGAGAAAAGAAGATAGCACGGTACCAGCAATATTTTGCGATTAAGAAAACGATGAAACGGATACAGGAAACTGAAGGTAGTAGCAGAAAGGGTGGGGTGATATGGCATACGCAAGGAAGTGGAAAATCGCTGACGATGGTGATGCTGGCACAGGCAATTGCACTGGAAAAGACGATTCGTAATCCGAAAATAGTTTTGGTTACTGACAGGACGGATCTGGATTCGCAACTTACAGCGACCTTTAGAAAGTGTGGCATGTTTGTAGAGAATGCAAGTACAGGACAAAGACTTGTAGACATCTTGGAAAGTAAGAGTGATTCGGTAGTAACTACAATTATCAACAAGTTTGTGGCTGCTATGAAAAAAATGAGTAAGCCACTGGAAAAAAGGGATATTTTTGTTTTGGTGGATGAAGGGCATAGAACACAACATGGTACATTTAATATAGAAATGCAAAGGGCATTGCCGAATGCCTGTTTTATAGCTATGACAGGAACGCCACTGTTTAGGAAAGATAAGAGTACGGCGGCAAAGTTTGGCGGTATTATAGATGCTTACACTGTGGATCAGGCTGTAAAGGATAAGGCTGTTGTTCCACTTTTGTATGAGGGTAGACTTGCAAGACAATCCGTGAATGAGCGCCCTTTGGATACCTTTTTTGGTTTAATATCGGAACCTTTGACGGATTATCAGAAAGCAGATTTTAAAAAGAAGTTCAGCAGGGCTGACCAACTGAATGGAGCCGAGCAAAAGATATATGCTATAGCCTGGGATATTAGTACTCATTATAGTGATAACTGGCAGGGGACTCCATTTAAAGCACAACTGGTATGTGATAAGAAAGTGAATGCGATACGCTATAAGGAATTTCTGGATGAGATAGGTATTGTGAGCAGTGAGGTATTGATATCATCGATAGATGACAGAGAGGGGGAAGAAACGGTATATGAAAAATCGAATGATAAAGTAAATATGTTCTGGGCTAAGATGATGAAGGAACATGGTACCACTAAGAAATATGAGAGTAATATTATTAATCGATTTAAGAATCAGAAAGATCCTGAAATAATTATTGTAGTAGATAAACTTCTTACGGGATTTGATGAACCCAAAAATACTGTTTTATATCTTACCCGTAATTTACAAGGACATAAACTATTGCAAGCAATAGCAAGGGTGAACAGGATTTATGCGGATAAAGAATTTGGTTATATAATAGATTATTATGGTGTTATAGAAAATCTGGACGATGCATTGATTATGTATTCGTCTTTTGAAGACTTTGATGCGGAAGATCTGGAAGGTACACTTGTTAATATTGAGGACGAAATAAAAAAGCTACCGCAAAAGCATTCTGAACTCTGGGATATTTTTAAAACAGTTGCTAATAAAAGGGATGCTGAAGCGTATCAGTTGTTGCTGAAAGATGAGGCTATAAGAACAGTATTCTATGATAAACTTGCAGCATTTGCAAAGGGATTGAAACTGGCATTTTCATCGATACAGTTTCATAAATATGCAGATGAGAAAACAATAGCAAGATACAAAGAGGATTTGATTATGTTTCTGAAACTGAGATTGGCAGTGATAGAAAGGTATAGTGATGCGGTTGATTTTAAACAATATGAAGGGCAGATACAAAAGCTTATAGATAAACATGTGACTAGTGAGAAAGTAGAAACCATTACAGAACTGGTGAATATTTTTGATAAAGAAAAATTTCAGGAAGAGGTAGAAAATACGACCGGAAAGGCTGCAAAAGCAGATAAGATAGCGAGCAGGACTGCAAGGCACATTTCGGAGAAAATGGAAGAAGATCCTGCCTTTTATAAAAAGTTTTCGCAGATGCTTCAAGATGCTATTGACGATTATGAAAATAAACGGATTAATGAAGTTGAGTACCTGAAGAGAGCGAAAGAAATTATGGAAAATGTACTGGCGCATACCGATAGTGATATTCCAATAGCGTTGAATAATTCGGATGCTGCTAAGGCATTTTATGGATTGACAGTTGAAATGCTCAGGGAAAAGTTGCAAGATGATACGGTTAGTAAAATAGTTTCGGCTGAAACCGCTCTACAAATCGATAGACTTATAAAAGATGCTGTTTTAGATGATGGATCTGCGGTTATTGACTGGCAATTTAAAACAAATATCACGGGAAAATTGCTGATTGATATTGGGGATTACCTGATAGATGAAGTAAGAGATAAATATGATATTGAACTGAACTTTGAGGAGATGGATAATCTGGCATCTAAATGCATAGACGTAGCTAAGATCAGGTATAAGTTATGAGGTATGATGTATAAGTTATGAGTTATGAGGTATAAATTATTATGATGAAAAAGGGGGGATTTAGTATAGATTTTGGGTCGAGGAGGATTGACTTTTGTCTGGAATATTCGGATAGAAAATCATTGGGTATTACTGTTACTCCTGATATGGATGTTTGGGTAAAAGCACCTATTGATACTCCTATTGAAAAGGTGAAGGAAAAGATCAGGAAGAAAGCCCCCTGGATTATAAAGCAGCAAAGCTTATTTCTTTCTTTTCATCCTAAGAATACAATTAGAAAGTATGTAAGTGGGGAGAGCCATTTATATCTTGGAAGGCAATACAGACTGAAGGTGATTATTGATATAACAAACAAAGGGATTGATGAAGTAAAACTTAAGGGGAAGTA
>Ga0316217_10006868_pt1 | contig 11074 bp, 7 predicted proteins | sample 1anoAmetaG_FD_203633 | JGI IMG/M metagenome (GOLD analysis project Ga0316217, IMG submission 203633) | Freshwater microbial communities from Trout Bog Lake, Wisconsin, USA - 1anoA | ecosystem: Environmental > Aquatic > Freshwater > Lake > Hypolimnion/Profundal zone | place: USA: Wisconsin... | reverse complement strand
TTGAGCGCGCTGGAGACCACGGTCCCGCCGGTCTCCCGGGAGTGGAAGAAGTTGTCCTCGTCCACCTCCTCGGCCACCGTGTGGTGGCGGATGAACACCACGTCGATGTGCTGGTAGTTGCGGGTCAGGAACAGGTAGAGCAGGGTGAAGAACCGCTTGGCGATGTTCTTCTTGTGCTCGTCCATGGAGCCCGAGACGTCCATCAGGCAGAACATCACCGCCTGGGTGGTGGGCTGGGCGATGCGGACATGGTTGTTGTAGCGCAGGTCGAAGGAATCGATGAAGGGGACGTTGCTCATCCGGGTGCGCAGGCGCAGGATCTCGTGCCGCACCCGCTTGATCTCGGGATCGGTCTCGGCTCCGGTCTGCAGCAGCCGCTCGAGCTCCACCTCCAGCTTGCGCAGGGCCTGGTTGTGCGGCCCGCCCACCGCGATCCGGCGCCCGGCGGCGCCGCGCATGGTCCGCACCAGGTTGATGTTGGTGGGGACCCCGGTCTGGGAATAGCCGGCCCGCACCCGCTTGAATTCGGTGATGCTGGCCAGCTGGCGCTTGAGCATGTTGGGCAGCGCCAGCTCTTCGAAAAAGATCTCAAGGAACTCGTCGCGGGTCAGGGTGAACACGAAGTTGTCCATGCCCTCCCCGTCCTTGCTGGCCTTGGAGCCCTTGCCGCCGGCTTCCTCCTGGGGCCGGTCGAAGGTCTCCCCGGAGTTGAAGCGGTCGTTGCCCGGGAGCACCTGGTCCCGGACGCCGCCCCGGCCGGTGCTGAACTGGGGTTCGGAAATGTCCCGTCCGGGGATGCCGATGGTCTTGCCCTCGGCCAGGTCGCGGATGCCGCTCTTGTCGATGGCGTCCGACACCGCCTTCTTGATCTGTCCCTTGAACCGCCGGATGAACCGGCTGCGATTGACCGAGCTCTTGTTCTTGCTGTCGAACCTTCGGTCGACGATCCGGATCATCAGTGCCCCTCCTCTCCACCCGCCTCAGGACGACTTGCGCACCCGAAGGTACCAGTCGCACAGCAGCCTGACCTGCTTTTCCGTGTAGCCCTTGTTGATCATCCGGTTGACGAAGTCCTGGTGCTTCTTCTGGTCGTCGCCGCTGGCCTTGGTGTTGAAGGAGATGACCGGGAGCAGTTCCTCGGTGTTGGAGAACATCTTCTTCTCGATCACCGCCCGCAGCTTCTCGTAGGAGGTCCAGAGCGGGTTCTTGCCGTCGTGCTTGGCCCGGGCGCGAAGCACGAAATTGACCACTTCGTTGCGGAAATCCTTGGGATTGGAGATCCCGGCCGGCTTCTCGATCTTCTCCAGCTCGTCGTTGAGGGCGGACCGGTCCAGCATCTCGCCGGTGTTCGGGTCCCTGAACTCCTGGTCCTGGATCCAGAAATCGGCATAGGTCACGTAGCGGTCGAAGATGTTCTGGCCGTACTCGGAATAGCTCTCCAGGTAGGCGGTCTGGATCTCCTTGCCGATGAATTCGGCATAGCGCGGCGACAGATATTCCTTGAGATACCGGCGGTACTGTTCCTCGGTGGCGGGCAGGAACTGCTCCTGCTCGATCTGCTGCTCCAGGACGTACATCAGGTGGACCGGATTGGCCGCCACCTCCCGGTGGTCGAAGTTGAACACCTTGGACAGGATCTTGAAGGCGAACCGGGTGGAGAGCCCGGTCATCCCCTCGTCGACCCCGGCGAAGTCCCGGTATTCCTGGTAGCTCTTGGCCTTGGGGTCGATGTCCTTGAGGTTCTCGCCGTCGTAGATCCGCATCTTGGAATAGAGGCTGGAGTTCTCCGGCTCCTTGAGCCGGGACAGGCAGGAGAACTGAGCCATCATGCGCAGGGTGTCGGGGGCGCAGGGCGCCTGGGACAGGGAGGAGTTGTCCAGCAGCTTCTGGTAGATCCGGACCTCGTCGGTGACCCGCAGGCAGTAGGGCACCTTGACGATGTAGATGCGGTCCAGGAACGCCTCGTTGTTGCGGTTGTTCTTGAAGGTCGTCCACTCCGCCTCGTTGGAGTGGGCCAGGATCAGGCCGTCGAACGGGATGGCGCCGAACCCCTCGGTGCCCTTGTAGTTGCCTTCCTGGGTCGCGGTGAGCAGCGGGTGCAGGACCTTGATGGGCGCCTTGAACATCTCCACGAACTCGAGCATGCCGCGGTTGGCCAGGCACAGGCCGCCCGAGTACGAGTAGGCGTCCGGGTCGTTCTGGGAATAGGTCTCCAGCTTGCGGATGTCGATCTTGCCCACCAGCGAGGAGATGTCCTGGTTGTTCTCGTCGCCCGGCTCGGTCTTGGCCACCCCCACCTGGGACAGCACCGAGGGATGCAGCTTGACCACCCGGAACCTGGTGATGTCCCCGCCGAACTCGTGCAGCCGCTTGACCGCCCAGGGGCTCATGATCGAGGACAGGTAGCGCCGGGGGATGCCGTAGTCGTCCTCGAGGATCCGGCCGTCCTCCACCGGGTTGAACAGGCCCAGGGGCGACTCGTTCACCGGCGACCCCTTGATCGCGTAGAAGGGCACCTTTTCCATGAGCGACTTGAGTTCCTCGGCCAGGGAGGACTTGCCGCCGCCGACCGGCCCGAGCAGGTAGAGGATCTGCTTCTTCTCCTCCAGCCCCTGGGCGGCGTGCCGGAAATAGGAGACGATCGCCTCGATCACCTCTTCCATCCCGTAGAAATCCCGGAAGGCGGGGTAGATCCGGATCATCTTGTTGGCGAAGATGCGGGAATGCCGGTCCACCAGGTGGGTGTCCAGGACCTCCGGCTCGCCGATCGCCTTCAGCATCCGCTCCGCGACGCTGGCGTAGGCTGATGAATCTTTCTTACAGAGCTCCAGGTAGTCCTGGACCGACATCTCCTCTTCCCGTGAGGTCGTGTAGCGGCCCAGGTACCGATCGAACACTGACATGCTGTTCCTCCTTAGGTTGATGATCGCCTTGACACCTCTGCCTTCCAGGCTCCGGATGTTGGAAACCAGACCTTTGAAGTAATATTAATGTGTTCTGTTTTTGATGCCCGTTGAAACTTGTGCTTTTTTAAGTGATCTTCTGGTATTTGTTGCCATGTTCAATATTTTTAAAATTTATTACTCATGACAAGTCCCTTCCATCCAGGGCCTCCTCCCTCCCTCCATGATGCCGCCTTTTCCCCACCTGGGCCCACCGGTGGACCGGGCCGGAAGGAACCCCCGGGGGCCCTCCCGGTTGCCGGATAGAATGGGGCGATCCATCCACCCCATGCGCCCGGAGCCCTTTTGCCTCTCATCGGCCATTTGCGCCTCAAGACCCGCCCCGCCCTGCCGGCCCTGATCCTGGCCGGCAGCCTGGTGGCGGCGGCCGGCGCCTGGGCCGTGATCCGGCACGCGCAGCTGGCCCACGCCCGGGACCGGTTCGCGGTGGCCATGGCCGAATCCTCGGACCGGCTCGAGTCCAGGCTGGTCCAGTGCGAGAACCTGATCCGCGGGGTCCGGGGCCTGGCCCAGACCGGCGGCGCCATGGACCGGGGCAAGTTCAAGGCCTACCTGCGCGGCATGGAAAGCGAGACCCGCTACCCGGGACTGCGGGGCGTCTCCTACCTGGTGCCGGCGCCCGCCGGCGAGCGCGACCGCCTGCTGGCCCTGCTGCGCGCCGAGCAGGCCCAGCCCGGGCTCCAGGTCCACCCCGGCTGGGGGTTCCCGGGCGATTCGCTGGTCCTGTACGCCGAGCCCGAAGCCAGCAACGCCCGGGTCCTGGGCTTCAATTCCGCCAGTTCCCCGGTGCAGCTGGCCTCGGTGCTCGCCGCCCGGGATTCCGGGACCGTCGAGGCCAGCCCGCCCATGACCGTGGCCCAGGAGCCCCAGGGCGGCCCGGGCCTGATCCTGCGGGTGGCGGTCTACCGGGACCGGGAGGTCCCCCGCGGCCTCGAGGCGCGCCGGGCCGGCTATGCCGGCTGCGTGAACGCCGTGTTCCTGGTCCGGGACCTGGCCGCGGCCGCCTTCCTGCGGGCCGGCGCCGACGGGCTGCGCCTGGGCCTGGTCGACCTCCGGGGGCCCGGCCGGCCGTTCATGGAGGGCGGCGGGGAGCGCCCGGTGCAGGTCTGGAACGCCCTCGCCCCCTCCGCCCTGGCCGGCTCCCGGGAACTGCGGTTCGGCGGCGGCGGCTGGCGGCTCGAGTATCAGGCCGGGTCCACCTTCTTCCTTCCGGGCGAGGCCATGCTGCCCTGGCTGGGCGGGCTGTCCTGCCTGGTGTTCGGGGCCCTGCTGGCCAGCCTGGTGGGGGCCATGGGGCGGACCCGGGCGCGGGCCCAGGAACTGGCCCTGCGCATGACCGAACGCTCCCGGCGCTCCGAGGCCCGGCTGCGGGCCATCCTCCGGGTGGTGCCGGACATCCTCCTGGTCTACGACCTGGAAGGCTCCTACCTGGAGGTGCTGAACCAGGACGTCACCCGGCTGGCCGCGCCCCCGGAGGAACTCCTGGGCCGCAAGGTGGCCGAGACCCTGCCGGCCGAGGTGGCCGGCCGGGTGCTGGCCACGCTGCGCCGGGCCCTCCTCGAGCAGCGCGAGCAGTCCCTGGATTATTCGCTCCGGACCCCCAAGGGCCTCCTGCGCTTCGAGGCCCGGGCGATCCCCATGGACCCGGACTTCGGGGACCGGCCCTGCGTCCTCTGGGCCGCCCGGGACGTCACCGAGCGGGAACTCCAGGCCGAGGCCATGGGCCAGAGCCAGAAGCTGGAAAGCCTGGGGGTCCTGGCCGGCGGCATCGCCCACGACTTCAACAACCTGCTCACCGCGATCCAGGGCCACGTCTGCCTGGGCCGGCTGGCCCTGGAGGACGGGAGCGACCCGGCCCCCAGCCTGGACCACGCGGAGGCCAGCATCGGCCTGGCGGCGGACCTGGCCCGGCAGCTGCTCGCCTACTCGGGCCGGGCCTCGCTGGCCATCCAGTCGCTGGATCTCAACGTCCTGCTGCGGAGCATGGCCACCCTCCTGGGCGTCTCCAGATCCAAGCTGGTGGACCTCGAGGTGGACCTGGAACCCGGACTGCCCTGCATCCTGGCCGACCGCGTCCAGATCCAGCAGGTGGTCATGAACCTGGTCACCAACGCCAGCGAAGCCATCGGCGACCGCCCGGGGCGGGTGCGCCTGGCCACCTCCCTCAGCCGGCTGGGCCAGGACGCCCTGGACCAGCGGATGTCCGGCCAGGCCCTGCTGCCCGGCCCCTTCGTGACCCTGGTCCTCCAGGACGACGGCGAGGGGATGACCGAGGCGGTGCTGGCCCGGATCTTCGATCCCTTCTTCACCACCAAGGAGGCCGGCCACGGCCTGGGCCTCTCGGCCATCCGGGGCATCCTCACGACCCACCACGCCGGCATCGAGGTCCGCTCCAGGCCGGGCGCCGGGACCACCGTCACCCTGCATTTCCCGGCGGTCGCCGGCCCGGCGGCCACGATCCCCGCCGCCAGCGCCCCCGGTCCGGCCTCCCAGGCGGGCGCCGGCACCCTCCTGCTGGCGGAGGACGAACCGGTGATCCGGGAACTCTCCACCCAGATGGCCGAGCGGCTGGGCTTCCGGGTGCTGGCGGCCGGGGACGGCGAGCAGGCCTGGCAGCTCTTCCAGGCCCACCAGGACGAGATCACCGTCGTGATGCTGGACCTGACCATGCCCCGCCGGAGCGGGGGCGAGGTCTACGGGCTGATCCGCACCCTCGGCCCGGACCTGCCCATCCTGCTCTGCAGCGGCTACAGCCGGCAGGCGGTGCCCGAACCCCGGAGCCCGGACGAGCCCCGGGGGTTCCTGCAGAAGCCCTTCACCTTCGCCCAGCTGGACGCGGCGCTGCGCGACCTGACCGGGCGTCAGATCCCGGGGCCGTCGATCTCGGCGTAGAGGGGGTGGCTCAGGTAGCGCTCGCCGGTGTCGCAGAGCACCGCCACCACCGTCTTGCCCCGGCCCAGCTCCACCGCCACCTGGATGGCCGCGTGGACGATGGCGCCGGTGGAGATGCCGGAGAACAGCGCCTCCTTGCGGGTCAGCAGGCGCGCCACGGCCAGGGCGTCCTCGTAGGAGACGTCCACCACCCGGTCATAGGACTCCCGGTTGAGGATCGAGGGGATGAAATTGGCGCCGATGCCCTGGATCTTGTTCGGCCCGGCGGTGCCCTTGGTGAGCAGCGGGGAGGATTCCGGCTCCACCGCCACCACCAGGGTGCCGGGCTTCTTCACGTGGAGGATCTCGCCGACCCCGGTGACGGTGCCGCCGGTGCCGATGCCGGCCACGAAGGCGTCCAGCTCGGGCACCTGCTCCAGCACCTCCAGGGCGGTGGTGCGCCGGTGCACCGCCGGGTTGGCCGGATTGTCGAACTGGCGGGCCAGGAAGTACTTGGGATCGGTCCGGGCCAGCTCCTCGGCCTTGTCCACGGCCGCCTTCATGCCGCCGGCGCCCGGGGTCAGGATCAGCTCGGCCCCGTAGGCCTTGAGCAGCGCCCGGCGCTCCAGGGTCATGGTGTCGGGCATCACCAGCGCCATGCCGTAGCCCTTGGCGGCGGCCACGAAGGCCAGCCCGACCCCGGTGTTGCCGCTGGTGGCCTCCAGGATCACCTGGCCGGGCTTGAGCTCGCCCCTGGCCTCGGCGTCCTCGATGATGCTCAGGGCGATCCGGTCCTTGACGCTGCCGCCGGGATTGGCGCTCTCCAGCTTCACGTAGACCGTGGCGGCCCCCTCGGGCACGATCCGGTTGAGCCGCACCACCGGGGTGTGGCCGATGAGCTCGTAGGCATGATTGACGCGGTTGGGTCTGGGCATGGTGATCACCTCTTGCAGCCAAGAGTAGCTTTCTTATAAAATTTATCAAGAATGTTTTTTTCTGGATTCAAGGTAAGCTGGTCCCATCGAAAGGCAGAACCTTGAAAGGCAGCGTCATACTCTCCCTGTCCCTGGACGTGCTGGCCATCGTGATCATGCTGATCCCGGCGGAGCGCTACGGGTTCATCTCCCGGAACAGCCGGACCGTCACCACCGCCAAGCGCACCTGCTTCCTGCTGCTGCTCCTGGCCGGGTTCCTGATCGACCACTTCATCTCCCACCCCGGGGCCTGATCCCGAAGTCCCGCAGGGGCCGGCCGGCCTTCCAGTGCGCCGCCAGGCGGGCCAGGATGGGCCGGCTGTGGCGGAAGAAGCGCCGGTAGGCCGGGCAGAGGGCGTTGAGCCGCTCCCCCGGACGGCCCGGGACGATCCGGTCCTTGGGGCAGCCGCCGTGGCACCAGGCCAGCACGTCGCAGGTCCGGCACACCCCGGGCAGGGTCTCCCGCTTGGCCTGGCCGAAGGCTCCCTGCCGCGCGGACGCCGCCAGTTCCGCCAGCGGCCGGTCCCGGAGGCTGCCCAGGCGGTGCTCCGGGTCGACAAAGTGGTCGCAGGCGTAGACCCCGCCGTCATGCTCCAGCACCAGCACCTCGCCGCAGGTCTCGCGGAACAGGCACAGGGCGTGGTCCAGGCCCAGGGCGGGCCGCAGGGCCTCGTCGAACAGCTGGATCACGATCCGGCCCAGGTCGTGGCGGATCCAGTGGTCGAACACCGCGCAGAGGAACCGGCCCACCGCCTCCGGGCTGGGGGTGGCCGGACCGGCCGCCACCAGGGGCAGGAACTGCAGGCTGGAGACCCCCAGGTCCCGGAAGAACCGGTAGGTTTCCAGGGGCTCGGCGGTGTTGCCCGCGTGCAGGACGCAGAGCACGTCGCAGGGCACCCCGTGCCGCTGGAGCAGGCGCCAGCCGCGGACCGCCTCGGCGTGGCTGGCCCGGCCGTCGCCGTGGCGCCTGAAGCCGTCATGGGCGGCGGCCGGGCCGTCCAGGCTGAGCCCCACCGAGAACCCCTCGGCCTTCAGGAACCGGGCCCAGGCAGCGTCCAGCAGGGTGCCGTTGGTCTGCAGGCCGTTGGCCACGGTCCGGCCCGGGGGGCAGTGGGCCTTCTGCAGGGCGACGATCCGCTGGAAATAGTCCAGGCCCAGCAGGGTGGGCTCGCCCCCGTGCCAGTCGAAGCGGACCACCAGCTCGCCGGCGCCGGCCAGGCGCTCGCGGATGAACCGCTCCAGCAGCTCGTCGTCCATCCGCCCCGGGCCGCCCGCGCCGAACAGGGCGTCCTTGGCGAGGTAGTAGCAGTAGTCGCAACGCAGGTTGCAGCGCGGGCCGGCCGGCTTGGCCAGGACCAGGAAGTCCCGGGCGCCGGGATCCGCCGTCACGTGGCGACCGCCTGGCGCAGGAACTCCAGCAGCCGGGCATAGGCGTCCCGGGCGGCCCCGGGGTGGTAGCTGGGGCGGGTGTCGTTGAAGAAGGCGTGCGCCGCCCCCTCGTAGACCTGGTGCGGGAACGGCCGGCCCGCGGCGGCCAGGGCCGCGCCGAAGGCCGGCAGCCCGGCGTTGACCCGGGCGTCCAGGCCGCCGTAGAACCCCATGATCGGGCAGGCGATCCGCGGCACCCGGTCCAGGGGCGGCGCGCTGCCGTAGAAGATGGCGGCGCCGGCCAGTTCCGGCTCCTCGCAGGCCAGCAGGGCCGACAGCCCCCCGCCCATGCAGAAGCCCACGCAGGCGACCTTCTGGCCGGCGGAGGCGGGACACCCGGTGCGAAGGTGCCGGACCGCGGCGCGCAGGGCCGGGAGGTAGCTGTCCATCCGCCCCAGGCTGCCCAGCATCGCCCCGACGGACGCCTCGATCCGGTCCGCGTCCGGCCGCCCCGCCAGGGCCGCGGCCCGGACCGCCGGGTCGGTCCAGCTGCCCGAGGTCAGCCCGTTGGTGAACGCCTGCACCTCGGCGAGCCGCTGCGGCGCCAGGGGTTCGGGCCGCTCGCCCCGCCCGGCGAAGAGGTCCGGGGCCAGGGCCGCATAGCCGGCCCCGGCCAGGCGCCGGGCCAGGTCCTGGATGTGCCCGTCCACCCCCCAGATCTCCTGGATCACCACCACCCCGGGCAGGCCGGACTCGGCCCGCTCGGGCCGGGCCAGGTAGCCCGTGTACTGATCGAACGTGACCCACTCGGACCGGACGGGCATGGCGGCTCCCTGGGAGAGACAGATGCTGGATTGCATCTTAGCCGAAATCCGGGCCGTCAGCCCCGCCTGGGGGCGATCCGGATGCCGGCGGCCTCGAGCAGGATCTCCCCGTTCTTGTACAGGGCGCCGAGGGTCTGCTTGAAGACCTTCTTGCTCACCCCGAACCGCGCGTAGATCTCCTCCGGCGGGGTCTTGTCGGTCACCGGCAGGAAGCCGCCGGCGCGCTCGAGCACCTGCAGCACCCCCTGCGCCGCCGGCGCGATCCGGGCGCGGCCCGGCCGGCTGAGGGTGAGGTCGAGCTTGCGGTCCGGGCGCAGGGCCTTGACGTAGCCCTCCAGGCGCTCGCCCCGGGGGTGCGCGCCGAACACCTCGTTGCGGTGCACCAGTCCCCAGAACCGGTGGTCGACGATCACCCGCAGGCCCAGGTCGGTGCTGTCGGCCACCAGCAGCTGCACCGCGTCGCCCTCCGCGTAGCCGTCGGCCTCGTCCTTGAGGAAATCGTCAAGCCGGGCGGAGGCGGCGATCCGGCCGTCCGCGGCCTGGAACACCGCCACCACCAGCTTGCGCCCCTCCACCACCAGGTGCTTCTGCTCCCGCTTCACTTCGCTCCAGGGCAGCAGCAGGTCCTTGGGCAGCCCCCAGTTCAGGAAGGCGCCGGCGTCGTTGACCTTGACGATCTTCAGGCAGCCCACTTCGCCCACCTGGGCGGCCGGGGCCGAGGTGGTGGCCAGCAGCCGGTCGTCGGGGCCGATGTAGACGAAGGCGCGCAGCGCGGACCCCGGCCCGCTGCCGGCCGGCACTTCCCCGGCCGGCAGCAGGATCTCCCCGGCCGGACCGCCGTCCAGCAGCGCGCCCGCGGCGGCCACCTTCAGGATCTTGAGTTCGTTGAAGCAGCCGAGGTGGATCACGGGGAAGGTCCGGGGAAAGGGCGGCGGGGGGCCGCAGGGCCATCCTAACATCCAGGACCCATGGCGGCCCGCGGACCCTATACTTGGGGCGTACCTGGTCCGATCGAGGCTGTGGATGCTCACCCTTGGGTTCGACTTCGGTTCCGTCTACGTCAAGGCCGCGCTCCTGGATGAACAGGGGCGGCTGCTGGACTGGTTCTACCGGAAGCACGGCAGCGCCGCCTGGCCGGCCCTGGCGGAATTCCTGGCCCGGCTGGAGCGGCGCGGCCCCGGCCTGCGGGTCCGGGCCGGGCTCACCGGCAGCGAGGACCCGCAGGCCCTGGCCGGCTCGGTCACGGTGGCCCAGGGCCTGCTGGCGCTGGGCGCGGGGGTGCGCTGCCTGCACCCGGACTGCCGGCGGATCCTCGAGGTGGGCGGCCAGACCGCCAAGTACCTGGCCCTGGACCCGGCCGGGGGCCTGCTGGACTTCGCCACCAACGGGGCCTGCGCCGCCGGGACCGGCGCCTTCCTGGAACAGCAGGCGCGCCGCCTGGAGCTTGCGGTGCCGGACCTGGCCGGCCTGGCCGCCGGGGCCGAGCGGGCCGCCACCGTCGCCGGGCGCTGCTCGGTGTTCGCCGCCTCGGACATGATCCACCTCCAGCAGAAGGGCACGCCCCTGGCGGAGATCGCCGCCGGCCTGTGCGCGGCCATCGCCCGCAACGCCCTGGCCACCCTGCTCAAGGGCCGGGAGCCCGAACTGCCGATGCTGCTGGCCGGCGGCTGCGCCCGCAACCAGGGCATCGTCCGCGCCTTCCGGGACCTGCTGGCCCCGGCCGAGCCCGGCGCGCTGGTGGTCTCGGCCCAGCCCGGCCTGGAGGCGGCCCTGGGGGCGGCGGTGCTGGCGGCCCAGGGCCCGGCCCTGGCGCTCGCGGACCTGGCGGAGCTGATCGCCGGCCTGGAGGCCCAGGCCCGGCCGGCCCCCCGCACCCACCCGCCCCTGCCCCGCCCCGCTCCGCAGCCCGCCGCCAGCCCCGGGCCCGCCGCCGTCGACCCGGCCGGCAGCGGCGCCCAGGGCTACCTGGGGATCGACGTGGGCTCGGTGAGCACCGACCTGGTGCTCCTCGATCCCGCCGGAGAGCTGCTGGGCTCGGTCTACCTGGCCACCCGGGGCCGGCCCGCGCAGGTGC
>Ga0316217_10006867_pt1 | contig 11075 bp, 10 predicted proteins | sample 1anoAmetaG_FD_203633 | JGI IMG/M metagenome (GOLD analysis project Ga0316217, IMG submission 203633) | Freshwater microbial communities from Trout Bog Lake, Wisconsin, USA - 1anoA | ecosystem: Environmental > Aquatic > Freshwater > Lake > Hypolimnion/Profundal zone | place: USA: Wisconsin... | reverse complement strand
AAATCGCGGCGCGCCGCTCCGATTTGGAAGTTGCGAAGAGCGTGCTGGAGGGCGAGCGAAAGCTTGCAATCGCGCTTGACGCTGTCGCTCACGCGCCGCGATTTCGATACGGCTTTTGATCCTGTCTGAGACTGAAACCGCCGAGCGCTCGGTCATCGCCAAAAAAACCGGTTCCTCGGCGGTACCGGTTTTCGGGCCGTCTGACGGGGCCGGCAAGGCGTGGACTGTGAACAGTTGCGTAGGGCCACCATCGCGACCGGATGCGGCGGCGCGGCAAGCTGCGGCCGCACGGCTGACCGAGGCAATGACGGCGAACGTAGGCGTGAGATTGTTTTCGCCCAAGGAATAAGGACGCGCGATGGCTGACGACGTAATTCAGGTCAAGATTGGCGCGGACGCCTCCGGCCTTGTCGGCGGCACCAACACGGCGAAGGCCGCGCTTCAAGGGCTTAGTAAAGAGTTTGAGCTTTTGCGCCGAACCGTTGCCGACGCGGCGGCGTTCCAAGTCAATGAGCTTGGCTCTTCGCTGAAGGAGTTGCAGGCAAACCTCACCAACGTGGGGCCGGCGGCGCAACGGGCGGCGCGCGAGATGAAGGCGTTCCACGAGGCGGCGGCGGGCGGACACGGCGGCGGCGCTCATGGTTCCGGGCGCCTTCTGTTCGAAGTTCACGCGCTATTTGACGAACTCAGCTCCGGCCGCTCGCATCAGGCCATCGGGACGTTCTCAAACCTGCTTTACATTTTGAGCGGCATCAATCCGATGTTCGCGGCGGCGGCGGCGGGCGCGGTCGGGCTTGGCATTGCGGTCTACGAGACGGCCAAGCACTTCCTCGACCTGAAAAAGACAGCTGAGGAAACCCGCCAAGCCATCGCCTTTTCGGGGAATTACGGCATTGTCGATCCGAAGGCGGTCGATTCCGCCGCCGAACAGTTGCGCAAGCTGAAAGGGGTCTTCACAGGTATCAGCGAGGAAGACGTCAACAAATTCAGCCAAGCATTCGCGCAAATGGGGAGCGCATCGAACGAAACCATTCAGGGCATGGCGCTTGCGATGGCGACGATGTGGAAGCAATTCGGGGACGACGAGAAAGAGGCGTCGAAAAACATCGTCGAGATGTTCGCCCGCCCGCTGGCGCCAATCAGCGAGATTGAGAAGCGTCTGCATGGGCTGACCCCCCTAGAAAAGGAACGCCTGAAAGCGGCGCAGGACACGAACTCGCCGATCCAGGCTCAAGCAGCGCTTGTGGCGATCCTTGCCGATCGCGAGCGGCAGGCCAACGCGGAAAAGCGGGCCGCGCTTCAGACACAGATTGCCGATCTGAAAACCTACCAGCAGGAACTAAATTCCTACGGGCGCGACCTTACCGAGGAGCAGCGCGGGGTTTTGAAGGCCCTTCAGGATCAGGTCGATGCAATCGACAAGATCGGTAGGGGCCTCGACGATATGGCCGGCAAAATGCGCTCTGCGGTCGAGCCGGCGCAGAATGTCGGCAACGCGATGCGGGAATGGTCGAGGGCAGCCAATCCGCAGGCCAAGGAAATGGATGATCTGGACGCGCAGATCGCGCGCGGCAAGGCGCAGCTGGCGAAGTTGCGCGGCGACGCGGCGGCTTCCCCGGCTGGCGCGTCCGTCTTCGGCGGCTTGGTGTCCAGCGGCGAGATCGGCAAAGCTGAAGCCGGGCTAGACACGCTGATCGACAAGCGGCGAAAGCTGGCTGAGGAGATGAGCGGCACGAATCCGCGCCTGAAGGCCGAGATCGCCAACCTTCGAGACGAGAATTCCGGGCGGGCCAACTCTGTAACCGAGGCGCAGCGGATTCTCGACGCGGCCAAGGAAAACCTGAATTCGCAGACGCAGGCCAAGTTCAAAGGTCCGGAAAGCGAAGCCTACAAGGCGTTCGAGCAGGCGGAAAAGGAACTCGACGACAAGAAGCGGTCCCTTGCCGAGAGCGAGGCCGCGCTTGAGGTCGCGCTGACCGGGAAGAACTTCCAGACGCGCTACGCCTCGGAAGTGAAGCTGAGCGAGATCAGGCGCCAAGCCGCCAACGGCGACCCGACGAAATTGAACGAAGTGGCGGCAGAGCGGGCGAGGATAGATCAGGCGTACCGCGAGCACAACCGCGCCAACGCTGACGAAGACGTCAGCGAGGAAATGGCTCGGCTCAAGGAAAACACGCAGGAACGCCTCGCCAACTACGCCTCAGACGTTCGCAACCACCGGCTTTCCGCGCAGCAGGGCGCCGAGGCGGCGCAGAACGCGCTTAGGGACGAGATGGCCTCTCTCCGCCAATTCTATGAGCAAAAGCGTCGGCTTGCCGGCGAATACCTTGACCAACTGCGCAATCTGAAAAGGCAGGAAGCCACCGACGCGCTGGGGATTGAAAAGCAAATTGCGGCGCAACAGCGCGAAGCCGCCGACGCCTTGATAAAGCAATGGCAGAACACTGCCGACACGATCTCTGGCGCGCTCAATTCGCAGGTATCCGGCCTTTTGCGCAGTACGACGTCTTGGTCTCAGGCCGGCAAGAACATCGTCGCCGACTTTGTGACCCAAAGCATTCAGGGCTTTGTGAAGTTGGGGGCGAACTTCGTCCTTCAGCAAAGCGTAATGAACACGGCCGCGACGACCGGGGCCGCGCTGCGGTTGGCGGCCGAGCAAACGGCGTCGAGCGGCGGAATCGCGGCGCTGATCGCCAAGAGCATCACGGCAATTACCGTTGATGCTGGTGTGGCGGGCGCAGGCGCGACGGCGCAAGCCGCGCCCTATCTCGGCCCTGCGGCGCCGGCGGTAGGAGCGGGCGTTGCGGCGCAGACACTGGCGTTCGCTTCTTTCGACATCGGCGCGTGGAACCTGCCGCAAGATCAACTGGCGATGGTTCATAAGAACGAACTTGTCATGCCCGCCGCCGAGGCCGGCGCATTCCGCAACTTGTTGAGCGCTCACGCCAACGGTGGCGGCGTGGGCGGCGGCAACGTCTCGATCACGCCGACGACGCATTTTGTGGTGAACGCGATCGACGGGGCGAGCGCGTCGCAATGGATGCGCGACAACCAGCACAGCCTGATGCGCGCGATTGACGAGGGCATGCGCCACGGCGCGCACCTGGGGCTGCGGCGCCTGGCGACGGTGTAGGACCAAGCGTTGCAAGGCCGCCGTCTATTGTCTTTTCATTGAGCGAGTCACTGCGAATGATCGAAATGACCGGCGCCGAACAGGAAATGTTCGTTCAGGTGATGGCGCTGCGGATCGCGCAACGCTCGACGATGGCAGGCGTGCTATTCGCGCTGGCGGAGGCCAAGGCGGTCGACCTTCAGCGGGCGCTGGCCTTCGTCGACACACTCGCCGCCGCGCTGCGTCAGCCTGTTGGCGTTACCGACCCGACGACGATTCGGACGTTGGCGCTTGCTGCGGCTGAAATGGCGGAACTGCGGCCGGCGATGGTCACGATGGCGACATTGCCGGAAGGCGCCGGGAGGGCGTGATGAGCTTCATTGCGGCTTCGTGTCGTCAGCAACCATCACCGACGCTGTGCGGCTCAAACCGGAAAGCTTCGACGCTAGTTCGTCACTGGGAGCTGAGAACGCGAGATCAATTCCCTCCAAGCGAATCACCAAAAGAGAGACGTTCGGCTCTCTGCCCGGGGCAAGCGCAATTCCGATCATTCCAATTGCATCAAACTCGTTTTGTGGGACCGCTTGGTCACCTGCGGCGGGTAACTCGCTTGTCTTCTCAAGAAGGTAGCGCACGATAGAAACTATTTCGTTTCGCGTCGCCTTTATATCTAGCGTGCGTCCGCTCTTTGTCTGAAGGCGGAAGCCCGCCCGTCCATCCGCTTGCGGCGGATAGTCGTAAATCTCATTGAATGAATGATCATCTTGGTCTGCGCCGATAGCGTCCGCAAGCAGTAGGCGAATCGCCTCTGGTCGAGAAGGACGCGGCTCGGGCTGGCGGGCTATCCAAGCGTCAATCTGATTGAGCGCTGATCGCTCGAAGCGAACGTTCACAGCTTCGCTATCGACTCGGGGCCGGCCCATTTTCTTTTTAGCGCTAGGAAGTCTTGACATTCACAGGTTTTTAGCGCTGAATAATGCGGGCGGCAAGAGGTCTCGAACACCCCTCGCCGGCCCTAACCACAGCGAACCTAGGAGACTTCGCAATGGCTACCCATGCCCGTAGCATAGAAGACGTGCGCCCGCAGGCCGACGCCGCGCCCGCAATCGACCGTCGCGCCGCGCTCGGCTCTCTCGCCGCCGGGGCGCTGCTCGCCGTTCCGCGCCTTGCCAAGGCCGGCGAACACCCTGACGCCGAACTCTTCGCCCTCGTGCGCAAGGCGAAGGAGTTGGAGGTGCAATACGAAGCGGCCGAGCGCGCGGTCGATGCCGCCTATGAGCGCTTCGTCGAGCCGTCCCCGCCGGAAGCCTTGATCGGGCGCGAGGGCGACGCCGAGTTGTTGACGCGCACAAAGCGGCAGGGCTTCGTTTCGGGCCGGGTTCTCTCTTCCGACGAAATCGAGGCCGCGAAGGCTAGCCGGAAGACTTGGACGCAACTTACGACCCTCGTTGACTGGCGCGGGACTGACCAAGCGCTCGACGATTGGCTCGCGCTCATTCAGCGTGCCGTGGATATTGAGGCAGCGGCGGGCCAACACGACCGCGCCGTCGAGGCCGCCAAGATCGCCATCGGGCTCCCAGAGGCCGAAGCGGCGTTGGAGCGGATCACGAACGAACAGGTTTCGACGTGGCGGTCCTTGGCGCTCATGCCGGCGCGGACGCGGGATGGCGTTCTCGCCAAGCTGGAAGTCATAGCTCCCATTCTTGGTGAGGATTTCGACCGTGACGCTTGCGAGCGTGACTGGGGCGCGAGCGCGGGAACTGTCGCCGCCAGCGCGGCCGCAGACCTCGCCGCACTCAAGACGTGGGAGGCGTGACCATGCGCGACCTTCCGGTGCCGGTCCTGTCCGATCCGCAGACGCATCCGGACACCATTCTGGCGGCCGCCTGTGCGACCGCGCGCGCCGCTTTGGCGGCTTACAACGCAGAGGCGGAAAAGGACGAACCCGGCGACGATCTCCCGCGCCTGTTCGAGCGTGAGCGCCTCGCCTTGGAATGCGTCGCCGCGACGCGGGAGCGCACGCCGCGCGGGATCGCCGAAAAGGCGCTCTTGCTCGACGATTGCGCCGAGACGACGGAGTCGGCTGACCTCGCGCTATCGCTGGCGGCCGACGCCGTGGCGCTCGCCAAGAGCATCATGGGCGGCGGCTGCTTTCGCGGCGCGGCATAGGGCGCTGGCGCTCGTCGGCGGCGAGCCCTAAATCACTGGCGGCTAAGCCAACTGCGGGGCGGTTTCGGCCTTCCCGGTTTCATCGGCCCGGCGCGGATGTATCGCCGGGCCGATGGCGTTTTCACTGGCCGGCAAAAGCCTCAGCACATTCGGCAACCAGATAGGCGCCGCCCTCGCCGAGAAACCATATCGCTCGAAACGGGCCAAAGCCCAAGTCGGCGATCGCCGCTCGCAGCTCTTCAAGCGCCATGTCGTCAGTGCTCACCATGCGTCCGTTAGTATATCATAGCAAGTCAACCGGCCCGGATGCAGTGTAAGTCTTGCCGATTTTCTTTAAAAGTGCGGCGCGGCTTGGGTCACACGTCCAAATCATATCCGTGACACCGCCGCCGGTCTTCAGTTCATCGCCTATCGCTTTTGCAAGCTCCGGCGGACACAGTTCGACAAGCTCGAAAGCGAGGCGTTCACCATTGAGCGTCACGCAAGTTATGTCCGGCTCGCGCGGCCGCCTGCTTTCGATCGACCCCGGGTCGATGTCCGGTCGAGCAGCCTTCACGAACGCCGCAAATGCCGCGCGCTCGACGGCGGCTTTAGCCTCTTCTCTGTCCACGCAATCCATCCTTTCAAATCTCGACGCAAAGCCCCCGATCCGAAATGCCGCCGCTACGGATGGCTTCGGAGGCCGAAGCGCAAATTGGCTAACACTTGGAGAATTCCAGGCTAGAAATCACTAAGCCTTTGAATTCATTGGCGCGCCCAACGGGACTCGAACCCGTGTTTTCGCCGTGAAAGGGCGACGTCCTGGACCGCTAGACGATGGGCGCTGGAGGCGGCGAACGCCCCGCGCGCCCCCATACAGGCGCGCGGGGCAAAGCGCAAGCGGCTCTATTGGGCGGCCATATCCTCGCGGCGCACGCCCGCCACGATCTGCGGCTTCTTCATCGCATCGCGGCGGAACGGCTCGCCAAGTTCTTGATTTAGCAGCACTTCAATAAAGGTCGTGACCCCGCGCGCCTGCGCTTCGACGGCTTCGCGCAGCGCGGCTTCGAGGGCTTGCGTGGTCTCGACGCGGCGGCCTTCGAAGCCGCAGGCCTCGGCGATCTTGGCGTAATTCACCTTTGGATTCAGTTCTGTGCCGACGAAATTGTCGTCGTACCAAAGCGTCGTGTTGCGCTTTTCCGCGCCCCACTGATGGTTGCGGAAGATCACCATCGTGATCGCTGGCCAGCCCTCGCGGCCGAGCGCCGTCATCTCGTTCATGGAGATGCCGAACGCTCCATCGCCGGCGAAGCCCACAACGGGGACATCAGGCCGCCCTATTTTCGCCCCCAGAATCGATGGGAATCCGTAGCCGCAGGGGCCGAAAAGTCCGGGCGCTAGATATTTGCGGCCCTCTTCGAAGGTCGGATAGGCGTTGCCGATGGCGCAATTGTTGCCGATGTCGGAGGATATGATCGCCTCACGCGGCAGCGCCCGCTGGATCGCCCGCCACGCCTGACGCGGGGTCATGAGTTGCGGGTCCTTGGCGCGGGCGCGGGCGTTCCAGGTCGTGCCGGGATCGTCTTCCTCGTGGTCCATCGAGGTGAGTTGCTGCGCCCAGGCGGATTTGGTGTGGTGGATCAGGGCGCGCCGCGCCTCGCGGTCGCCGCCGACCGGCGTCAGCCTGGCGAGGATGGCCGAGGCGACAAGGCCGGCGTCGCCGCAGATGCCGACGTCGACCCGCTTGGTGAGGCCGATCCGGTCGGGGTTGATGTCGACCTGGATGATCTTGGCCTGTTTCGGCCAGTAGTCGACGCCATAGCCCGGCAGGGTCGAGAACGGATTGAGCCTTGTGCCGAGCGCCAGCACGACATCGGCCTTGGCGATCAGTTCCATTGCCGCCTTGGAGCCGTTGTAGCCGAGCGGCCCCGCGTGCAGGCGATGCGAACCGGGAAACGAATCGTTGTGCTGGTAGCCGGAGCAGACGGGCGCATCGAGCGCTTCCGCAAGCGCCACCGTCTGCGGGATCGCCTCGCCGAGCACGACGCCGGCGCCGGAGATGATGACGGGGAATTTGGCTTCCGACAGAAGCTTGGCAGCGGCCGCAATCGCCTCCGCGCCGCCCGGCGGCGGCTCGAAGCGGACGATGGCCGGCAGGTCGATGTCGATCACCAGGGTCCAGAAATCGCGCGGCACGTTGATCTGCGCCGGGGCGCGGCGGCGCCACGCCATCAGGATCACGCGGTTGAGCACTTCCGCCATGCGCGAGGGGTCGCGCACCTCCTCCTGATAGCCGACGACATCCTGAAACAGAGCCATCTGCGGCATTTCCTGAAAGCCGCCCTGCCCCAGGGTCTTGTTGGCGGCCTGCGGCGTGACGAGCAGCAGCGGCGTATGGTTCCAATACGCCGTCTTCATCGCGGTGACGAAGCCGGTGACGCCCGGCCCGTTCTGGGCGACGGCGAGCGCCATCTTGCCGGTCACGCGGGCGTAGCCGTCGGCCATGATGCCGGCGTTGGACTCGTGGGCGCAGTCCCAGAACGTGATCCCGGCCTTGGGGAAGAGGTCGGAGACGGGCATCATCGCCGAGCCGATGATGCCGAAGGCGTGCTCTATGCCATGCGCCTGCAAGACCTTGATGAACGCTTCCTCGGTCGTCATTTTCATATTACGCAAGCCCTTGTCCGTTGCCGCCGCGACCTGTAGCCGAAGGGGCCCCGTTAAGGAAAGAGCGATGAAGGCCGGCCCGTTTTTCATTGACGAGCGCGAACTGACCGAGAGCTTCGCCCGCGCCTCCGGCCCCGGCGGGCAGAACGTCAACAAGGTCTCGACCGCCGTCGAGTTGCGCTTCGACGTGCGCCGCTCGCAAGCGCTGCCGGCCGATGTCGCCGAGCGCCTGATCCGCCTCGCCGGCTCACGGGCGACGCAGGACGGCGTCATCGTCATCTTCGCGCAGCGCTTTTCCAGCCAGCCCCGCAACCGCGAGGACGCGCGCGAGCGGCTTGCCGGACTGATCGAGCGCGCCGCCCACCGCGACAAGCCGCGCCGCCCGACCCGCCCGACGCTCGCCTCCAAAACCCGAAGGCTGGAAGGCAAGGCGCGGCGCGGCGAGGTCAAGGCTTTGCGCGGCAAGGCGGGAGAGGACTAGATGGAAAGCTTCACCCTGCCCCGCCCGGACGGCCACGCCGTCTTCACCCGCTTCTGGCGGCCGGAGGCGCCGCCGAAGGCTGTCGTGCAGATCGTCCACGGCCTCGCCGAACATTCCGCCCGCTATGCGCGGCTGGCGGGGGCGCTGACGGCGGCGGGCTATGCGGTCTATGCCCACGATCATCGCGGCCACGGGCCGAACTGCCGCCCGGACGACGTCGGCTTCTTCGCCGAACGCGACGGCTGGCGAGCGCTGCTCGACGATATCGACGCCGTGGCGGAGAGGATCGAGGCCGACCATCCCGGCCTGCCCCGCGTGTTCCTCGGCCACTCGATGGGGTCCTTCCTCGGCCAGCGCTATATCGCCGAACAAGGGACAAGGCTCGCCGCCGCCGTCCTGTCCGGCACCGCCGGCCCGCCGCCCGCGATCCTCGGCCTCGGCCGGCGTATCGTCGCTTTCGAGCGCTGGCGGCTCGGGCCGCGCGGCAAGAGCCCGCTCGTGCAGGCGCTGCTGTTTGGCGAACAGAACAAGCCATTCCGCCCGGCCCGCACGGCTTACGACTGGCTCTCGCGTGACACTGAGGAGGTCGACAGATATGTCGCCGATCCGCTGTGCGGCTTCCCGCTGACCAACCAGCTCGCCGCCGATCTCACCGGCGCGCTCACCGACTGCGCCTCGCCCGAACTGGCCGCGCGCGTGCCGAAAAGCCTGCCGATCTACGTGTTCTCAGGCGCCCGCGATCCCGTCGGCGCCAAGCTGCAAGGCCTGCTCGACGTCTATCGCGCGGCGGGGCTCGATGTATCGGCCAAGATCTATCCCGATGCGCGGCACGAGACGCTGAACGAGACCAACCGGGAGGAGGTCACGCGCGATCTGATCGAATGGTTGAACGCAAGGCTTTAGGGCAAGCGGAGGTTGGGATAAATCGGCGCACACGCGCGCTATAGGCGCGGTCTCAAGAACGAAAGAACGCGCTCATTTTACGGCGTCTAAGAACTATTATAATTCATAGGCATAGGCCATCAACGCCCGCGTCCTGAGGCGCCGCGCAGCGGCCTCGAAGGACGATTGAGTTCGCTCCGCCCACCGTGCAAACCTGCCGCCTGCCGCCTGCCGCTGCCGCCGTCGAGAGCGCCTTGCACAAGCGGCTCAGATATCTGGAACATCCTTCGAGGCCGCTGCGCGGCGCCTCAGGATGAAGGGGGTTGGTTGCATAGCGCCCCTTCGATGGCCGGAGCGACATCCGACTCCTTGGGTCTCAAGACCGCGCTGACGACCCCGAGCGCGATCTTGAGATCGCGCGCACAGATGGCCATTCATTTCAGTTGCAGCGACCTCTAGCCGGCAAACAGCGAAAGCCCGCCATCGACACGCAGCACCTGACCGTTGATAAACTTCGCGCGCGGCCCGGCGAGAAAGGCGACGGCCTCGGCGATCTCATCGGGTTCGGCGTAGCGGTTGAACGACTTTTGCGCGGCGTCCATCCGCTGAGGGTCCACCACACGCGTGGCCTGAAAGCGGGCCGTCTTGGTCGGGCCGGGGCTGACGACATTGACGCGCACGCCGTCGTCGAGCAGTTCCTTGGCGAGGCAGCGCGTGTAGTGCACCACGCCCGCCTTCAGCGTCGAATAGACGGCTTCCGGCGAGCAGCCCATATGCGCGGCGACGCTGGCGATATTGACGACGACGCCGGAGCCCGCCGCCCGCATCTCCGAGACGAACGCCTGACAGACAAGCATGGTGCCGATGAGATTGTTCTCGGTCAGCACCTTGATGTCCTCGAAGGAAATATCGAGCGCGTTGTTCGGGCTCGGTTTGCCGCCCGCCGCGCCGATGTCGCCGCCGGCGCAATTGACCAGAATATGAACCGACCCGAGCTTTTCGAGGATCGTGCGCTTCATCGCCGCCACCGCGTCGCGGTCGCCGATATTGCCGCTGACGGCGCAAACCCGGCCGCCGTGGCTCGCAATCTGCCGGGCGACCTCATCGAGATCGGCGGCTTCGCCATATTTGGCCGGCGCGGTCCAGGTGATATCGTGAATGGCGACGTCGGCGCCGAGCGAGGCGAGCTTGTCGGCCATGAAGCGGCCGAGGCCTCGCCCCGAGCCGGTGACGAATGCCGTCTTGCCGCTGAGTTCTTTCGTCACCTGTCGCTCCCTCAAAGGCCGAGCGCGCGCATATTGGCGGCGCTGCGGCGGATCATGTCGAGTTCGTAATCGACCAAAACGGCGTCCTCACCCCGCTCCCATGGCGTGCGAAAATCGGCGTCCTCTGCAAGCCGATTGACCCGCGAGGCGGCGAGGCAACGCGCCAGCGCGTCCGCGCTCCGGGGCGCATAGCCTCTCCACCACTCCGGCGTCAGCCAGCGCACATGCCGCGCCTCCAGCGCGCCCGGCTCCAGCACCGCCGTGAGCCTCGGATGATGCGCGGCGAACAGGTCGAGCATCTGTGCGATCGGAACCGCGCCGTCGCCAATGGCGCAGCGCACGAGGCGATAGCCCGCATCGGTGAACTGGACGCGGTAGTCCTTCAGATGCACGTGCCGCACATGCGGCGCGACCCGCGCGTAGAAATCGAGCGGCGCCTCGCAGACCGGGAAGGTGTTGCCCGCATCGACGCAGATCCCGACGCCGCGCGTCTCCTCGCAGAAGCCGACAAGCTCATCGC
>Ga0316217_10006866_pt1 | contig 11076 bp, 5 predicted proteins | sample 1anoAmetaG_FD_203633 | JGI IMG/M metagenome (GOLD analysis project Ga0316217, IMG submission 203633) | Freshwater microbial communities from Trout Bog Lake, Wisconsin, USA - 1anoA | ecosystem: Environmental > Aquatic > Freshwater > Lake > Hypolimnion/Profundal zone | place: USA: Wisconsin... | reverse complement strand
TCCGAAATCTCCATTAGCCGGATGGTTTTCGTTCACAATCGGTTCAACATTGACCTTCTGGTTGACCGCCAGGATGGCGTCCGCAAGGTATTGGGTGTTGCCAGTGGCTTGATAAAGGCAACAGGCCGCATTAGCAAACAAACCACTATTATAGGAGTTGTTTGATACCAGCACTTTCATATTAATGTCATTGGTGTCGGCCCAGGCCACACCCTCGTTAACCTGCCCCAGATTCATGCCGTTGGTCGCTTGGCCACTGCTGGCAATAAAGAGGTTGGTGCGTCCCCAGGCATAAATGGTTTCACAAGTGGTAAGATAGTTGATTTGCCCCGTTATCTGGTACAAGGCCATGCCGGCGATAATCTGCGGATAGTTGCTCAAAGCACATTTGGAGGTCGGCGCGGGCAATTGCTCCCATATCCCGCCGCCAAATGTATCGTCCCAACCCCGGCTCATGACCGCATTCCAGACCGATATGGCCGAATTGAGCGCCACGACGTTGCCGGTGGTTTGGTAGCCGCGGACCAAGGCGATAGTTCCCCATTCAAGATCGTCATCCCAACCATCCCACGTCAACGTGATACCGTTCTGGTGCATAAAAGTGTTGAGCAAAGCGTTGATAAGCCGCTGTTGATCCGGGCTTTGGGTGCGCTCGTAGGTGTCTTCAACCATCCAGATCATGTAGGCCTGTTGCCACATGAAAGCAAAGTTGCGATCATACAAACTGTTGACGATATAAGTTTGATAGTCGTTGGTGGTGACCAAATAAGCGGAGATCCAGTTTTCGTAGGCGGCATCCGCTTCACTCTTTACCACCACGTTTAAGTTTGCCACCTGGCTGGTGACAGAACCATAATCGTTTGTGATCACCACATCAAATTTGCCGGCGTTTGCCAAGCCGAGACTGGTGATGTTCAAGCTGTTCGTTAGGGATCCGCTGATATTTCCAGCATCAGTCAAGTTTGTTCCGTTTTGGCGCCATTGATAAGCCAGGGAATTGGCACCTTCAGCCTGCACCTGGAATTGTACCACGCCGCCCGTGTAAAGCCGGTGAGAGACGGGCTGGGACATAATCTCGGGAACGTTGCCGAGTGGCACAATTTCGATGCCGTTAAGCGGCGAACGATACGTCAGAGGGTCGGAACCGGCGGTGATCGCGATGGCGCCGTTGACGGGAACAACACTACTGATCTTTAGGTAGTGGCCCGCGATCTGGGTTGTGGGATAGTGGCTACTGTTTTGGAAGGTCGCGACGCCTTGGACCATTTGCAGTATGGCATCATAACCCTTTAGGGTGGCAGTGTAATACGTTGTTCCATTGATGGTGTAATTTGGCAAATAGTCCGTTCCACTACTCGGTCGCGCAACATCCCCACCTGTATATAAATAGACATCATAAGCGGACTCAGCGAGGCCGCTGATAACGTTCGTTGCCGGGCCACCATTTTGACCGGCATCCTGATAGCCATCCATCAAAGAATCGTTCTCGCCATCCGAAAAGGCTCCGCTATTCCATGTGTTGGCCATGCCTGGCCCGCTACGCGTCAAAGTAGCTGAAACGGTGCTGTCGCTTGAATAAATTGTTCCAACGGTATAGGTCGCGTTGGCGATATTGTTCCAGCCGCTGATCGGCACGACTCCCGCCGTACCGGTGACGAGGTCGGTCGTATTTCCCAAAAATTTGATTCCAAATGACTGCGCAATACTGATTGGGGCAATGGGAACATTGGTTGGTGTAAAAACAATCGTCGCAAGATTCCCTTTTTGCGCACCGTTCCCGCTTCCGGGCATGTCGGTGTACGTCGCGGTAAGCGTCACCGCGCCAGCACTCATATTCACCATATAGCCAACACTCACGTCCGTATTCGCTTGATTCGTATCGTTTATCGACGTGCCCACGCCACTGGTTCCACTGTAGCTGACCAGACCAGCAGCATTGGCAAACATCGCATTAACGGCCGCCCAGGCACCACTCGGAACACCAGTAAGATTAATGCTTAAACTATTGACACCGGCGGCGACGGTTCCCGTATTCGTGCTGCCAACCCATGGAGCAATGGCCGTATTAACGCCGCTGAGAGTGTAGGCGGTCACCCACGCTTCACTCACGCCTGAGTCGGTGCCGGTAATATTAGCCGTGCCGGCCACCGGATTAAAAAGGTGATAGATGGCCATGCTGCGCTGATTTCCAGTGTTGTATGCTGTCTGGATGTCCCGGACCAGCGTTTGGCCATTCCAAGCCAGGGTCGCGGGTTCATTGAGTCTGGAACCATAGTCTTCCAACATGACAACCATGACGCTCGCCCCCGCAGTGACGGTAAACGGCTGGTTAATCGAAGCCGAGGCCGCAGGAGTGATGACCAACGGGCTGCCGTCTTGAATCGCAATCTGTGCCTGCGCAGTCGTTGCCAGCAAAAAAAGGGCAAGGCTACATTGTGCGACTAAAATCAGTCGGCACGAATGCTTCAACAAAAACATCAGGAATCGCTTCACGGCATTAACCAAACAATTTACCCCAAATGTCTCATTCAAATATCCCCGAAAATACTCAGGCATCCATATTGTGGAGTGGCCTACCAAGGGATGATTCGCTCAATGGGATCAGCAACAAGCTACAGCCGCATCAGCCAAATGACCAGCCCCACAAATGGGGTGCTTTAACGGCTGCACCCACAGCCCAAGAAACACCCCACTTGTGGGGCTGGTCGCCGTCGAATAGAGCCGTATCATATAGAGCAGTCCCAGCAACATGAGAATTTCTGGAGAAAAACTTTGAAATGCCTCGGCCCGAAAACCGTCGGCAGCGAAACATCGTTCGCGAACGGGTTAAGCCAGTCCGTTTGCCGCACAATCACACCTTAATGCAATTTTTATGAGCCAAATATTCACCGTCGCCAAACGTTTCGTCTTTGTTATCAAACCTGACCAAATCAGGCGAAGCGCCATCTTGCTGGCGGCAGGTGTTACAACCGCCGCCTTGACCCAGTTCGCTTCAGCTGAACCAGTGGCATTGTATCAGAACGCCAAAGCCCCGCTAGAGCAACGGGTGGATGATCTGTTTGGCAAGCTGAATCAAGATGAGAAACTGGGGCTGCTGGGTGGTACCGGATTCACAACGCAGCCGATTCCCAGGCTGGGCGTACCGGCGATGGCGATGGCCGATGCCGGTCAAGGCGTACGCGGTGGCGCGGATAGCACTCTCGGACCGGCGACCGCATTTCCGGCCGGCGTCTTCATGGCTTCGACGTGGAACACGAATTTGGTCTGGCAAATTGGCCGAGCCATTGCCGAGGAAGCGCGCAACAAAGGTTCCGGGGTTCAAATCGAGCTTGGTCCGGCCGTGAATATTCATCGCAACCCGCTGGGCGGACGTGATGCAGAGTATCTGACCGAAGATCCATTCCTTGCGGCACGTTTGGCGGTCAGTTACATCCAAGGCATGCAGAGCATGGGCGTTGCCGCCTGCGTCAAGCATTTTGCCGCCAACAGTCAGGAAACTGACCGGTCCTCGGTAAATGAGGAGATCAGCGAACGCGCGCTCCGCGAAATTTATTTTCCCGCATTTGAAGCAGCAGTGAAGGAAGGCAAAGTGTGGTCAGTGATGAGTTCTTATAACAAGGTGAATGGCCAGCACGCCAGCGCCAATCCACATTTGCTAACCGAAGCGCTGAAGCAGGACTGGCAATTCGACGGCATGGTCATGTCGGATTGGGGCGGCGTCCATGAGACCTCCGTGGTTCAAGCGGGAAATGACCTTGAAATGCCCAAGGGCGATCACATGAGCGTGGCCAAACTCAAAGCCGCGCTAGTCAACGGCAGTGTGACGCAAGCAGCCGTGGATGATTCAGCGCGCCGGATATTGCGGACGATAATTCGCGTCGGTTTGCTGGATGGACCGATGACCCGAAATCCGGCAATTGTAAATTCCCCGGAACACAGCCACCTAGCCTTCAAGGCCGCGACCGAAGGAATTGTTCTTTTAAAAAATGACGGCGCCGTGTTGCCGCTGGATGGTCAAAAAACAAAATCCATTGCCGTCATCGGCGATCCGGCGCAGCATCTGCAAATTGACGCGCTCGGCAGTCCGGTTGTAATGCCGCTCAGGTCAGTCGAAATCCTGGATGGAATCAAAGCCGAAGCCGGCACCGCGGTCACGGTTCGTTATGCTTCGGCCAGAACCGACGGCGAGCCGATAGCCGGTTCGGTTATCACTTCACCAAGCGATTCCAACGCGCGCGGATTTCAAGCCGAGTATTTTACCAATTCCGAACTTGACGGCAAGCCCGCGGTGGTGCGGGTGGATGATGAAATCAACATATTGAACGCTAGTTCTCCTGCGCCGGGAATATCCGGCCAAAAATATAGCGTCCGCTGGAGTGGCAAACTGCTCGCACCGGCGACGGGCAACTACACCTTTGGTTTTCGAGGCGACGACGGTTTCCGAATTTATCTTGATGGGAAGCTCTTGATCAACAGTTGGCAACGTGGCGCGGCCAGGACGTTGCGGGAGCAGGCCGCTTTGGAAGCCGGGAAGACCTATGATCTACGGGTGGAATTCTTTCAGGACGGCGGCGATTGCGTGGCGCAACTGAACTGGCAGATTCCCGGGAAGGCGCTTTACGCCGATGCGCTGGCAGCAGCGGAAGCTTCGGATGTTGCCATTGTCTGTGTCTCAACGCTTCGCATGGAGGGCGAAGGACGTGATCGTCCGGCCATGGAGTTGCCAGGCAACCAGGCGGCGCTGATTCAGGCGGTCAGTGCAGTGAATAAAAAAACCATTGTGATTTTGAATACAGGGACCCCGGTCACGATGACGAATTGGCTGAGCCAAGTGCCGGCTCTGGTCGAGGCTTGGTTTCCCGGACAAGAAGGCGGCAGTGCTATAGCTGCCATCTTGTTTGGCAAGGTGAATCCCTCAGGCAAACTTCCCGACACTTTTGCCGCGAGTCGCGCGGACTATCCGGATGCGCCCAATATCGTGAAGAAAAGCCAGGTTAAATATACCGAGGGCATTTATGTAGGCTATCGTCATTTCGACCAAGCCGACATCCAACCGGTCTTCCCATTTGGCTATGGCCTGTCCTATACGACTTTCAAATATAGTCAGCTAAAACTATCGGCTTCCCGCCTGGCGAACGATGGAGCCGTCACCGCAAATCTGAAGGTGACAAACACCGGCAAGCGAGCCGGCGAAGAAGTGGTGCAACTCTACGTTCATGCAATCAAGTCCCAGATTGACCGCCCAGTGCGCGAGTTAAAGGGATTTGCCAAAGTCGCGCTCGATCCCGGTGAAACGAAAACCGTATCCCTCCAGCTCACATCGCGCGATCTGGCATATTTTGATGTTGAGGGCCATCAATGGAAAGCCGATGCCGGTGACTATGAAGTCGAAATCGGAGCTTCATCGCGCGACATCCGGCTGACTGCGCCGCTACAGCTTCAACAGCAGTTCAGCGACATCCTTGCTCATGAGATTAAACCCAACACGTTGACGGCGCAGGAACAGGCGCATGGATGGAAGCTCCTTTGGGATGGGAAGACCACCGCCGGCTGGCGCAGTCCAAAGTCGGATGGGTTTCCGGACAAAAGCTGGAAGATCCAAGACGGTGTGCTGTCGGTAGTTTCCAGCGGGAATGCCGAATCACAGGCCGGGGGCGACATCATCACGCGCGACCGCTATGCGAATTTTGAACTAGTCGCGGATTTCAAGACAACCACCGGTTGCAACAGTGGCATCAAGATTTTTGTGCAGCCCAATATTGCGCCGATCCACAAGGCGACGAGCCCAACGACCGGTGGCGGATCGGCCATTGGCATGGAATTTCAGATTCTCGACGACGCAAATCACCCTGACGCCAAGCTGGGCCGCGACGGCGACCGGACGATTGGCTCACTTTACGATTTGATACCAGCGCCCAAAGATAAAAAGGTCATGCCGGTCGGCGAGTGGAACCACGCGCGCATTTTGTCGCAGGGCCAGCACGTCGAGTTTTGGTTGAATGGCGAAAAGACCGTGGAATTTGAGCGCGGCTCCGCAGCCTTCCGCGCCGCCGTCGCTGCGAGCAAGTTCAAAAACATTCCCAACTTCGGCGAATGGGCGGACGGCCATATTTTGTTGCAGGAACACGGCAGCAAAGTATCCTTCTGCAACGTGAAAATCCGCGAACTGTCGGCCAAACAACTCCAAGCATCCGCTGATGATTAGTCCGTCGCCCCGCAGTTGTTTTAGAGCGGTCGGCGGCACTTTTGCGATTTGGTTGGCTTTGGCCGATGGCAATCTGAACGCCGCCAATCTGCCCATCCAAAATTCTTCCAACGTTCGTGATTTTGGCGCGGTGGCCGATGGGAAGAGTTTGGACACCCCGGCCATCAACCAGGCGATTGATACAGCAACGGCGGCCGGCGGTGGAACCGTGCTGGTACCGGCAGGAACTTATTTAAGCGGCTCGATCCATCTCCAAAGCAACATTCGTCTGCTTATTGACGCCGGCGCGACCATTCTGGCCGCGCCGCAGGAACTGAGTGACTATGATGAAACCAAGCCTTATCCTGAACCCATCCCCTCAACCCAAACTCTCTCAATAGAATGAACACACGACTTCGTTTATCGCTGGCGATGGTTTCAGCCATTGGCCTGATCACCACCTTGACCGGCTGTCACATACCCACAACCCAGGTGTCCTTGGCCACGCCATGCATGAACGTGTTGCCGTTGTTCACCGAAGCCAATGTGCCTGCCTTCGCGCCAACTGAAATCACCTGCTCGGAAAAATATACGAACGGAATCTCGCGCGCCGACCTGCCCGGCAAAGGGCTGGCGCAGCACCCGATGCTCTACGTTGGAGAAAACTGCAACAAAATGTTCCTCGTCAAGGATGGCAATGTGATCTGGACCTACTCGACTGGTTCTGGCCCGGAATTCGACGACGTGTGGATGCTCTCCAACGGTAACATCCTCTTCAGCCGCATGGCCTACGTTGCCGAAATCACGCCTGACAAAAAAGTAGTGTGGCGGTACGATTGTCACGTTCCCAAAGACGCGAATCACACGGAAATCCACGCCTGCCAGCCAATTGGCTTGGATAAAGTCATGTTTGTTGAAAATGGGTTGCCCCCTAGGTTGAAAGTCATCAACATCCAGACCGGCGCCGTCGAGGTCAACCATGAACTTCCGTTTGATGCGTCACGCGGGGTTCATGGGCAGTTCCGTCGTGCGCGTGCCACGGCCCAGGGCACCTTCCTTATTCCGTTTCTCGGTCTGGATTACGTCGTGGAATACGACAGAAATTTCAACGAAATCTGGAAATACAACATCAACAAGCCTTGGGCCGCCCTCCGTCTGAAAAACGGCAACACCCTGATCACCGACGAAAAGGACAGTCTCACCCGTGAAGTCAATCCCAAGGGCGAAACCGTTTGGGAATTTAATTGCCTAACGGATCTGCCAGCGGAATACCAATTCACCTCCGCTCCGCAAAGCTGCACTCGGCTGGCCAACGGCAACACCATTTTTACCTCGCGCGGCAAAAACAGCAAGGGCCCTCAGCTCATTGAAGTGACCCCGGACAAGAAAGTCGTCTGGGTGTTGCAAGATTGGAAAGAAATCGGCGACGGCACCGCCGTGCAAATTCTCGACGATCCGGGAATCCCGGAAATCCCCGGTGAGTCAGAACACTGATTGCGCAAATCCAGAGCAAGTGGTGGCCTTGCCTGACTTGAATGAAATCCATGAAAAAGCTATTTGCAACCGCCCCTGTGGCTATTCTGCTCGGACTGCCGGCCAACGCTGCGAACCCGGTATCGCTTTTCGATGGCAAGACTCTTAATGGTTGGATTCAAATTCCCAGCAATTCATGGGCGGTCAAGGACGGCGTAATCGCCAGTTTGGGCAAGGGTCGCGGCGTCCTTTATACCACGAATCAATATGATCATTTCCGGCTCATGTTCACTGTGCGCCATGTGAGCGGCATACACGACCACAAGCCGGGCGTGCTCTTCTTTTGCACCGCTCCGACGGAAGGTCAGAAACCGGCCGACGCGTTGGCCGGCATCCAGTTTCAGTTACCCACAGGGAGCCACTGGGATTATCGCTTAGGTCACAACAACAGCGGCGACGGCTTCGCGCCATTTCCCCGAGGCGCGGCCAACTTTCATGAATGGAGCCGGGTCGAACTTTTGGTTGATGCCAAGACCGGCACCGCGCGCGTGGCGGTCGCGCAGCCCATTGGCAGCAAGGCTATCGAAGTGGGTTCCTTCAAAGATCCCGCCGCTGGCAAGGTGGGTCCCATCGCCCTGCAAATGCACAACGGCGGTTTATTCGATGAATATAAGGATATCACGATTGAGGTTGATCCAGCGGTAAACGACTTGATTACCACGAAGTAATCCATCGCCGATGACCAGTATTTCCGCGCAGAATCAGCCGCCGCTAATTTTTCGCTTTGGCAAAATTACTCACTTGCGCAATTTTATCCGTGTTCTCGCTTAGATTTTATTTAAGCCCAACCACATTGAGGCAATCCGCAGTAACGATAGGATCACGCGAGTCTTTTTTTTCTGACTTTAGTTCAATATTCGCCAGTTTTAATCCGTCAATATACCGAAAATAGAAACCGTAGCTGGGCAGGTTCCCCCAAGTGTGCGGCGAGGGATAACCAGGCTTTACATTCTTTAACACCTTGTCCATGTCGATCTGGCGGTCGTCGGCATTGCCGGGAACAGCCAAGGTCAGAAAAATATTTTCCAAAACGACATTCTTGATATTGTGCAAATTGTCCAAGCCGGTGACGGACGAGGACATGGGGCCGGCGTCCACGGCTTTGATGTTCGACAACATGATGTTTTCGATGTGCCCAATTCCGGGTTTTGGCACGCCATCGGTATATCTCCGGCTGCGATTTCCCAAGGTCACAAAAATGGGCGTGACACTAGCGGAGGCCTCGATGTGGTCGAACCAGACGTTTTCCATGGTGCCGCCATCGGTGATGATCAGGGTGATTGCCGTCCGCGCCGTGGGCGCGCCATTGATAAAACTGTCTCCCGTGGCTGACGGCACCACCTGACAGTTGCGATAAATAATATTCTTGAATCCGCCGGTGGATTCCGTGCCGAGCTTCAACACATTGCAGTGGCTTGAGGCGGTGCAATGTTCGATGAGCACATTCTCGCAGGAACCCGTGCCATTGCTTTTCAGACAAATGCCGTCGTCGTCGCTGTCAACGCGACAATTGCGGACATAGACATTTCGGCAGCCATCAATATCCATCCCGTCGTTGTTTTGACGTGCATGGTTATACGCGTTGAGCTCCTCCACCATGACGTTTTCACAATCCAGATAATGCTCCAGCCATTGTGCCGAATTGAGCAGCTTCAACCCGCGCACATAAACATTCGTGCATGTGACAAAGCGGATACCAAAAGGCCGGCGCGGATCATTGTCGTGCGAATGCAGATAGGCCGGACTATCGCCCTGAAAATCAATAACGCCCGAGCCGGTCAGCGAAATGTCATTCACTTTTTCGGCGTAGAAGAGGGATTTGTTCACCTGCCGGTCCGTGTTGTTTTTATATTGCGGGCTGATGACCAGATAATCCTGCTCATTGGTGCTGCCCAAGATTTTGGCCTGCTTGGCCAATTCCAGATGCACACCTGATTTCAAAATCAACGTGCCGGTCAGGTAATTGCCGGCTGGAAAATAGACTCTGCCGGCACCTAGCTTGGCGCAAGCATCAATGGCTTTTTGCAATTGCTTGGTGGTGACCTGCAGTCCGGTGTTATTGGCTCGGAAGTCTTTGACCACATCGAAAACCGGCAGGGACTCTCTATTCTCGGCCAGGGATGCTTCCAGTTTATGCGCCATGTTGTCCAGATTCTCGGCCAACTGATCGGTATTGAATCCGGTTGCTCCGTTCGCAACCATATTCACAGAAAGAAATGCCGCCAACTTAATAATGTCCATGAGTTTCATATTTTAATTTATTGAGGGCTGCGCGCTTTTAAAAAAGCAACTCCCACCAATCACGAGGTGGCTAGAAATAGAGCACGAAACATTGGATTTATTCATCATAAATCCAGGTTTGTTCCAAGCCAGCAAGACGTGGCACCACAGCAGCCATAGACAAATGGAGGAACAAATCAATGTTTCACAACTTCCACATTCAGTTCAGCCACGGAGGCAAAGGGTCGGCCGTGTTGCTCGCTCAACATCACAAATTTCAGAAATCTCGCCCGCACCGGTGTCGCGAGCAGAATGGTTTCTTCAGAACTATCCTGGTGAAAATGTCCACGCGCCACGGGCTGGCCCCAGTCGTTACCGTCCAGGCTCGCGTATAATTCGTAGTCCCGCACGTGTCCATTGTCCATGTCCGTCCGCGCCGTGTAGGTCAATCCGGTAATGTCCAACGGATGGTCATAATCAATCACCAGAAAATGCGGCGGTTGCGCTTCATTGCTGCTCCATCGGCTGTGCCAGAAAGTATCGGGATTGCCATCGACTGCGTGCGCAGGATCGCCTTCGCCGCTTTCAAAACTGCTGGCGGCAATCACTTTTCCGGGGACAGTTTTGTCCACCTCTCGCGCTGGCATGACTGGCTTCACACGATCCATTGGCACGGCCAATCTTCCGATGGCGGGCAGGTCCTTTTGCGCCGTTGGCAGCAATCGTATGAAATACGAAAAACTTTCCGGCGTGGACCATACCATATACGGATCGAGGGGCCGCGGGCCGCAGCCGTTCGAACCGACGCCCAAGGTATGCGTCGCCACATTCACCACTGTGCTGGCGCTCTTGGGCAGGTCAATAGTGTATTCGATGGGCGTCATGACTTCGTCCGTGTAAGGCAGCGCGGAAACTTGCAGATCCTTGTCGTCCGCTTGTACCATCAAGGTCGGCAAATTTTTTCCGCGCAATGCCGCCCAGCGGACATCCTCGTGGTTGCCATTTTCCATCGGCTTGGCGTAGGGCGTCATTTGTGCTTTGACGCTGGTGGAATAAAGCCCGATATCGGAACCGCGTTTACGGTCGGAATAGTTTTCCATCGGTCCGCGTCCGAGATACGTGAACTGGTCAAAGGCCTT
>Ga0316217_10006865_pt1 | contig 11076 bp, 7 predicted proteins | sample 1anoAmetaG_FD_203633 | JGI IMG/M metagenome (GOLD analysis project Ga0316217, IMG submission 203633) | Freshwater microbial communities from Trout Bog Lake, Wisconsin, USA - 1anoA | ecosystem: Environmental > Aquatic > Freshwater > Lake > Hypolimnion/Profundal zone | place: USA: Wisconsin... | reverse complement strand
AAATTAGGTCAACAATCAAAAGAATCTTAGTCATATCGTATCCTCAGTCATTTCCTTTAGAACGCTTACACCATTTTTAACGAAGGACTGGAAGGAGTTAACGTGGATGCCCAGGCAACTTTGTTGAATCCCATGCCCTCCTACTCAATTGTTAACAAAGCTTTTAACCCTTGGCCAAAAGAATGCATACACACTCATTGCCAACTACTCAAATCAACTTAACATAGCTGAGTTCAGCCCTAAAGCATTAATCGCTAGAAGCGGATTAACAAGAAAAGACGCAGCTGTATTTGATTAAATGGAGTTAGACATCAAACTTGCCAACATCTTGGCTGAATATATTCATGGAGTTTACAAAGCCTATGACGTTCATCGAGTTGCTTAAGTATTGATCAATGAAATCGCAAGAGAAGCTCCAAAAATGAGTATGGGCGATAGTAAACTTTACAGAAAAAGCCCAAAGAATGAAGATTAGTTATTGAAATATTTCCAGAATTTAGCTTTTTCGTGGGTTTGCTTCCATGCTCATACCTGGACTACAGTACCCTTTGGTCAATACTACAGTCTTAGACCTTCGATGTTGAAAAAAATTGTACCACATTCACCTGAATAATGGACAAATATTGATTAACACAGCTTCCTCCCCCATCCTAAAGTCATAATGTCTAGCCTTCAAATAATAGGTGGAGTTTGCGCGAAAGACCCAAATAACTACATCATTGACAAGCTCAAAAGATATCTCTTAGCTGCAGGATATGCTGCCCTGACTTCCCAAAATGAAAGCCAAAGACATCAACACGAAAAGTTATAAAAGGTTTTGAACAAAGCTATAAAGGAGCTCAACGAATTCGGAAAATAAGTTGAGTAGATCAACAACAAACGGGCTAAAAAGAATCAACCTCGTCTTACTTGGATGAATCCGACCCATATGGAAGCCAGTCTTAACATTTGATTGCTCGATCGCTTGAAAAACCTCTTGTATTCAATCACAGTATCATAAAAATTTAGCAGTTTGGCAAAGAATAATTTACTTTTATTGAATTTTATTAATAAGATCATAAAATCATGACAAATAAAAACCCAAACCCAAATCCTTTTTATAATTATCAAAAAACACCAAATCCCACCTAATTGCAGATGAATTATTTCCCTGAAACATTTAACTCTTCATAACCACTCACTTTAAGAGCGATTCCCTCGCCTCAGGGACAAAAGTATCAAAATTCCCTTTTACAACAAGCAAATCATCCAATAATGCAATCTATTCTACATAAGAGTAAATCCGAAACTGCTTTAAACAAACCCATCATCCAGAATGGAAACCTTAATCTTGAAGAGTTGAGAATGCCCCGTAATCAAGCATTTCCAGTTACTATTCCTCCACAAAGGAGAGTTGAATACGTACCTTACGAATAACGTTATGTAGAATATGTTAAGCAAAGAGTAAGAGTGCCAGTGCAAAAACAAGTGACTGATTATTACAAAATTGAGCATATAATAGACTATATTCCTATTGAGAAACAAGAGATAGTCTATGTCACGCAACCCAAAGAAATAGTAGATATGAAGCTGCAATACGTTCCTGTATAACAGTACATTTTAGGTTATTTAGGAGAATAGTACATGTAAAAGAGGAAGACGCCAAATTTATTCAAAACAACTAACAAAACCTCCATCAACAATATTCGCAATACGAACATATGCCTGTGACTTTCTAATAACCTCCAAAAGCAAATAATCTAGCTTTTGAAGAACCAAACCAAAGTTACATAAACAAAGCAAAGACTAATTATGTCACTTCAGAGGACTATGATCCCAACAAAACCCTAAAGTAGATAGACAGAGTGCTAGCCTCATCAACAGTTCGTGAAGTTACAGCCAAGCACTAATATTACAACCCGAGTAGCTATGGATGGCAGGATTATAATCACTTTTATGGACCAAGATGAGCCCTAACTAGTCATGATTCAACTTTGAATTTCTACTCTTTAGGCAAATCTTATTGCATTCATTTCAACTATGCCTGCTAATGACAATTAATTATAATTATGATGTTTCCCCAAATCTTTTTCTCAAGAGCTAGGCAAATTTTAAGAATTTTTTACAAAAAACAGGTTTCAAAGATTCAATCCTCAAGAAATCTATGCTTAGCTTCATTTGGTATCTTTCCTTTAGCACTTTATCTGAATAACTAAATCGTCAAATGCGAAGTCAGCGAAGGCAAACAAACAACCAATGAAAATTTATAGTAAGTATCGATGTCATAATTAGTGAGATTACTGCAAGAGTAATCAGAAGATTTTGTAATAATTGTTTACAATAAATTCTAAAAGACAAATCATCCTGGCCCATTCGCAGCGCTTCTAAAAGATATCGTATAAGAATGTAAAAAAAGTAAGATAAATAAAATATACGCGATCTCTGCAAGGTAGGAGCAGTATTTGAGAGAAATCACTCGGCGATTGAGAAACTAGGCATTGTAGTAAAAAGGAGATACCCAGAGTTAGCCAAAGGATAAAAAGAAGGTCATTTCATGCTATTTCAAAAGCAACTTCTACAAATAAGCTTTCGAACTTGTTGACTCAAAAGATTACAAAATAAGCTAACAAATCAAGTAAATCAAACACTTTTAAATCAAAGTCAACAACCCTAAACTGAATGAGGAACTTATCGCATTTGATGCTCTGCCTTTTGACATTAATAAAACAATTGTTGTACAGTAATGCACTGGATAAGGAGAATGTGTCTAATCTTACAAAAAATCAGTAAAAAAGTTGCTAGATTCAGGACTTTTGACTAAAAAAACAGATTAGTACCAATTTTAACTAGTAATCAACTATCCGACTAGAATTCTAAACAAATCAACTGATTATGTCAAAAATTTTTAGTCATGCGTTAGTAGCTTATTGAATCGACAGATATCCCATAAAAAAGAGGAGACATACCTGTTTAGAAGGGACGTAATCGGCAAAGAAGCAGTTTTGTTTAGCTAGTGGATTGCCAAAGAGGAAAATAGTTACTCATAGTCGGAAAATCTTATGATGTTCATTCGTCCGAGAGTTAACATTATCTCCAAAATGAATACCTTTACAGATTTAATGTGGTATGTTATGACAAATCGCTTAAGCAATAATCTATGTTTTTCTATCAATAATACCTAAAAATGGGCGAAATTCAACAAAGTATAGACTTTAGATGTGCTAAAACTTCTCTACAGCTTTTACCCAAAGTTGAGTTATCTAATAGTAAACTCAAGTTCAGCAGGAGACATGATCCACCACATTCATGCCAGCCACAAATATGTTATATTCTAGTTAACTAGAGATTAGATTTGGAATAAGAAATTTTTGGAACTTGATGTACTGTAAAAAATATAGAATCCTTAACAAAGGCACAATCTTTTTAAAACCAACTTTAAGCAAGAAATAGATTCTTTTATTAAAAAGCCTGAGGTTAAAGATTTCATAGCTGTAGAAAAATAACTTTAGATAAGCCTATAAAAATTGAGGACTTGGAAATAAGAGCAAAAAATTGGCGAAAAGACCAAACAAAGATTAATTAGAGTGTGCTAAGAAAGATGTCACAGGTTTCTCAATGATGAATTGCTTCAAAGTATAGCATAAAGGACGAATTAAGAGTTAAAAGTATACTGGATTGATAGCAAAACTCAGAATATAGGAGTGAAGCCTGGAGACTATCTGCTGAAAGAAGGCAGACTTGTATAAATAGCCTAAATATTAAAAAATTGATGTAAATAACTTATTTCAAATAAGATTATCAACCATAATTGAAGATGTCCTCTACATAATAGAGTCTTTTTTGGTTTCCTTCTCGTTTTAGACGATAAGAGTAAGGTCATTTATATACTTTACAATCCTCTAGTCCTTTGGATTGCCTTTGTCTTTGATGTTCAGGACTATTCCTTTGAATTGGAAAAAACCGCTCCTGAGGCAAATCATAGTCAAGGTGATTATTTCTTCCCTATTCTTAGACAAATCGATAATCTATTTGATATCAAACTTACATCCCTTGATATTTTAAGTAGCTTAACTCCCGGGGGTAGTTCAGTCTAATTGATGCTTATTCTTATAGGTCCTATTTTGTAGTCATTTCCGTAGATATTAACAAATTTGACCTAAATCAGCCTAAACTTACCTTGACATCAACAATATCCTTTTTAACTACTTTCTTGTCAATGGTCTCTCCTCTGAAAAGCAAGTGTTTGTAGCCCTGCTTCAAAAACAGCTTCTTTTCTAGCCTGTTTTTGCCTTGGAAAATAAAAAAAGATCCAATCATCATGCCGTTTTCACCCGGAATAATGCTAAATAAGTTGACTTATGGCTTTTGATTGATTTCAACAATCGCGTAGTAGGTTTAGCTACCTCCAAGTTTTATACTCTTTTGGTTCTATAATCGTACTATTTTTACGTTGAGGAAGCGATAATTAAAGTTCTAGCTTGAAAAATCCATGGCCAGGTCCAAGAACAGATCTCTGTGCTTATTTGTTATAATATACTGGACAAAGAGTGGGAATGACTGAGTAATGACAAAGTTACAATTGAGCCCGTTTTCTCCTAATATATGATGTTTTATTAGATTTCGTAAGGATCCTCAGCACTAATCGGAATAACTATGGCTTACCTGACCTACACAGGCGGCTGAGAAGCTTGAATGAAGTATCTTTATTTACGCAACATTTATATGTGGATTGAGTAGGAGCCTCTGTAGGGGGGAACAAACTCAAACAAAAACTCCCTCTTGCCCTCACCCCTCTTGATATCTTTGAAGTAGTTTTCAGCCTTCGCCACAACTTACTTGAAATCATTATTCTCAATCCTCATCTAGGTGAGACGACAAGTACATTGCACTTGAGATACTAATAATCTACTGCCGCATCTGGCATGGAGCATGTGAACAGAAGTGGAATGAGTATGCCAACGCTATTATTTTTATCCAGCGGAGTGGGAGAAACGTAGTAGGTTTTGTTGTTCACATTAACTGGTGCAGTTTTGTACTTTTTGTTCTACTCGCTGTAGGGAAGCAGCTTGTTTATCTTTAGCTTCATCAAAACACAAATATTATAGATTTAAAACCATTCTTAAGAACTATCAAGGAGCCCATTTGTCGCAGACGCAGCAATTGTCCTTTTTGTTCCCAAACCCGCAGTTGTTGCATAGATATGCAGAAAACTTTTGACCTCCCATCCAGTTTCCGCACTTGCAGCAGTTGTCCTTTTTGTTGCCGAAGCCACAGTCATTGCATAGGCGAGCTGGCGTCTTATTGCCTGCCATCCAGTTGCCACATTTGCAGCAATTGTCTTTCTTATTGCCGAAACTACAGTTATTGCACAAGTTGGCTGGGTAATGAGGCATCGATTACCTTTATTATTATGATATATCTTGAACTTTTAATAGGTATTAAGCTAACTGTTCGAAACTTTCTTTCTTTCTCAATTACAGTAATTCTTCAGGATTTAGAGGCTCGGTCAAAATGCAATACAAATTTAATCCTTGTAGATAGTATCAAAACTTTTGACATAAGAAAAATAACAATGAATCGCTTGTTTGCAAATGACTCAAAATTTATCAGAAAAATGGTCCATTTGTTATTGTCGTTGTAAATCACCTTAGCTTCATGTTCAACATCTAATCAAGAATAATAGGCGAATCCGACATTCAGTGAAGCAAAAGCATTCTTAATTAAAAGTTTCGAAAGGCTATTTACACTCAATGAAGGGCTAGATTGAGACCTGTGTAATTAATACAAGAGAAAATCGGAAAAAAATTATAAATATCTACAATCTACTAATATATAAGAAGATTTGATGATTACTTTTGTATATTTAAATACTGATAAGATTTTATAAATGAGAGCAAAAATTTGTTTGTTTTTGGCCTCTCTGCTCATAGTACACGTTTTGGCTGACGAAAAGATTTACAATCTAACTGAAACTGTTTAATTCTCATCACTCAAGCAAGATTCTTAGGTCAAAATAATCTTCTCCTTCATAGACTTGGCTCCCAAATTCCAAGGCAAAGAATGGTATGCTTTTTTGAAACTTCAAATAGCAGAAAAGAACTTTGCCGACAAAATTTATGTGGAACTGTACACAATCTCAGTTGCAACGAAACTTCAAAGCGAAATAAAAGTCAAATGCTAGAACGTCGGAGAGCATCTATCAGATTGTTTCATCGGCAGCAATCAAATAGACACTCAGAAAGAACACCTAATCATAAACCTCAGTTTCATCAACAGTTTTGCGGGAAAACTATCTCTATAGATAGATGAAGTCAAGGCTTTGAAGATGAACTAAAAATATGTGCTGTAATATGGACAGCCCACTTACTCAAGAATACTCAGATTAGATGTAAGTTCATTTGAGACCAAATTCGACTACCTAATATGTGAGATGAAAACGCTGACCGAAGATTCAACGTTTTAGGAGATATACTATTTCCTCATTTCCAAAGAACTGACCCCTCCAAACCGCTATAGATACTCATAGTATAGTAGATCTTTGTGGAAAAATAACCAGCAAGCTGGTTACGCCTTCGCAGAGTTAGAATAAACATAAGTACTAACTTTCACCCTACAAATGGTCGGTTCATCGCCATATGAGCTCAAATGCACAACTGTGGGAGGTGGAGAAGGAGTCAAATAGACCTTATAGCTTTAGATCAATAAATCGTACTATTAGCTCTATAAGCCGAGTAAAAGTTTTCACCTTAAGCTCCCAACCGAGAGAAAGTCGAATATTGGCTACGCAGTGTGGATTGAGGCACTTCATTTTGGAAATGTGTCTTTCACTTACTTGAAACTCAACAATAAATCAGTGGAAAATAAAGATTTAAGCAAATTGGGCAAAGAAGCCAACATTTTGGCTAAGCGAGGGATCATTTAGATCTGGCTTGACGAAAAATATACCGAAATGTAATTTGGAATCTCCTTATTAAACGGTTTTCTCCTAAAAATAGCTGTGGACGAGTATAACTTGGAGCTGCTTGAACTCAAAGAGGATAGGATTTGGTACGACATCCTTGAGATAAATGAAACCGAGCATCTTTACTTTGTGATGAACTCAAAAACTGGCGTTGATAAAGTAAGTTTTGATATTTAATTTGCTTCCTAAAGTAAGGCAGATGGATTGCAGGTGAAAATTCAAAACTGTGTTCAAAAAAATGTAGAATTATGCAAGTAAGCCATCTATTCTAATGACTCCATCCTACAAACAACTGCATTGGCAAATCTTTCCCCCAAAATCATCAACTATCCAGAACATTGGTCTTATACATTATCGAATATACTTTTAACTACCTATCAAAAAACAGCGACCAACTATCAATCAATTATTGTAGTCTAAGTTTCTTCAACAATCAAAAATGCTTTATACGCAATCAGCTGGCATCCAGTCAAACCTCTTTAATAGCTGCAAGAAAATAAAATGACGCGAGGTTTCTTGCAACAACAAGCACTCCATATCTATCATTTCAACGTTATTGACACCAAAAAGATAGATTTCGCTCGAATCGACTTCATGTTCGAAAGCTAAGCCTAAATAGTTATAGCTACTGAGCTCTTTGACCTATAATCCTAAGAAAGGCCGAACTGGGCCGAAAAATAGCTCTATTATAGATTTTAGAATTCAGTGACGATTCCCAAAGTCAAAAGCATGCAAAACTATTATGTTTATGTCTATGCCTATACTTCAGGTAGCTACCGCTTAAGACTCAGCTTCGGCTACAATTCCGACAATACGGCTAATCACCCCATCAGCTACCTTACTATTGGAGAACGTTTCAAGACCTAGGTGACCTTACAACCAGGATAAGTCTTATTCATTGAAATAAAACTAAAGACCTATACTTTTTTGAACCTGGAAAATAGTGTAACTCTAAAGTTCTGCTACTTGAATAATACCTAGATGCCAACTTCTCACAAAGATGTTGTACTGAGCAGCCTCTGCACTAACTTCAAAACAACCAACAACTACGTCATCTCCAACATGAACAGCATTGGAAAAGCCTATGTGGCAATATAGAACGAACAAAATGTTTCAGCCTTGCTCAAATTAACCACTGATGTTCAATAGATCGGGTGCTACCAAACACAGATGGGCGAAAGGCATGTGTTCAATCGAATGCAGCCCAATGGCAGCTGCATTCTCTATCAAATATCTCACAAGGGGGAAATATAGGTTAGTAGTGACTTGACCAATCCTCACGTTCAAGGCATCACTCATCCCATTATCAGTATTGGAGAATAGTATAAATACAAAATGAGTTCCAACATCAAAACAATCTCAGCTTAAGAGATAGCGGAAGCATGTAAAGACTAGTATGACTATTGCTATCTTATTATTAATCTATAAGCGATAAAGCAAGTTAATCCAACAGAAATTTTAGTATCTATCTTCGCTTCTTATACCAATCGTCCTTTATTGCTCACAGATGGAATCGGACATCCAACTCAAATCGCAAAAGGAGAGGTAAAACATTTCAAATATCCCATAACTCTATCTCGGAGCATTATCGTAACTCTAAAGCCTGGTACATTCCAATATGACTATAAAATCTACGCAAAGTTCGTAACAGTAAAATAGAAATTTGACTATCCTAATTCCACAGCCTACTAGAGATACCTGAATACAAACAACAAAACTGATGTAAGCTAAATCTTTATCTCTCAGGCTAACTGGATCTTGGGAGCTTCAAATTTGAAAATACCACAGGAGAAAGTTATGAAGTATTGCAAAAATGTGCTCCAAACACAATGCTATTTGTTGCTGACTGTCGGCAATACCTAGAATTAGAAGGGAGAATTCACCATTCAGGCTACTTAAACTGTTCACCACATCAAGCTGGGAAACATTGAAAACGCTTATCTCGCCAAAGGAGAACTCGACTACTATAACTTCTATAATTACAACAACAATTCCAATATTCTCTTCTTAGTTTCCAGTCATGCCTCAATCTGCCATAAAATCAGTCTCACTGAAGGAAACAACTAGTTCAATAAGCCTACTGATTTAGAAAGATAGAATGAACTGTTTTTGGAAAAGGCCAAGCTAGGATGGTATACTTTGACTGTCTACGCAACAGATGACTGCTACTATTCTATCCAAGCTTCAACTTCTCAAAAGAAAATAGCGGAGCTTCTGTTTGGGTATGGTGCCCGACTGCAAATGCAAGCTAATTAGAAACGTTATTTCTTGATCAGAAACCAAAATCTAGAGAAGATCAAGATAATTGCAGGAATAGATAAGAATTAAACAAGTGAAATTATCTTGCGGGGAATTCCGGTTACTGATAATGAAATGAGTGACTTTTTGAGGTTCGCTAAAGGAGAGATTGAAGTCGGTAAAAAGAATAAGTTGGAATATGTCTGGACTCATAGAAATCACTTAGTTATGAGGTAAACTGATACCAAATACTGCAAAGAATGCTTTATTTGTCTCTAAGTCGAGGCCGTAAGAAATTACAATGGATACTTGGCAACTTCATCAAATAATCTCTAAAACGTACAAATGAATACTTAATCCATGATGTATGATATCTTGCTTAAGGGGGAAACCTTTACTTGGGTCTTTAGGTATCTTACATCGCAAAGTGTTATTGATGTCAATCTCCAAGCAGGAGATGTACTGATTGAGGTTTTCTAAAAGGATTCTAAGCTCTTGGAGAAAAAGCAAGTTAAATTCAATAAAACTTCAGCAGACGCCAACAAATTTGCTTATAGAATAACATAAAGTATTTTAATGCTAGATATTGTGATAAAAGTAACGGCTAATTAATTATCAGACTACAGCTTAATTCATAGGTACGAAAGGACAAATAAAAAATAAAACGGAAGCTTTGACAATGTTGAAATAGGTAGACCAAAATATCTCGTTTTATCAAGCAGCAGTTATTGCATTAAAGGGCAAAGCAATAATGATCCAACTTAGTTTATTTTAATTCTCAAGGATGATCATTTTTCAAAAGGTCCTATGAAAGATATGAACTAAGAGGCGAAAAAGTTTGCTGAAAAGTTAGATATCAAAGCCTCAATAGGCGAAGTTAATCAAAAAATGAAGGTCTAACGTATTAAGAACAACTTTTTGATTTCCTTTGAAGATAGAGTCGGGACTATGAACAAAGCTTATAAAATTTGCATAGGCATAGTAGGTGAATAAGCATATCGTGTAAGTTTGATGCTTCTGGGTAATCTGAACTATCTAGCCGAAAATGAAGCTATTCACATCAGAAGAAATGCCAACTTGACCTTCATGTCTGAGGGAAAAGGAGTAATCTAAATGGATGAGTGCCAAAGCAGAGCTACGCTTGTACTAAGTAACAAATATGATGGGCTCACTAAATCCACTAGTAACCTCAACCAGAGAAGAGTCTTGAACAACTATGTTTCCTTTAACTATCTAGGACCTATCTACATTGGTGCTCAGACTGAAGATTTTGTGACTTTGAGATGGAAGAACTACCATAATAGTAGTTTAAACGGTTTCGGTTACGAATACTTTACTGCTTCTTCTTTTAGGTTGCACTAAGGCAAAACTCTTGAGGATTTATCTTTGACGATCAAACCGCTTATAGTAGACTAGTTTGAGGATAAGAGCAATTTGCCAGAATTACTGCAACTAACCTACAATATCTACATAGCTAAGTAATAATCGGATCTTTACAATGCTATGAACTGCGAAAGAGGAGAGTTCATGCATTTCGTTAGGAAAATATCAGCCCAATAGGACTTTAACAAAGAATTAATAGTTAAACTCAACGTAATTGTCGAATTATTTAGAATTTATAAGATGTGAGAAAACTTTTTAGAGATATTGAGTACGTTTTGATCATCGTTAAGGCTTCTCTCGATGTCAAGTGGAAAAATAATATCACAGAGAACTATAGATTTTATTACCCTTATCAACAACTCCTTATCACTTAGCCAAAGAAAAACGATGTTGATAAGGCTGGGGAGTAAAAAGTAGCTGAACCTGAAAGGAAAACTGAATCAAATTCCGTCTTTACTATCGTTTTTACTGTAATAGCCTTCATAATAGCTCTTCTAGTTGTTGGCGCCTTAATC
>Ga0316217_10006864_pt1 | contig 11079 bp, 10 predicted proteins | sample 1anoAmetaG_FD_203633 | JGI IMG/M metagenome (GOLD analysis project Ga0316217, IMG submission 203633) | Freshwater microbial communities from Trout Bog Lake, Wisconsin, USA - 1anoA | ecosystem: Environmental > Aquatic > Freshwater > Lake > Hypolimnion/Profundal zone | place: USA: Wisconsin... | reverse complement strand
CCGCTAAAAGGGGACATTCTCACTGTGCAATAAAAGGGGACATTCTCATGTTGCGTTGACATAAGATGCCTGTAACTCGACTGAGCTCAAATTAACCGATATAATGTTTTAGCATTACTGGGCCACTATTTTTCTATCCATGCGCTATATATTTGAGCTTGTAGTACATAGCGATCTGGTTGATAGTTAGATATAAGGTATGTAACTGGCTCATCTTCAGGAAATATTGCAATGCCCGTTATCAACCGGATCGCCGAATTTGCCGATGAAGTTGTCGCTTGGCGACGTGACCTGCATCAGCATCCCGAACTCAATTACGATGTTCACCGCACGGCGGGAATCGTGGCCGAAAAATTGCGCGCCTTTGGGTGCGATGAAGTTGTCACCGGCATCGGGCGGACGGGTGTTGTTGGGGTCATCAAGGGACGTTTGCCGGGCGATAAAACCATTGGCCTGCGCGCTGATATGGATGCCTTACCGATTGCCGAGGTGACGGGAAAACCCTACGCGTCAACGGTTTCTGGTAAAATGCACGCGTGCGGCCATGATGGTCACACCGCCATGCTTCTGGGTGCTGCAAAATATCTGGCCGAGACCCGGAATTTTGCCGGCTCGGTTGTGGTGATTTTTCAACCAGCGGAAGAAGGTGGCGGCGGCGGCAAAGCCATGGTGGATGATGGCATGATGGCGCGTTTTAATGTTATGGAAGTCTATGGTATGCACAATCTGCCCGGTATGCCTGTCGGCCAATTTGGTCTACGCTCCGGCCCCATCATGGCTGCTGCCGATCAGTTTACGATAACGGTTACAGGCCGAGGTTCCCACGCCGCTATGCCGCATTTGTCGATTGATACGGTCTATGTCGCAAGCCAACTCATTGTGGCCTTGCAAAGCATCGTGTCGCGCAATGTTGATCCGCTCGAAAGCGCTGTTTTATCGGTGACGACTTTTCATGCGGGCGATGCGTCCAATGTCATCCCGCAAGAAGCCGTATTAACGGGGACGCTACGCACTTTTAATCCGGCAATACAGGAACTCGTTGTTAAACGGATGCAAACGGTGATTGAGTCCATCGCTACCATGCATGATGCCAAGATTCATTTCGATTTTTCCTATGGCTATCCGGTGACGGTCAATCATCCCGATCAAACGGATTTCGCCTCCAAAATCGCAAGCGACATTGCGGGATCCGATCGGGTTAATCGGTCCATTGCACCCATGATGGGAGCGGAGGATTTTTCCTATATGCTCAATGAGCGGCCCGGTTGCTTCATCTTCGTCGGCAATGGCAATAGCGCGGGCCTGCATCACCCCGCCTATGATTTCGATGACAGCGTTATCCCGATTGGGGTCAGCTATTGGGCAAAGCTCGTTGAGACGGGGTTGGCGGCTTAGCCCTCAACCTCTTCTCGCAACATCTCAAGCGCTAACCATTGTTCTTCAGAGGCCACAAGATCGGCTTCAGCGCGCGCCAGTAATTCGCTCGCTTTATCAAAGCGTGGGCGATCTTTGGTGTAGAGTGCAGGATCGGCGAGCACCTTGCGTAATTTTTCAATATCGCGTCCGAGCGCTGCCATGCGTTGCGGTAGCGTTTCAAGTAAATGTTTTTCATTAAACGATAATTTGCGCTTGCCTTGTAGAGAGGCGGTGGGCGCATTCGAGATATTATTCGACTTTTCTTCCCGCGCCCGTTCCGCCGCTTTTCGCGCATCCACGCCTTGGCCGCGTTGGGCGATCATGTCGGAATAGCCGCCGGCATATTCGAGCCATTCGCCATCACCTTCGGAAACCAGAATAGAGGTTGCAACGCGATCCAGAAAATCACGGTCATGGCTGACGACAATTAATGTGCCGGGATAGTCAGCAAGCATCTCTTCCAATAAATCAAGCGTTTCTAAATCGAGGTCATTGGTCGGCTCGTCGAGTACCAAAAGATTGGATGGCGAGGCTAACGCAACCGCCAGCAATAACCGCGCACGTTCGCCGCCAGAGAGCACCGACACAGGTGTGCGGGCTTGCTCAGGTGGAAACAGAAAATCTTTCATATAGGAGATCACATGACGGCTTTCGCCATTGACGATCACCTTATCGCCACTGCCACCCGTGAGCGTTTCCGCCAATGTCGCGTTGGGATCAAGACTATCGCGCTTTTGTTCCAGCGTTGTCATGGCGAGATTAACGCCCAATCGCACGCTGCCCGAATCAGGAGACAAGCGCGCGGTCATCAGATTGATCAAGGTCGTCTTGCCAGCACCATTGGCCCCCACAATGCCAAGCCGATCACCGCGCAACAGACGCAACGAAAGATCGGATACGATGACACGCTCGCCAAAGCTTTTCGCCATACGTTTGACTTCGATAACAAGCTTGCCAGACATATCCGCCTCGGCTGCTTCGAGTTTGACGGTTCCGGTTGGCCCGCGCGCATCACGCCGTTTTTGGCGAAGGCCTGCGAGCTCTGCCATACGTCTGACATTGCGTTTACGCCGCGCAGTAACACCATAACGCACCCAATGTTCTTCGCGCACAATTTGCCGATCAAGCTTATGGCGATCACGCTCTTCTTCTTCGAGAACCGTATCACGCCAAGCTTCAAAGGCTGAAAACCCCTGTTCAAGCCGTCGCGTCGTGCCGCGATCCAGCCACAAGGTTGCGCGCGATAGATTTTCTAAAAATCGGCGGTCATGGCTAATCAGGACAAGCGCTGATTTTAAGCCCTTCAATTCGCCTTCAAGCCATTCAATCGCGGGTAGATCGAGATGGTTCGTTGGCTCATCGAGCATCAAAATATCAGGTTCAGGCGCGATCACACGCGCGAGCGCAGCACGCCTTGCCTCGCCACCCGAGAGCGTCGCCGGATTTTCCTCGCCCGTAAGCCCAAGCGCCTCAAGCAGATACCGGGCGCGCCAAAGATCATCCCCCGGCGCTAATCCCGCCTCTACATACGCAAGCGTGGTTGTAAAACCGGAAAGATCAGGCTCTTGCGGCAAATAACGAAGGGTCGCGCCGGGCTGCACGAAGCGCTCACCATGGTCGGCTTCTATCTGCCCGGCGGCAATTTTAAGCAGCGTCGACTTGCCTGATCCGTTTCGGCCCACAAGGCAAAGGCGATCCCCCGCTGAAACCGAAAGATCGGCCCCCTCAAGCAGGGGTGTGCCGCCAAAGGTGAGGCGAATCTCTTTGAGAAATAGAAGCGGCGGGGCCATAGGCGACAGACATCCCAATCAATCTGACCTGCGATATGGCGGATTGAGCGAGCCATAGCAAGCCTTCTCGCCCACCCGGTATAGGTGTCGCACGCTTGACCATCCGGCTGCGACCGCGCGATAAGCCCGTATCTTTTTCTCCTCAGGACAATGTGGGTGATCCAAACATCAAAAACCTGCGCGATTATCGGTGCTGGCCCTTCGGGCCTGATGGCGGCTGAGACATTGGCTGAAAAGGGTTATCGCGTCACGGTTTATGACCGGATGGCCAGTCCGGGACGCAAATTTCTTTTGGCAGGCCGCGGTGGGCTTAATTTAACCCATACCGATGAGCCGGATGCGTTTATGGCCCATTATCGGGAGGCCTCGGCATGGCTTTGGCCCTTTATCGAAGCCTTTTCGCCCGATGATGTACGCGATTGGTGCGATGGTCTGGGCGAGGATAGTTTTGCAGGCAGCAGCGGACGCGTTTTTCCAAAAAGCTTCAAAGCCTCGCCGCTGTTGCGGGCGTGGCTCAGACGGCTGGATGCGCTTGGCGTTACTTTTTCCGCGCGCCACCATTGGCAAGGGTGGGACAGCGCGGGCGCCTTGCGCTTTCGCGTAGCCGATGGGCAGGAAATTCTTGCAAAGCCGGATGCCACGCTTTTAGCACTTGGCGGCGCCAGTTGGCCAAAGCTCGGGGCCGATGGGCGTTGGACGTCGATCCTCAAACAAAGCGGCATTGCCGTTACGCCGCTTCAGCCCGCTAATTCTGGTGTTCTGGTCGAATGGTCCGACCTTATGAAAACCCGCTTTGCGGGTACAGCCATCAAGCGTGTTGTTGCTTCCTGCGGTCAAAGCCAGGCCAAGGGCGAAGCGATTATCACCGAGAAGGGGTTGGAGGGCGGCCTCATCTACAGCCTTGGCCCCGATATTCGTCGCCAGATCGAGGCCGATGGTCAGGCCTTAATCCATCTCGATCTCAGGCGCGATCTGCCTTTGCCTCTTTTGACGGAACGGCTTTCCAAGCCGCGCGGCAAAATGTCGGTATCGACCTGGCTCCATAAAGCAGCGGGGCTTGCGCCTGCGGCCATTGCGCTTTTTCGAGAAGAACACGCAACAGGTGCAAAAGCCCCCTTCGACGATCCGGTTGAAATGGCAAAGCTTCTCAAAAATCTGCCCCTCCATCTTCGCGGGATAGCCGGGCTTGAGCGCGCCATTTCAACGGCGGGCGGCCTAGCGCTGTCTCAACTTGATGACCATCTGATGCTCAAAAACCACCCCGGCGTGTTTGTGGCGGGCGAGATGCTCGATTGGGAAGCCCCAACCGGAGGCTATCTTCTGCAAGCCTGTTTTTCAACCGGCGTGGCCGCAGCAAACGGCATGGCAGATTGGCTTGGTGGCCCTGCATTATAACGCGTGTGATAGGGCAAGCGCCGTCTTCAAACGCTGTTCCGGCGATTGCTGGTAGTGGGTCAGTTTGAAAATAGACTTTATGCTTGAGATACTGTGCATATACGCTCAAGCATGATTATTTATTGTCATGAAAAAAGTTGAGTGTATTTCGAGACCGCGTGATCCCAATCATTAGCAAAATTGATTGTTAATATTGCTTCTGGTGAAACCAAAGATCGCTTTTTAACAGAAGATGGGCGTGATAGGTTTGCTGTAATAATGGGTTGCCGTGGCGGCCTCAAAGGCGGTGTTGCAGGGGCTGCATCGTTGAGTGCGGAACGTCGCGTCCAAATCGAAAAAAAAGCTGCTGCCAAGAGATGGAAAACAGATGGCTGATGATCTACGCGCAAATAGTATTATAGAAAAAAGTCTTAATTCAAAACTTGATGAGCTTGCAGCAGAAACGGGTGGTGATGTTATGGCCCTGTATGCTCCAATGCAGTTTGGGGTTGACGATCTTGTTCGTGACGCGCTCGAAAATATACAAAATAAAAAAGAAAAAATTTGTATTGTTCTTGAAACAGAAGGCGGTGTAATTCAAACAACTGAAAGAATAGCAAATTCTTTACGCCATTTTTATCCAAATCACGTTTCTTTTATTGTTCCCAATTTTGCGATGTCTGCTGGAACCATTCTAGTTATGTGTGGCGATGAAATTATGATGGACTATTATTCTGTTCTTGGTCCCATAGACCCTCAAGTGAAAAAGGGAGATAAGTATGTTCCTGCTCTTGGTTACTTAGAGCAATTTGAGCGGCTTAAATCTAGGGGTTCAGACCTTTCGACGGCAGAAATAATACTCCTTGATAAATTTGACCCCGCAGAAATGTATCAATTTGAAGAAGCAAGAGAGTTATCTGTATCTCTTCTTAAGTACTGGCTTAAGACATATAAATTTAAAGATTGGTCTGTAACAAGTTCAAAAAATAAAACAGTTACCCATGCCATGCGGGCCAAGAGGGCGGAGGAAATAGCTAGAAAACTAAATAATACTAAAGTTTGGCACAGTCACGGAAGGGGTATTTCCATGAAGATGCTTGATGAAGATGTAAATATAAAAATAAGAGATTTTGGTAAGGAGTTGAGTTTAAATTCCGCAGTTAAGGGCTACACAACTCTCTTACAAGACTATATGGGGAAACGGGGACATTCTATTGCTTGTCATGTTTCTGGGCGTTATGTCGGTATTGGGGGACGATAATGGAGATCAAGATGAAGGGAATGGCAAAAAAGCGTGCGGGCCGCGATAATGCATCGGCGCACGAGGCGAGTATTGTCACATTAAAAAAAGTAAGAGCGATTTTGGCTGCATCACGCCGGCCTGCTTCTTCAGATGGCGAGTTTGGTGTTAGCCCCCCATTTTCGCGCCGGGGCGAGCTTGGGGACAGGTTTGGACGTGGAGAGGCTCGTATTTTCTGCATCAATGACGCTTGATCCTCAAGCATGAGTGTCACATTGAATGGAGCTATGAACAAGCTCGACTTAAAAATCCGCGCCCAAAATCTTTCCCCTTCTTTGCGAAGGCCAGCCGATCCGGTCTATTACGCGGGTGACGGGTTCTAGCAAAAACACGGTCACCAAGCTATTCGTCGATGCAGGTAAAGCCTGCGCGTAGCCAAAAGTGACATAGCGCGGCCCTTAAAAAACAAATTTCAAACTGACCCTCCTAACTGATTGCCAGCCTATGGTAGAGCATGACAGAATCGGTGCGCAGATAAAGAGGATCATTTCATGACAGTGACCATTGACGGCGTAAAACTCAGCATTGAAGGCGTTGTCCGTGTGGCGCGACTGGGCGCGAATGGCCGTTATGAAAAAGCGGTCCTTTCGTCAAAAGCGCGTGAGAACATCGCCGCCACCCGCGCCTTTATCGATCAGAACTGGATGCATGACGACGCGCCGCTGATGTATTCCTTCAACACGGGCGTGGGCTTGTTCAAAGATCAGCGGGTTCTGATGGCGGATATGGCCGTCTATCAGACAAAATCCATCTATGCCCATGCAACCGGAATCGGCGAGCCATTGGATGAAGACATCGTTCGTGCCACGATGCTGTTGCGGGCCAATGCCTTTGCTTCCAACTATTCCGGCCCGCGCGTCGAGGTGGTTGATCGGCTGCTTGATTTTTTGAATAAAGGGCTGATCCCCGTCATCCCCGCCAAAGGCTCCGTCGGCGCGTCCGGCGATCTTGCGCCGCTGGCCCATCTATCGGGTGCGTTGTGCGGATTTCCCGAAGCGGAAATCTTTTACAAAGGCAAGCGAATGGCGGCGCGCGAGGCGATCAAGAAGGCGGGCCTTGAAGTTGATTTTGTGCTACACGCCAAAGACGCCTCCGCCTTAATCAATGGTTCAACCGTGTCGCTCGCGATTGCGGTGCTTGCGCTTTATGACGGTAGGCGCATCCGCAAGGCCGCTGATATTGGCATGGCGCTTTCGCTTGAGGCGATGCGCGGCGAATTGGCGGCCTTTGATGCCCGCGTTCACAAAGCCCGCCCGCATGAGGGCCAGCGCAAATTCGCAAAATCACTGAAGGCTCAAAGCGCTGCTCGGCGGAGGCGCGTGAAACGCTGTATCCCGATGAAGCGCGCGCGGCGGGAAAATCCCCGCCACCACGGGTGCAGGATGTGTATTCGCTCCGCTGCACCCCGCAAGTCCATGGCCCTGTGCTGGAAGCGCTTGATTACGCGGCCAGAATCATCGCGACCGAGATCAATTCGGCCACCGATAATCCGCTGATTTTCAAAAACGAGGATGGCTCGTCGGTGATTATTTCAGGCGGACATTTCCACGGCCAATATGTCGCCCAAGCGATGGATCTTGTAGCCATGGTCATGACCGATCTCGGCTCGATTTGCGAGCGGCGTCTGGCCCGCTTGATCGATCCCACCATGAGCTATGGATTGCCGCGCAATCTGTTAGCGGGCAAGCGCGGGCTCAATACCGGCTTTGCAACGGTACAGTGCTCGATGTCGGCTTTGGTGATGGAAAATCGGACACTCTCGATGCCTGGATCCGTCGATTCCATCCCGGGCAAGAGCAATGCGGAGGATCACGTTTCCAATTCCACCTGGTGCGCACGGAAAGCCCGCACCATTGTGGCGAATGTCGAATATATCGTCGCCATGGAAATCTTGATGGCAGGGCAGGCGCTCACGCTGATTTCAGATTTGGCAAAAGACCACCCCATCGGCAAAGGCTCAGAAGCGGCCTTGGCCTCGTTACGCTCCGTGGTCGATCCGGCGCTCGATGGGGATCGCTGGTATGCAACCGAGATGAATCTGGCGCATCAGCATGTATGTTCGGGGGCTGTGGTTGAGGCGGTTGAAGCGGCGGTGGGGCGGTTGGATTGAGGGAGGTTTTAAGCCAAATCCGTCGCCGCAAAATCATTACCCTTGTAAAGGATAGGCTGCCCCAGTTCGCGTGCGACAGCGTATGTCAGACAATCCGCGATATTAAGTCTTGCTGGATGATTCTGACCCTTACCATAGCGAGCAAAGGCTTCAATTGCCTTTTCGCCCATGGCCTCCGTAATGGGAACAACGCGAATATCCGCTTCCATCAGGAATTGTCTTGTCACAGCACGGGCCATCTCAACATCATTGCCGAAAATGGTTGTCAGGCGCATGACGGTTTCGAGCATAACGAGGGGCGATGTTATGGGATTGGTCGCGTCTTCCAATCGTGCCACGAGGGATGATTTTTCAGGCTCACTTCGAATAATGGCGATGAGGGCTGAGCTGTCGACAAACATCAATGGCCCCACATCGCGTCGATCTCGTCCTTCGTCATATCGCGGCCCAATGGGCGGTTGCCGAGATGCTTTTCGAGCATTCGGTCGAGCCGCGTTTCAAGTGACTCTTTCACGGATTCTCGCCGTAACTCATTCTGCAAGGCGACAATGATCGCTTGTGTCATCGTCGTTTTCCGTTTGTTGGCCAAAAGTCTGGCCAATTCTGCCGCCTGTGGATCACGAATGCTCATGGTCATTGGACAACTCCTATAAAAAAATGAATGTATATACATGATATTTTTATGTCAATACGACTAAAAGCGATATCTGAAACTCCTCACAAAATCCAGCAATACCTCAATTGCGATATCGCAATCCTCCGCCGTCATTGCCTCCTCAGGGCTATGGCTGATGCCGCCTTTGCAGCGGACGAAGAGCATACCGGCGGGGCAAAGCTCGGCCATGGCCATCGCGTCGTGTCCGGCACCGGAAGGGAGCAAGCGGGGCGCGATTTGGTGGCGCGATACGGCGTCAGAAAGTCCCGTTACAAAAGTGGCGGCCATCGGCGTTGCTTTGGATTCAAAAAATCGATCAATCGTCAATTCAACACCACGTCGCGCCGCAATCGCTTTGCAAGCTGCGGCAATCTCTTCAACCATACGCGCGCGGATTGCGTCGTCGGGCGAGCGGGCATCGAGCGTAAAGCGCACTTTGGCTGGAATAACATTCACCGCACCGGGTTCAACCTGAAAGCGTCCGACGGTTGCTACCGTATGGGCATCATTCGCGCCAAGCCGTTCAATGGCGAGCGCCATTTCGGCGGCAGCCGTCAGCGCATCATGGCGTAGCTTCATCGGCACGGTTCCGGCGTGTCCTGCTTTGCCGGATACCGTCAGCGTCCAGCGTGAGGCACCATTGATCGCGGTAACAACACCAACGGCCAGATTTTCCGCCTCAAGCACCGGGCCTTGCTCAATATGCATCTCGACATAACCCAGCACGGAAGACGGATCGCGCTTGAGCGACGCCCATTCGGAAGGGTCGCAGCCAAAATCCAAAAGCGCCCGATGAATCGAAATACCATTTTCATCTTTGGCTTCTAACCCCGCCGCATCAAGCGTTCCGGCAAGCGCACGGGACGAGGTGAGGTTCGACGCAAAGCGAACATTCTCCTCATCGCCGAACGCCAGAATTTCCACCGCAAAATCGAGACGTTCACCCGCTTCATGCAGCGCTTCGACAACGCCAATGCCTGCGATAACGCCCAGCGCGCCATCATAGGCGCCGCCATCGACAACGGTGTCGATATGCGAGCCGATCAGCAGCGCTGGCAGGCCCGCCCCCTTGCCCTCATAGCGGCCAATCACACTACCAAGCGCATCGACATGAACATGGTCGCACCCGGCCTCCCGCATCATCAAGACGGTTGCATCCACCGCCTGCCGATGGGAGGGCGATAGATAAAGCCGGGTGATCTTGCCCGCCTCATCGGTGAATTGGCGGAGCGCTTCAAGGCGGTTCCAGGCGCGCGCGCCCAGTGCGTTTGGGGAAAGATGTGTCATAAGCTGAGTTTATGCGATGCAACGATGTGGCTCAAGCAAGGAATCGTGGCCGCCACAGTTTAAGCGTCAGCGCATTCATCACCACACTCACACTGGATAGCGCCATCGCACCGCCCGCAAAAACGGGCGAGAGATAGCCAAACGCGGCGAGTGGAATACCCACCACATTATAGGCAAAGGCCCAGAAAAGGCCGGATCGGATCGTAAACACCACCCGCTTTGCGAGCGCTATGGCAGCGGCGGCAAGGCGTGGATCCGGACGCATCAAGGCTATGCTTGCCGTTTCCAAGGCCATATCGGTTCCGCTGCCCATGGCGATGCCGAGATCGGCGGTAGCAAGTGCCGGCGCATCATTCACGCCATCGCCGACCATGCCGACAATCGCGCCCCTTGCTTTCAACGCCATGATGCGTGCGGATTTACCTTCAGGCTTAACTTCGGCGTAAGTTTCCGTAATCCCAAGGCCGGATGCGATGCGTTGGGCGGCCCCTTTTCCATCCCCCGTGAGCAGGACAGATCCGATACCCATCGCTTTCACCATTCGAATGGCTTCGGCGCTCGTGTCACGCGCCGGATCGGCAAAGGCCAAAAGGCCGATCAGGCGCTTTCTGTCGATATCCGCGAGATAGCTTACCCCGTTACCCTCGGAACTCAGAGCGTCGGCTCTCGGTTTCAAGCAGCCAATATCAATCCCCGCCGCTTTAAGGGCTGAGGCATTGCCAAACAGAAACCGCTCGCCGCTGATCATCCCCAGAATACCGCCGGAGATCAGCTCAAAGCCCGAAACCGTTGCCAGCGATACCATCCCGCGCAATTGCGCTTCATCGCGAATGGCACGGGCCAGCGGATGGCTGCTACCCGCCTCAAGTGCCGACGCAATGGCCAACACCATCGCCGTATCACCCCCTTCAACGGCGGTGATCACCGGATGGCCCGTGGTCAGTGTACCGGTTTTGTCAAAGGCCAAGACGGTTACTTTGGCCGCTTTTTCAAGCGATGCCGCGTCCCGTATCAAAATGCCGTGCTTGGCCGCAACGCCCGTGCCTGCGAGAATGGCGGTGGGGGTTGCAAGCCCCAGCGCACAGGGGCAGGCAATCACGAGCACGGAGACTGCATTTATCAGCGCTGTTTCATAATTTGAGCCATA
>Ga0316217_10006863_pt1 | contig 11080 bp, 7 predicted proteins | sample 1anoAmetaG_FD_203633 | JGI IMG/M metagenome (GOLD analysis project Ga0316217, IMG submission 203633) | Freshwater microbial communities from Trout Bog Lake, Wisconsin, USA - 1anoA | ecosystem: Environmental > Aquatic > Freshwater > Lake > Hypolimnion/Profundal zone | place: USA: Wisconsin... | reverse complement strand
AGCTAAGGTAATATCGGAATTACTGGCCGTAACAACCGGGTTAAATGCAACGGTTAGTTCATCACTGCCAGCATTAGCCATAACTCCGCCACCGGGTGTGCCGACGCTCACCCCGCCTATTACCGTATTTCCATTAACAGAAGTAGTGGGACTATAGGTTGTACCTTTAAAAGTCCATGTTCCATGGGCTCCACCTGATTCAGATTTTTTGCAGGAAGTGATAAACATAATTATCGTAATTGATAGCGCTAATGTTGTTTTTTTCATTTTGTTTGGTTTAAATAAGTGGTTTATAAAAAATATAATTTTGTATTTGGCAACAGATTATTATCGTGTTTTTACAATCCGTAAAGTCTGGGTTACCTGATTGCTACTTGTAATCTGAAGAACATAAACACCATCCTCCAGCGACCTCATATCGAGTATTTCGCTTCTGCCTGAACTTAGAAGGTTTAGCATGCGTTGCCCAAGTTCGTTGTAAACATTCATTTGTTCACCTCCACTAAGTCCTTTTACCGTATACAAACCATTTCCCGGATTAGGGTACAATTCAACATCATAAGTGTTAACGATATTTACATCAGTGGCCAGGTTTGCTACAATAAATGAGTTTAGTAAATCAATCCCATCCGTTGCATTGCCACCGAATGAGTATAAAAAGTTGACCTGATCATTATCTGGATTAAAGCTAAACACAGTACCAAACCCATAGGTACCACCGTTATCGGTTAACCCGTAATATAAATTATCGATGGGATTAAGTAACAAATCACCTGTCGGATAGATACCGTTGCTCACGTTAACTCCAAAGCTGTAAAGCTGCGTATAGGTATTTGTTGATGGGTTATAACTAAAGATAGTTCCCCCTCCGTAATCGCCGGTTGAAGGTGTCATACCATATAATACACCGCGCTGGTTATCTACTACCAGGTCAGCTTCAGGTTCGGAGCCATCATTGGCAGATGAGCCGAATATGTGTAATACGTTTACAAAAGTATCGCCTGGTGTGTATGAAAACAGGACCCCAACACTATCGGTACCGCCCTGCGACGTCATACCGTACAGAAGGCCATTAAAAAAGGTGAGGCTGCCTTCAGGATCCATCCCATCCGCACCATCATGAAAATCAAACACCTTCTTTACCGAATCTACTGCCGGGTTGAATGAAAAAATTGTACCCGCATCTACATTACCGCCTTCAGCTGAGAGGCCGTAATAAAGGTCATTTAACGGGTCGTAAGCCAAAGTGCTGTTGCTTAGGTCAGGTCCATTTGTATTATTAAAATGCCATATTAATTTTTCCTGGTTTGTTAACGGGTTAAATTTATAAATGCCGCCGGTATTATTCGGCCCACCCAGCGGGCTTACACCATAAAACAGGTTCCGAGTGGTATCCCAAAAAAGGCTGCCACCTGGTTGCGAAGCATCGTTTCCAATGCCGAAGCTCCATAAAACCTTTTCAGTGCCAGTACCGGGATCGAAACTGTATAGAGCACCGTACCCCTGGCTCCCACCGGATGGGCTTACACCATATAATAAACCGTTTAACGGACATAAAACGAGGTTACATTCTGGAAACTGGGCATCGGTATCGTTTTTAAAACTATAAACCACATTTTCCTGGTTAGTAGAGGGGTTAAATGTAACAATGGCACCTACACTATCGGCACCGCCCATTTGAGCATTAGCGTATAGCAAAACCTGGGCATTAATATTAAAGTTGCAAAAAAGAATCGCCGCAGTTAAAAAAAATGTCTTGTCAAATTTCAAATTCATATTTACTGGGTTTAATTTTTAAATAAGATTAACGCGTTATTACAAGTTTTACTGTTTCGGGTGAAAGTCCGTAAAAGGTTATGGCATACACGCCGGCCGCCAAGCCCGTTGTAAAAACTTCGTTATTGCCGGTTACAAGGTTTTTAGTTAATACAAGTTTGCCGGTAAGGTCGTGCACCTGCATTATGACCCCGGCATTATAATTATTATAAGCTGTAAAACTGCCGTTGCAAGGGTTGGGATAAATATTTGGCCACGCCTGTGTTGTAGGTTCTTCAATCCCGGTACAAGCTGTGTTAATTATAATACCGGATGCAGAAGCACTGCACCCATTTGTATTGGCGTAGGTATAATGTACCACATCAGTATCGTTAACCGCCCACTGCATAAAATTGAGCGTGTCGTTCAAAACTGCGCCGCCACTGTAAAAACCGCCTGAAGGCAGCCCCCCTTTAAGCGGAATAATGGCTGCTTCATTTGCCCCGCACCACAAGCCTATCTGAGCATTGCCGGTAGGAAAATTCTCAGATATTAATGAATCCCACGAAAGTGTAACAACAGCGGAAGGATAAATATTTACAGAATCAGACATTGCGGATACACAGCCGTCCGGGGCGGTATAGGTTGCTGAATAGGTACCTGCACTGGCAGGTTTAATAAAGCGTTTAAAATAATAGCGCAACACCCGCTGGTTGGATCTGTCATCAATGAACATATACGACCCTGAGGTATCGAAAACTACCGGCGCTAACGGATTGTTAAGCTGTAGAATACCGCTACCCGAATTAATGCCACCGGCGATGGTTAACGCATTAGAAGCTACATTGCTATTGGGGGGAAACATTTGTATTCGTGAGTTATCCCGATCGGTAACAAACATGTAGCCGCTGGCGTTTGTATAAATTCCAAACGGCACTGAAAGCTGGTTTGCGGCGTTGCCATAACCATTACCCCCGGCAACAATCGTACCCATAGTTGCCGATGTACTGTTGGGTGGAAATCTTAACACCCTGCTATTGCCTCCGTCTGAAACATAAATATTACCCGCCCCATCAACATAAACTGCTTCAGCATAATAAATCTGGTTCAGGGCGCTCCCTGTTCCATTTCCACCTGCAACTATAGTACCCATGGTTGCAGACGTACTACCTGCCGGAAATTTCAATATCCGGTTATTAGAAACGTCAGCAACATAAATATTGCCGTTAGTATCAACAGCTACCGAACCCGGAAGGCTAAATTGATTTAGGGCATTACCTGGGCCGTTGCCGCCTGCAACTGTAATGCCATTTGTAGTTGAATTACTTCCCGCCGGAAACATTTGAACCCTGTAGTTATAGGGGTCGCACACGTATAAATTACCCTGCCCATCAAAAGTCAGCGAAGCAGGTGCTGAAAACTGGTTAGAGGCATTACCCGAGCCGTTGCCTCCGGCCACAATTGACCCTACGAATGCATTAACAGTATCAATGGGCAAGTCCCATACTGCATATGCCCCTTCCATTGAAACATAAAGCGTATTACCTTTTACAGCCATATATAATGGCTCAGCCGAAGTTACAGGAACAACAATGGCCGGTGTATCGCTAGTTACAAGTAATGTATCGGTTAAACTGCCATTTACATACCAGTTTATTTGCGATGCCGAAGGGTTGAGTGTGTAACCAATAGAATCAGTTCCCTGGCAGGTTCCGCTCACAAGGCTTATTGCCGGTGCTGCAGGGGTGGCCTTTACCGTAACTGAAATATGGTTACTGGGGTCGAGCAGGGTATCGGCGCAATTGTTAAAATTTATAGCTGTAACCCATACGCTGTAGTTATTATTTAATGCAGAGTCGGTGTAAGTTGTGGCATTTGTGCCCACCGGAAGGCCGTTTTTATACCACCGGTAAATGGGTAAGGTACCAATACTATCGTATGCGGTAAAAATTACAGGCGTGCCGCTGCAAATTACTGTTGCCGATGCCGATATTGAAACATTTACGTGCAACGAATCGCAATACGTAGCATGCGATATCTGCGATAGCATTACAAAAGCGAGTAAGGCGAAAAGTTTAAATGATTTTTTCATCTTCTATTTTGATTCCAGCACCTCTAGGCGCTTTTTAAGCTGCTCAATGGTTTGCTGCTGCTCCTGTATTGCTTTTACAAGGGCCGGAACAAAATCGGCGTACCTTAAACCCATAATGGCTCCGCTTTTATCAACCCCGCTAAAATTGTAGCCAATACTTTGAGCTGAAGCGTCAACATCTTGTGCAATGAAACCACTGAACGTTATTTTTTCGATATCATATTTGCCTGTTCTGCCCATGTTACCTTTAACTCCCAGTAATGCGTTTTCCTTATCAACACTGTAATGATAGGTTACGGGTTGAAGCAAGCTTATAAATGCCAGACCCGGTACATTGGACTGTACATTATCTTTTACCCTGCCATCGCTGTAGTTAGTCCAGCCAACCTGGCCACCAATACTTAGTACGCTGCTGCTGCCTATCTGCACTTTGTTGCTGGCATTTACCAATGCATCACTGCCCAAGGCAGTGGCATTGGTTAAAGTATCAGCCGATACATCGGCCTGAAAACCCAAAGCCGTGTTATTACTGCCTGTAGTATTGTTGTTAAGCGCATAATATCCAAGGGCTACATTACTGTTTCCGCCAGTATTAGACAGCAGAGTTCCAAAACCAAGGGCAGAATTGTATATCCCCATAGTATTTGATATTAAGGCGTCTCGCCCAACAGCAGTATTATAGCTGGCCGTATCGTTCTGTAAGGCATTAGCACCTATGGCTACATTACTGCTTCCGTTAAAATTGGCATATAGCGCCTGGTAACCCACTACAGTATTACCGCCACCTGTAGTAGCCGAATAAAGCGACTGGTAACCGACACTGGTATTTTTACCAGCCGAGGCATTCATTAACTGCGATTGGTAGCCTATAGCAGTATTAGCGCCAACTCCACTATTAAGATTAAGCAGGGCCGAATCGCCTACAGCAACCTGATTCGAAACTGTAATGGCCGATGAACATGCATATGCGCCCAGTGCCACATTGCCGCCACCTGTGGTATTTTTGCCCAGCGCATAATAACCTGTGGCAGTGTTTGCGTTACCAGCACTGTTATTTGTAAGTGCACTACCGCCCAAGGCGGAATTAATATTACCTGTATTATTATTCGCCATTGCCTGGTAACCAACTGCTGTATTTAGTGTTCCCGTGGTGCTTGAAAACAACGCATCGAAACCATTAGCCACGTTACTACTGCCAAAAGCATTTGATGCAAGCGCCTGAAAACCGGTGGCAGTATTATAATTACCATAAATATTGGAAAGCATGGCACTGGTACCAACAGCAGTATTTTGTATACCTGAACTATTGGCTTTTAAAGACTGCATGCCTATTGCCACATTAGCCCTGCCACTGGTGTCGTGTTCAAGGGCATACATGCCCAATGCCGTATTGTTAGTACCCGATGTAACATTTCGCAAACCTGCATATCCCAGGCTGGTATTACCATTTGTGACATCTTCAACCCTGCCAGATATGGTGTCGTTTACTTTAAAAATCAGGTTTTGTGCATCGGTGGTGCCAATAAAATTGGTTCCGTAAGCAGTGCCAGCATTACCATTAAGGCCCCACCCGCTGCCGCCACTGTTGGCTGCATATAAGGCATAAGGTACTGAAAGCAACTGGCTGGTTCCATTGATAGTATAGTTAGAACCACCGGCAGGGTCAACCTGCACTTGTAAATATTTAACACCCGAGGCCCAGTTTATTCCTGCCATTGTACCGTTTATAACAGTACCGGCTCCAACCTGAGCCGTAATAACACCAATACTGTTGCTAACCAGCGCCTGGGTTTCCTGGTAAACTACGGTGCCCATTTGCGAACTATCATGTATGCTAAACTGTACTCCTATAGCCTGGTTAGGAATGATATCGCCGTTGGTATTTCTTACAACTCCTTGGTAATTTACAAGCTGAGGCACCTGTGCAAACAGGGTTTGCACAGCCATAAAAAACATAAGCGTAAAACCAACGTGTTTGTAAGTACAGGGTGCGTTTTTCATAACATGTGTTCTTTATCAGTTTTATTCAAATATTTACATGGTAAAAGCTTCAAAATTTTCTGCTTTAAATTATTACCACGGCAATTTTCCTTAATTGAATTCATAGATTTGCCGCACAAGTAGTAAACGGCAGAAATGAGTAGTGAACGGCCTTATCTGCGTAATGTGTGGCAACGTGAAGTAAGCATGAAATACAAAAAAAAATTACGGTTTTACTGGTTAGCTTTATTAGGTCTGGGGATCGTTCAAACCTTATCAGGGCAGGAAACCGGATTAATCAAAAACCTAAAAAAAGAAATTGCCGCTGATGAAACATTAAATGCTTCCGCGCATAGAGTTGCTAAAAATAAACTGGCCGATAATTACTGCGCGTTGGCAAAACTTTATGAATATCATCAGCCCGATTCGGCAATTGCCTATGCCGCCAAAAGCCTTACTATTGCCACCACAGAAAATTATATTGCTGGTATCGGTAATGCATTTAATGAATTAGGGATTGGTTATTTGTACACGCGACAAGGACTTAAAGCTATACCATATTTTGAGAAGAGTCTGGGCATAAGGATGCAGATGGCAGATAGCAATAAAGTTGGCTGGAGCTATAATAATCTGGCAATGGCATGGGGTGATGCAGGTAACTACGAAAACGCTGTTAAATACCACTCTAAGGCGCTTGAGATGCAAAAAACACTTCATGACACCACCGGAATTGAGGCAGCTTATGGTAAAAGAGGACAACTATTTTTGCTTCTGGGTGATTTACCCGCTGCTACGAACGACTTTTTAAATCTTGTAAAGATTTCCGAAGCGGCAGCTGATAAAGAGCAACAAGCAAGCGGTTATGCATACTTAGCAAAAACGTATGATTTAATGGGAAACTGGAGTCTTGCGCTTAAAAATTATCAATTATCTGCAGCCACATTTTCAATGGTTAATAATAAGGCCGGATTATTAAGAGCCTACTTATGTCAAGGTGATATTGCTGTAAAGCAAAAAAATTATGATACCGCTGTGCAATTTTATCATCAGGCCATAATTCTTAGTAAAACTTATGACGTTGACAATTATGAACTTTTTAATACATACAAGCAATTGGCGAATGTTTGTATCCTGCAATCAAAATTAAATGAGGCAAAAGCGGCAGCTGAAAATGCACTGCATATTGGGGAAAAAATAAAGGACAATTACCGTTTGGCTTTAGCTTATAACCTGCTGGGAAACATTTTAGCTCTGCAAAACAATCTGAACCTTGCACAACGTTACCAGTTGAAAAGTTTAGCCTTTGCTAATGAAACTGAGTCGAAAGAGGTTAAGATAGAAGTATATGGCAGCCTAGCCGAATTGAATAAAAAGCTGAACAAATATAAACAGGCCTTTGAATTTGAAAGATTATACCGACTTACTGCCGACTCGGTGATTAATAATGAAGCAGAAAGAAAAATTACTTCACTGCAAGCGCAGTATTTTTTTAAAAAACAAGAGGATTCGCTGATGGCCCAACAGCAAATTACCAATGCAGCTAACCTTCAACAAATACAAAAACAAAAAACCTATACCGCAATTGTAACAGCCGGTGTGCTTATCACTCTGCTACTGTTGTTTTTATTATACCGTAATTACCAAAGTCAACGCAAAGTAGCCGCCGCGATGACTGAGGCCCGAATAAAGGCCGAACAAAGCGAAAAATTTAAGGAACGCTTTTTGGCTGATATGAGCCACGAAATTAGAACGCCTATGAATGCGGTTTTAGGCATGAGCAATTTAATGGCCGAAACCTCATTAAACGAAAAACAACAGAATTACGTAAATGCTATCATACGCTCATCGGAAAATTTGTTGGTGGTATTAAATGATATACTTGATCTTTCAAAACTGGAAGAAGGGAAAATGTCTTTAGATATTAGGCCATTTAGTGTGCAGCAAAAGGTTAATGATGTTTTGACCCTGCTTGAAGTTAAAGCCATTGAAAAAGGCATTAGTTTATTGTCAGAAATAAAAGAAGATGTCCCTCAAAACCTTGCTGGCGACGCCGCACGGTTAAATCAGGTGCTTATAAATCTTATAGGCAATGCTATAAAATTTACTTCAGTTGGAAGTGTGAAACTTACCGTTGCCTTGGTGCCGGGCAGTGATCCTATAAAACCTCAAATATCTTTTAGTGTAAGGGATACAGGAATTGGAATGACAGCAGAGCAGCAAAGCCGAATATTTAAAAGCTTTGAACAAGGCGATAGCGGTATTAACCGAAAATACGGAGGAACTGGCTTAGGCCTCGCCATCTGCAAAACACTGGTTGAACTGCAGGGTGGCCAAATTACTGTGAAAAGTGTTTTGCACCAAGGCAGCGAATTTACATTTGCCATACCTTATTCAGTGGCCGCCGATCCTCCGGCAGTTATCGGTGCAAAAACTGCAGAAGATGATATAATTCGACTTTCGCAATTAAAAGTCTTAATTGCCGAAGACAATGAACTTAACCAGATTGTAATGCACGATACGCTGCGAAAAATTGCGCCGGGCATTACAATATCGTTAGCGAAAAATGGTAGTGTTGTAGTTAATAAATTAAGCGAAACTAAATTCGATATTGTATTTATGGATATACATATGCCTGAAATGGATGGCTATGAAACCACAGCTTATATAAGAAATATAATGGGGCTGGATATACCTATCATTGCCTTAACCGCCAGTGTTATAAGGGGAGATTATGATAAATGCATGCGGGTTGGTATGAATGGCTATATACCAAAGCCCTTTAAACGAAACCAATTGCTTGAAGAGTTACTGAAATATGCATAGAATGATAACAAAAGACTGGCAACCGCTTATTGACTTAACAAATTTGCGCGAATTGACAGATAACGATAAAGTAATGATGGTAAAATATATAAATATTTTTACCATCGGATTGCCCGCGCATTTATTAAACGTGCAAACGGGAATTAACCTGGGCGATACACAGTTAATATACCAAACATTGCACATACTAAAATCCCAGATTGAGTTAATGGGAATTTATGAATTGGTGCCGCTAATTCAAACCTCTTTAACAGATTTAAAAAATCAAACCGTTTTAACTGTAGATCAATTAACTGAGTTACAAACACTATTGGACAAACTAAATATTACTAAGCTGGAATTAAATACTTTAATCACCCAATTGAACGATAAAAATGAAAACGGATGAATTAAGAGTTGTTGTTGTTGACGATGACCCGCTTAGCTGCGAAATAATAGAGGATTATCTGCTTAAACACTTTCCCGAAGTTAAGGTGGCCGAGTTATGCTCCAATGCCCGTGCAGGAATTAAAGCCATTTCAAAGTTTAAACCCGATATCATATTTCTTGACATTGAGATGCCGGGCATGTCGGGATTTGAAATGTTAAAGCAATTACCCGTTATAAACTTTGAAATAATATTTATAAGTGCACATGATGCGTACGCCATCAACGCTATACGTTTCAGTGCTCTGGATTATATTTTAAAACCTGTAAAACATTCCATGCTTAAAGAAGCCATGGATAGGGCCTTGCATAAAATTCAGGAAAAAAAATTTCCGTCACAGTACCGTTTGTTATTAAGCAGCCTTGAAAATCCTAATGTAAATAATCTCCACAGCCTTGCAATCCCCACTATCGAGGGTTTGGTCTTTATTAAGCTAGGTCATGTCATAAGATGTGAATCGGAAAATAAATACACCAAAATCTATCTGATAGGTAAAAAAATGATCATGGCATCTAAAACTTTAGGAGAATTTGAAGATCTGTTAAAACAATCGGGATTTATTCGAATCCACAAATCGCATCTCATTAATACACATCACCTTAAAAAATATATAAAAGGCGAAGGGGGCCAGGTAATAATGTCGGACCGCGCTATACTACCTGTTGCAAGAAGAAAAAAAGAAGAACTACTAAAGGTTGTTTCGCAGTTTAATTAAGATTTTTTTTACTCCAAGAGGTTTGAATAATAAATATTTTTAGCAGTCTCAGCGCTAAATGAATATTACTAACATCTTCGGATTAATAGGTACTGCCTAAGGGTTAATACTGTAGACTTAAAGATCCAGTCATCTAACTTTTGCGGTGATATTCAGTTATTTAGAAATTGTACAATTGCCGGGGTACCAATTAAAGTATTAACTGTCCCTGTTTAATACTTCTCCACCCATTCAAATTTCTCTTTGATAATATTGTTCTTTTCGCCTTTCAGATATTCAAGATATAGCCCGGCCACCGGTGAAAAGCTCTTATTTTTAAGCCAGATTAATTGCCAATTAGACTTAATTGGCAAGCCTTTTACCGGAATAATTTGTAGTTGGCCATCGTTCAATTCGTTTTTGATTCCGATAAGTGGCATGATAGAACAGCCCAATCCGGCTATTACCGCTTGCTTCACTGCTTCGTTGGATGTGAGTTCCATCTTTTTCATTACCGGTAACTCATTGTTAACTATAAATTTTTCCATCACATAACGTGTGCCCGAACCTTCTTCCCGGTATATCAAAGGCAGGCCTTCGAAAATCCTCGTATCGTAGGGCTTACTCCTGAATTTGCTTTCAGAGTTAGCTACCAGAAATAATTTATTCTGCATAAGTGTAACTTTCTCAATATTCAGGTTTTCCGGTATTACCGAGACCAGGGAAAAATCCACCTCGTTCTTTTCTAAACTTTCAATGACCCTGCTCTTATTTGTTACATCCATCAGGAGCTCAACACCTGGATATTTTTTCAAAAAATCAACTAAAAAATATGGCATAACATATTTGCCGGTTGAAACAACTGACAACTTCAATCGGCCCGATAATTGACCCTTGTGTGCATGCGTTTTGTAGTTGATGGCATATACTTCGTTTAAAATCTTTTCAGCGGCCAGGGCAATCTCTTTGCCAAAATCCGTAATATAAACCTTCCGGCCTACAACTTCGGTAAGCGGGATGTCAAACTGGTCTTGTAGGTTTTTTAGCTGAATGGATACTGCTGGCTGGGTTAAATGCAACTCTTCCGCAGCCTTTGTTACGCTTAGTGTTTGAGTAATTTTAAGGAAGACCTGTAATTGTCGTAAAGTGTAATTCATAAGTTTAGCTTATGGTTTCCATTACAAAGATAAATGAAAGATTATAATTATTACACACACTTTTGCACCATTATTAAACAAAACCCAACCAAAAAATGACAAAAGTAACTGTAGCAAAAGGAGATGGCATAGGCCCCGAAATTATGGATGCC
>Ga0316217_10006862_pt1 | contig 11081 bp, 18 predicted proteins | sample 1anoAmetaG_FD_203633 | JGI IMG/M metagenome (GOLD analysis project Ga0316217, IMG submission 203633) | Freshwater microbial communities from Trout Bog Lake, Wisconsin, USA - 1anoA | ecosystem: Environmental > Aquatic > Freshwater > Lake > Hypolimnion/Profundal zone | place: USA: Wisconsin... | reverse complement strand
CGCCGCATGACGGTGCGTTATGGCGAGTCGGTTCTGAGGCGCAGATAATACAGTAGGTAAGACACGGCTGTAGTCGGCATCAAAGTCGGCTACGGACATCGGCTACTAAACTACTAGAGGTAAGCATGAGTCGCAGCACGAAAAAGGGTCCCTTTGTGGCGGAGCACTTGCTCTCGAAGATCAATAAACTCAACGACGCTCACGCTAAGACCCCGGTCAAAACCTGGTCGCGGGCCAGCACGATCATCCCGGATTTTGTCGGGCACACCTTCGAGGTGCATAACGGCAGAACTTTCGCGCGGGTGTTCGTGACCGAAGATATGGTTGGCCATAAGCTTGGCGAGTTCGCCTTCACGCGGACATTCAAAGGCCATACCCTGGTCAAGAAAGAAGAATCAGCAGGAGCAGCGCCGGGGGCGAAGTGAACCACGGCGCAGTGACGCCCACGGCTTTGAGCCGTGTGGCGGATTTGAGAGGTTGAATATGCCCTACGTATCGACATGGCGTTTCGCACGGATTCCCGCCCGCAAGGCGCGGCTGCTGACGGACCTGATCCGCAACAAGCCCGTTGGTGTGGCTATGGATCTGCTGAAGTTCAGCAAGAAACGCGCCGCCATCATGGTCGGCAAGGTCCTCAAAAGTGCCATCGCCAACGCCGGCGAAAAGGAAGCCGAGGTCGAAGAGCTCTTCGTCCAGGCATCCTTCTGCGACGATGCTCCGATCATGAAGCGCATGATGCCCAAGGATCGCGGCAAGAGCTATTCGATCTTCAAACGCAGCTGCCACATCACGGTGGTTGTGGAAGAAGGCGTCGCCCCCGATAAGAAGCGCGACCGCAAGGAAGCCATGAAGCTTGCTCGCGACACCCGCTTAGCCAAGAAGGCTGCCGAGTCCGACGCGGCTCCTGCAGCCAAGTCGGAAGCCAAGACTGAAGAAGCCGCCAAGTAACGCTGAGGATTGATTACGGCAAGCCGCGGCCAAGCCGCCGCGAGCCGGTGGAAACTTGAGGTAAACATGGGTCAAAAAATTCATCCGATCGGATTCCGCGTGGGCATCACCGAAGGCTGGTCCAGCCGCTGGTTTGCCCCCAAGAAGCTCTTTGGCGAGCTCCTGGTTGAAGATCAGAAGATCCGCGCATTCGTGGATGCGAAGCTCAACCGTCAGCCGCCCTACGCCGCCGTGGCGAAGGTCGAGATCGAACGTACCCGCGAAGAGCTCAAAGTGGTTCTCCACACTGCTCGTCCGGGCGTGGTCATCGGTCCCAAGGGTGCGGAAGTCGATAAGCTCCGGAACGAAATCGAGAATCTCACGGGCCGCAAGGTCAAGGTTGAGATCGCCGAAATCGGTAGCCCCGATATGAACGCCCAGCTGGTTGCCGAAGGCATCGCTGAGCAGCTCAAGAAGCGGGCTTCTTTCCGCCGTGTTCTCAAGCAGAAAGCCGATGCCGCCCGGAATGCCGGGGCCAAGGGTATCAAGATTCAGTTGGGTGGTCGTATCGGCGGGGCCGAGATCGCCCGCGTCGAGAAGTTCAGCACTGGCAGCATTCCGCTGCATACGCTGCAGGCTGACATCGACTACGGCCAGGTCCACTGCCTCACGCCCTATGGGATCATCGGCATCAAGGTCTGGATCTTCAAGGGTCTGTATGCGGAAGTTGAAGCCGCGGCCGCCGAAGCCGGCGCTAACCGCAACGCCCCGCGTCGTCCGCGTCGTCGCTAAGCAGTAGAGTGCAGGCACCCAGGCACGTGGCCCGCACCTGAAAGATAAATTTGCCATCGCCACCCCGGCGATGAAACGAGGAGTGAATCATGGCTTTAATGCCGGCACGAGTAAAATGGCGCAAACAACAGCGCGGCATCATGAAGGGCAACGCGACCCGAGGCAACAAGGTGAGCTTCGGTGAGTATGCCATCCAGTCCCTCGAGCCGGGTCGGATTACCGGTCGGCAGATCGAGGCGGGTCGTATGGCTTGCTCGCACTACTTGGCTCGTGAAGGCCGCGTGTATATCCGCATCTTCCCGCATAAGAGTTTTTCCAAGAAGCCTTTGGAAACTCGTCAGGGTACCGGTAAGGGCGAACCAGAGTTTTGGGCCGCCGAAGTCAAGCCCGGCACGATCCTCTTTGAGATTGCCGGCGTCGATGAGACCGTGGCCCGTCGCGCCTTCGGACGCGTGGCCTATAAGATGCCAGTACGGTGCCGCTTTGTGGCACGCCGCCACACGATGTAATTGTTGACTATGAATTAAAATGCCCGTCATCGAACTGGCAGGCAGACTTGAGGAATCATTATGAGCGCCAAGGAATTGAAGGAACTCGACAGCAAGCAGCTCCAGGAGCGGGAAGCGGAGTTGCGCAAAGAACTTTTTGACCTCAAGACCCACGCCGCGACCGAGAAGGTCAAGGACACCTCGGAGTTCAAGAAGATCAAGAAAGATATCGCCCGTATTAAGACGCTGCAGGGCAGTCAGAGCGCCAAGCATGCAGCGACCACGCAACCCGTTACCTCCAAATAAGCAGGATGGATTATGAGCAGTGCGACTACCAGCCCGGCCGACCGCAAACTTCGCCCCCGACTCTTGGGCGTCGTTACCAGCGACAAGGTCAGCAAGACCCGCAAGGTCACCTTTGAATACCTGGCCCGGCATCCGAAGTACAACAAATATGTCAAGCGTCAGACCGTCCTGCACGTGCATGATGAAAAGGACGAGTCGCATATCGGCGATCATGTCGAGGTGATGAGCTGCCGGCCCATCTCCAAGTCCAAGACCTATCGCCTCGTCCGCATCATCACCAAGGCGATCCAAGTGGATACCAGCATCATCGAAGGCGAAGCCTCCAAGATGTTCGAGAAACGCAAGGAGCGTGTTGCTCCCGCCGAGGCCACCGAGACCAAGCCCCAGCAGTAACAGGCAGCTCGATCGAAGTGACGTCATCGGTTGACGCTCCTTGGCTCCGGCCGCCCCCAATAGCCTAACCCTGTTCGTAGAGGTTATCATGATCCAACAACAAACCCGCCTCGATATCGCGGACAACACCGGCGCTAAAACCGCGATGTGCATCAAGGTGCTCGGCGGCTCGACCGCCCGCGGCAAGTTCAAACGCAAAGTCGCTGGCGTCGGTGACCTGATCGTCATCGCGGTCAAGACCGCAATGCCCAACGGCGATGTCAAGCTGCACGCCGTGGAGCGCGCGGTCATCGTCCGTACCAAGCACCCGATCCGCCGGTCCGATGGCAGCTACGTCCGCTTCGATCACAACGCCGCGGTTATCGTCGACCTGGAAGGTAACCCCAAGGGTACCCGTATTTTCGGTGCCGTGGCCCGCGAACTCCGCGAAAAGAACTTCATGAAAATCGTTTCGCTCGCGAGCGAAGTCGTCTAAGTCAATACTTGCCGGCGAAAGTCCGCCGGGTTTGAGGTAAATGCAATGGCAGCGCGAATCAAAAAAGATGATCTGGTCTATGTGATCTCCGGCAGCGACAAAGGCAAGACCGGCAAGGTCAAGCGGGTCTTCCCGGATAAGGACATGGTCCTCATCGAAGGGATCAACGTTAAGACCAAGCATCTCAAGCCGACCCAGCAGAACCAGCGCGGCGGACGGATCACGGTCGAACGTCCCATCCCGGCATGCAAGGTTCAACCCGTCGACCCCAAGACTGGTCGCGGCACGCGGGTCCGCTTCGTCACCGAGAACGGCGAGAAGCACCGGATTGCCGTCAAGACCGGTAGCGATCTGGGCCTCGTGAGCAAGAAGTAACAGCGAAACACAACGCGAGCAACCAAGCCAAGAAGGTATTGGGGCCACGCGAATAAAGGATAGCAAGATCATGGCAGACGAAAAGAAATCAAAGAAGCAGGAAAAGCTCGCCCGAACGCCGGAGCAAATTGAAGCCGAGAAGGCCGCCAAGGCCAACAAGAAGGCTGAGATGGCTGCTTTGGCCAAAGCCGAAGGTAAGGGCAAAGAACATGCGGAAGCCGCGCCCGCTGCCGAAGGCGGCGGCAAAGGTCGGGTCAAGAACAAGCCCAAGCGTGAAGAAGACACGGGCGTCGCCGTGCCGTTCCCCGCGGGCTATGTGCCTCGTCTGCGAACGCGGTACAACACCGAAATCGCCAAGGCTTTGGCGACGGAACTCAAAATCAAAAACGCCATGGCGGTGCCCCGCGTGAGCAAGGTCATCATCAGCATGGGCTTGGGCAAAGCTATCGCGGAAAAGCCTCGTCTTGAAGCTGCCGTGAAAGAACTCACTGCCATCGCCGGTCAAAAGGCGGTGGTCTGCAAAGCCAAGAAGAGCGTGTCGAATTTCAAACTGCGTGAAGGCATGGAAATCGGCGCGAAGGTTACTCTCCGCGGCAATCGCATGTGGGAGTTTCTCGATCGGCTCATCATCCTGGCTATCCCCCGCGTCAAGGACTTCCGTGGCCTTAACCCCAAGAGCTTCGACGGCCGCGGCAACTACTCGATGGGCCTCACGGAACAGACCGTATTCCCCGAAGTCAACGCCGACGTAGTCGTCTTCCATCAGGGCATGAATATTACGATCGTCACCACTGCTCCCGACAACGCGCAGGCCTTCGCCTTGCTCAAGCAACTGGGAATGCCCTTCCGTCAGGAAGAAACCAACGCCAAGAAAGCCGGCTAATAACTCGGCACTAGATAGTCAGCACTCAGCACTACGAAACAGAGGAATTTATGGCAACAACCGCATGGAAAAATCGCTATAAAAAGCGGCTGGAACTGGTGGCCCAGTATGCCGACCTTCGCCGCAAGCTCAAAGCGGAAAAGAACTACGTCGCCCTGGCCAAGCTGCCGCGCAACTCCAGCGCCACACGGCTGGCTCGTCGCTGCGAACTTACCGGCCGCCGCCGGTCCTATTACCGTAAATTTAAGATCTCGCGCATTATGCTCCGTGATCTGGCCCACAAAGGCCTGATCCCCGGGATGCGCAAGTCGAGCTGGTAAACGCCGACCTCAACTCTGCAATTTTGAGTCTTAGATTTGAAGTTGTGGTTTGAGTTTCAATAACGGTTGAACATCAAAACCCCAAGAGGATTCTCATGAGTGACACGATTGCCGATATGCTCACCCGCCTGCGTAATGCGGCGGCCGCCAAGCACAAAACGGTTGATGTGAAAAACTCCCGCATCTGCCAGGGCATCGCTAAGGTGCTTAAGGAAGAGGGATACATCGCCGACTTCGCCGTGCTCGACGACGGCACCAAGCAGGGCCTGATCCGCCTCACGATCAAGTACACGCCCACCGGTGGGCAGGTCATTCGCGAGATCAAGCGCATCAGCAAGCCCGGTTGCCGCATCTATCGCGGCGTGACCGAGTTCCCGCGCGTCCTGAATGGCATGGGCATCGTCATCGTCTCGACCAGCCGCGGCGTGCTGAGCGATCGGCAGGCCAAGCTTCAGAACATCGGCGGCGAGTTGCTCGCCACGATCCACTAATTGGGATCTCGCAACAAGGCCGCGACTGCAAAGCCGCAGCTTTCAGGAGAAACCCGGAAGGCCACCCGCAAGGGTGATGACACCAGACGGATCCAAGATAAAGAGGAAATCACATGAGTCGTATCGGTAAAAAGCCAGTTCCAGTGCCCAAGACGGTCAAAGTCGCCGTCAATGGTCGCTCCATTTCCTTCGAAGGCCCCAAAGGCAAGCTTTCGTTCGAGCATCATCCCGCCGCCAAGGTCAGCGTCAAGCAGGACCCGGCCGGCAACCAGGTGGTGGTCGAACGCATTGATGATGAGAAGCTCTCCCGCGCCATCCACGGCCTGACTCGTGCCCTCATTGCCAACAACATCAAAGGCGTGGCCGAAGGCTACGTCATCGACCTGGAAATCCAGGGCGTCGGCTACAAGGCGGAGCTCGCCGGGAAAGTCATCAATCTTTCGGTCGGCTTTGCCAATCAAATTTCCGTGGACGTCCCTAACGGCGTGGCCGTGAAGGTCGAAGCCCAAGGCACCAAGATCAACATCCAGGGCGCCGACAAGCAGGCCGTGGGCCAGTTCGCTGCGGAAATCCGCAAGACCCGCAAACCCGAACCATACAAGGGCAAGGGCATCCGCTACGTCGGCGAGCAGGTCAAACGCAAGCTCGGCAAGCAGTTCGCTGGTGCAGGTGCCAAGTAATCCTGCAACCTTCTGGCTACTGGCTTGAGACTTCTAGCTTCTTTCAATAAATAGTAGGACTAAATCATGAGCTCCACCATCAACGCCCTCAAACTTGCCCGTCACGCTCAACGCAAGGCCCGCGTCAAGGGTGCCGTTCGCGGCACGACGGAACGCCCTCGCCTGGCTATCTTCCGCAGCGTCAAGAATATTTATGCCCAGATCATCGACGACACGACGGGCAAGACCATCGTTTCGGCCAGCTCGGTCGAAGCAACTTCGAAAACGTCCATGAAGCACGGTGGCAATGTCAAAGCCGCCGCGGTCATCGGCAAAGCCGTGGCCGAGAAGGCCAAGGCTGCCGGACTTACGATTGTGACCTTCGATCGCAACGGGTATCGGTATCACGGCCGTGTCAAGGCCCTGGCCGATGCCGCTCGCGAAGCAGGCCTCAAATTCTAAGCCTTAGTGCCTCAGTGTCTTAGTGTCGCCTCAAACGCACCGAGCCTGATCAAACGAAGAAATAACATTAACCGAGGTTTCACATGGCAGAACGTGGTTACGACAATGAAGATCGGGGCATGGAATCCAGCACGCTGGGTGTGTTCCGCAGCGCCAAGGTCGTCAAGGGCGGCAAGAACTTTTCGTTCGAGGCCCTGGTAGCCTCTGGCGACAAGGCCGGCAACATCGGCATTGGCTACGCCAAGGCCAAGGAAGTCCCTGCCGCCGTCGAAAAGGCCACCAAAGACGCCCGCAAGAAGATGTTTAAGATCTCGCTGGCGGGCGGGACGATCCCCCACGCCGTCACCGGCCGCTTTGGCGCGAGTTCCATCGTCATGGTTCCCGCCCGTCCCGGCACCGGTATCAAGGCGGGGCGTTATATCCGTCCGCTCCTTGAACTCGTCGGCATCCGCGACATCCTCACCAAGGCCTACGGCTCGACCAACAAGAAGAATCTCAGCAAGGCCGCTCTTCAGGCCCTCCAGTCGCTCCGCAGTCGCGAAGAAATCGAAGCCAACCGCGGCGTCACTGTTGGCTAAGCAAGACCGCGGCCAAATCCGCGTTACCCAGCCGATAGCCAGATAATCGCAGTAAACCGCGGCCCAGCCGCAAACCCTGAACCCAATGCCCCTTAAGTCGGGCTCGCCCCATAGGAGTCTTTCTCATGATGATCCACGAAATTACCGCTCTGGTCGGCGCTCACAAAAAACGCATGCGCGTCGGTCGCGGCGAAAGCAGCGGCAAAGGCAAGACCTCCGGTCGCGGCACCAAAGGCTCCGGCGCCCGCGCTGGCGGTATGATCCACGTCGGCTCTGAAGGCGGCAACATGCCCCTCTTCCGTCGTCTTCCCAAGCGCGGCTTTAATAACAACTACTTCGCCCAACGCTTCAACATCATCAATGTCGATGATCTTCAGGAGCATTTTGAGGCCGGCAACACGGTCGATTCCAGCGCCCTGGCCGCCAAAAACCTCATCCGCGATAACAAGCTGCCGCTTAAGGTCCTCGGCAACGGCGAACTTTCCAAGAACCTTACCGTCATCGCCGGCAAATTCAGCCAGCAGGCCCAGGACAAGATCACCAAGGCTGGTGGCTCTATCCAGAAGCTTGAGCTCGACCGTAACAAAGGCAAGGTCAATCCCAAGACGGGCAAGTTCAAAGCCCCGGTTGCCAAGACCGGCAAGACTGCCAAAAAAGCCAAGACCGCTAAGCGGAAGTAATCTCAAAAACCTCTAAAAAAACCACGCGATCTATTGGCGGCCCGGCGGTTTGGGGTACAATCATCGGTTCGGGCTTCTTACGCGTGTTTTTGTTCTTGAGGGTGTCTTGTTTAAAACTCTTGCTAACATCTTTCGCATCGCCGAACTGAGGAATAAAGTCCTCTTCACGGTCGGATTGCTTTGCGTTTACCGGATCGGTTTCTACGTGCCGCTACCCGGCGTAAATGCCGTCCGGCTTGCCGATCAAGCCAAATCTGGCGGCGATTCGCCTCTTAATCAGCTTAGCAACTACCTCTCCGTCTTCTCCGGCGGCGACCTTAGCCGAAGCACCATCTTCGGCATGGGCATCATGCCCTACATCTCCGCGTCCATCATCCTGCAACTTCTCGCCACGGTTATCCCCAGCTTGGAAAAGCTCCGCAAAGAGGGCGAGCCGGGTATGCGGAAAATCAACGACTGGACCCGCTATCTCACCGTCGGTGTTTGCATTGTCCAAGCATCCATGTGGATGTTCTATCTCGCCAAGCCGGATAATCATCTCGTCTACCCCTTCGTCCAGCAGGCCTATCTCGGTCTGTTTGTTGTCATGGGCATCGTCGTCATGACCGCCGGCAGCCTCTTCCTTATGTGGCTGGGCGAGCAAATCGATCAGTATGGCATCGGCAACGGCGTTTCTCTAATCATCACCGCTGGTATCATCTCACGCATGCCCAACGCCATGATTGATGTCATCGCCAACTCCCCTCTCAAAACCATTTGGTATGGCATCAAATGGAACGAATTCCCCAACATCGCCTTGGGTCGCGCGATCCAGCATGGCTTTGATCCCAACGTCAAAACGAGCTACGGCCTCCTGACCGTAGGCTTCCTTATCGTCGCGTTCTGCTTCGTCGTCGCTGGCTCGATCCTGCTGACCCAAGCCCAACGCCGCATTAAGATTCAGCAGGCCAAGCAAATGCGCGGCCGCAAGGTATACGGTGGTGCCGCCCAATACCTCCCGCTGCGTGTCAATCACGCCGGCGTCATGCCCATCATCTTCGCCAGCTCTCTTATGGTCGTTCCGTCCATGATCAGCAGCTGGTTTATCAACACCGACTTCGGGCATAAGAACGTCCTCCCCCACCCCGGCTTGCTCGAGCTTGTCCAAGCATTCCACCCCGGCGACTACCTGTATGAGGTCCTCTACGTCGCCATGATCTTCTTCTTCTCGTACTTCTGGAACACCGTCCAGTTCCAGCCCAAGGAAATGGCCAATCAACTACGCGATTACGGCAGCTTTATCCCCGGCCTGCGGCCCGGCAAACGCACCGCCGACTACCTCGAAAATGTCATGACCCGCATTACCTACGTCGGGGCCGCCTTCCTCTGCGTGATCGCCGTCATCCCCTCGCTGGTTTACTCGATCCTCAAGGTCGATTACCAGGTCGCCCAATTCCTCGGTGGCACGGGCCTGCTCATCGTCATCAGCGTCATGCTTGACCTCGTTAATCGCATCGAAGCCAACCTCGTCATGCGTAACTACTCGGGCTTCCTCGACAAGTCCAAGGGTGGCGAGACGCAATCACGCCTCCGCCCCCGTGGCTTTGGCTCGTCCCGCACTCCCACCCAGGGCGATCGGGAAGGTCTTCCCCAGTGAGCTCCGCCCTGCTTGGACCGTCAGGGGTCCGGCAAGGGAATCCTCTGTGATGCCTTCCTCCTCATCTGATTGGTCCAGTGGGGACAGTCTCGGCGCTGAGCGAAGCGATGCGACCGAGCTTGCTCGGCAATCCCGTGACTTCTTTGACCATCCTCCCGTAAGAGGCACTTTGACTTGACGGTCGGCAGATTTGCCGCAACTCCGTCTCCGTGTATCATAATAGATTCGTAGCGTCTCCTCCGATTACGATTTACCCTGCAAGCCATCCTGTCTTTTCGAGGCGTCATGAAAATACCGCTCAAATCCCGACGCGAGCTCGACCTGATGCGGGCCGCAGGACGAGTGGTCCACAAAACTCTCGAACGAGCCCGTGAAATCGCCCGGCCCGGCATGACCACTCTCGAACTCGACCAGGCTCTCTACGAAACCTACACCTCCGCTGGTGGCCACGGCGTATTCCTGTGGTATCCCACCCATCGCCCCGGCCAAGGCTTCCCCGGCAACACCTGCCTCAGCATCAACGACGAAGTCGTCCACGGCATTCCCGGGCCCCGCAAACTCCTCGACGGCGACATCCTCAGCGTCGATTGCGGCGTTAAGCTTGGTGGCTACATCGGCGACGCCGCCGTCACCATCCCCATCGGCACCGTCAAGCCCGAATACCTCCGCCTCATCAAAGTCACCGAAGAAACCCTCGCCATCGCCATCCGTGAAATCCGCCCCGGTCGCCGCTGGAGCGACATCGCCCGACTCATGCAGGCCCATGTCGAGTCCCACGGCTTTTCCTGCGTCCGCGAGTTCGTCGGCCACGGCGTCGGCACCGCCCTCCATGAAGACCCCAAAGTCCCCAATTTCGTCTCTCCTGACTTCCTGAAACGCGGCGACTTCTACCTGCAGACCGGCATGACCCTCGCCATCGAACCCATGGTCATCCTCGGCTCATCAGATGTCCGCCTCCTCGACGATGGCTGGACTGTCGTCACGGCCGACGGCACCCCCGCCTCCCACGCCGAACACAGCATCGCCGTTACCCCCACCGGCGCCGACATCCTCACCGATGGCCATTAAGCCCAAATATCACCCCCTCAAAACGTCCGCGTGACAATATTTCCAACACGTCCTTCGCAAAATGCAGTACACTATATTCTTGCGGCGCGGCCTCGGTAGACCGCCCCACCTACCCTTTGTTTGAGGAAAGTCATGCCCAAGGAAGATGCACTTCGGCTCGAAGCCACCGTCACTGAATCCCTGCCGAATGCCATGTTCCGGGTGAAGCTCGAGAACGGACGGATCCTGCTGGCCCATGTCTCGGGTAAAATGCGTATGAACTTCATCCGCATCCTCCCCGGCGACAAGGTCACAGTCGAAATGTCCCCGTACGACCTCACCCGCGGCCGGATTGTTATGCGTAACTAGAGCGGCCTTCTTTGGCCCCCTGTTGCCGTTCAGCCACAGCCCTCAGGGCCGAGGGTTGACCTGTCATCGCCATGCTGGAGTTTCGGGTATCCCGGCCTGAGCACGTAAATCACTCATTGCCATTGGTAAAAGGCCACAACGGCATTGGCTCGCAGATACAAGCGATGGGATCAGGCCACGACCTCCCACCGGAGCACGTT
>Ga0316217_10006861_pt1 | contig 11082 bp, 8 predicted proteins | sample 1anoAmetaG_FD_203633 | JGI IMG/M metagenome (GOLD analysis project Ga0316217, IMG submission 203633) | Freshwater microbial communities from Trout Bog Lake, Wisconsin, USA - 1anoA | ecosystem: Environmental > Aquatic > Freshwater > Lake > Hypolimnion/Profundal zone | place: USA: Wisconsin... | reverse complement strand
AATTTGGAACAGGGTGTCACCGCATAATCGGACTGACGGCACCCGCTCCCAACCGTCTTCTTGAAGCCGTTCAACGCGCTGAACGGTGAATTTTATTTTCGCAAGATGGATTGACAATTGAGAATGTCTCAAAGCTACCGGAAGTATGCATAACCTATCTGGAGTCCGATTATGACAAAGCTTGAAGCGTTTGATCGAATTAAGGCGAAAGCTCTGGCGGATTTGGCTGAAGAACAGGAAGAATTCGCCCGCGAGACAGGTGGGAAGAACCGTAATGACGCGATTGACGCTCAAATGACTGAAGTGCGCGCCGCAACAACGATTGGGGATGTCTTGCGCGTGATGATTAAGCGCACCGAAACACCGTCGAGGCAGTCCGTCCAGGACGAACTGACCTTTGGTACGATACACAACTCGGAAGACCACGAAATGGTGTACCTGTTTATCCTTCAGGCTATGGGCGTTGAGCATTTGACCCACCGGGACCTTCAACCCCCTGTTGAGGAACCCGGCAGTGACGATGGAGATTCAGAATAGGGGTCGCTAGGAAATCAAATTCCGATTCCTGGTGCGCGGTGGCGTCAATAGCCCGCCCACCCTTCATTGTTTACATCCTTGGTCGCCTTCATGCCTCTAACTTCGTGGTCCTTCGTGCCTTCGTGCCTTCGTGTTTATGCCTTTCATTCTTTGACGTCCATACGCCCGGCCCCGAGGGCCGCCGCTAAATGGCGCGTGTTTATGGCTTCGTCTTACCCCTGCGGAATCATTTTCACCAAATCCCGTTTCTGCACTTTGCCCGTCGGGCCCTTGGGCAGTTCAGGAAAGAAATAAACTTCCTTGGGCGTCTTGTAGGGGGCGATGCGTTCGCGCACAAAGTTGCGGATCTCGTTGGCGGTGGGCGGCGGCATTTCCGGGTTTAACTGCACAAACGCCACCGGCATTTCGCCGCGGCTGGGGTCTTTCACGCCGATCACCGCCGCCAACACCACCGCCGGATGCTGCTTGATGGCATCTTCGATTTCCCGCGGGAAAACTTTCTCCCCGGCCATGATGATCATGTCCTTGATGCGCCCGGTAATAAACAGGTAGCCGTCATCATCCAGCCGCGCCAGGTCGCCGGTTTTAAACCAGCCATCGGGTGTCAGCACCGCGGCCGTTTCGTCGGGGCGGTTGTAATAGCCCTTCATTACGTTGGGGCCTTTGATCCACAGTTCCCCATCCTGGTTGCGGCCCAGGTCCTGCCCGGCCGCGCCGATGATGCGCAGTTGCACATCCGGAATAATAGTCCCGGCCGAGCCTTTCTTATGGGCCCAGGGCAGCGACAGGGCGACGATGGGCGACGTCTCCGTCAGGCCAAAGCCTTCCAGCAGCACGGTGCCGAACTGGTTTTGGAAGGCCTCAATCAACGTTACCGGCAGCGGTTCACCGCCGGAAATGCAGAAGCGCACGCCCGCGAGCGAATCGGGCTTGGCGGACTTGGCCGCCGCCAGCAGCGCGAACATGGTGGGTACCGCCACCAGCACTCCCACGCCATGTTTCTGCACCGCTTCAAAGACGCCCACCGGCGAAAAGCGTGCCTGGTAGACCACCTTGCTGCCGAGCATCATGGGAATGAGACAATTGGCCATCAGGCCCAGCGTGTGAAACATCGGCAGCACGCCCAGGAACACCGTGCGCTCGGTAAAGCGGGCATGCGTGACCGAATCGATGGCGTTGGATTCCAAGTTGCGGTTGGTCAGCATGACGCCCTTGGGCAGGCCCGAGGAACCCGAGGTGTACATGATCACCGCGACATCGTCCGGGGCACGCTGGGGAATCGGGCGGTCGGCGGGGATGGCGGCAAACGGCAGGTCCTCCACGTAAATAACCTTAAGGCCGTTGGCGGCCAGCAGATCGCCCAGTGGCTTGAAATGGGCGATGGTCAGCACGAACTTCAGGCCGGCATCCTTAACGACCGCCAGCAACTCGTCGGGGCGCAGCAGGTAATTAAGCGGCATGGCAATACGATCGGCCCATCGCGTACCCATCAGGGAGACGGCAAACGCCACCGATGGCGGCAGCAGCAGGCCGATGCGGTCGGCGCCTTCGGACAGCCGCTCGATATGCCCGGCCATCAGGTTGCCGCCCCACGCAATTTCCCGATAGGAGAGCGTGCGTTTGTCATCCACCACGGCAATGGTGTCCGGATGATTGTGGGCATGTTCCAGAACCTTTTCCAGTATCATCAGCGCCTCGTGGTTAGGGGTAAGCGAATGTGCGAATCCTAATTGGGAAACCCTCCCCGGTAAACATAGGATTGGTTAAAGTTGTGCAACTTTTCGTTCTACCTGACGTTAGTCCCTTGTGCAATGCCTTACCGGAGACTTAATCATGCGGAAATGTGCAATATTGGCGCTGGCGATTTCGGGTGCGGCCTTTGCCGGACCGGCTCTGGTGCGGGCGCAAGCCGATACCAAGCCGGCCGTGCCGGTCGCCAAGGCCGGTGGCGTGCAACAGCAGTTTGATGTGGCCGAATCGATCCTGCTGGGCCTGAACCTGACCGCTGACCAGAAGACCAAAATCAAAGCGATATTTGACACCGCCAAGGAAAAATCGCAGGCCTTTCGCCAGGCCCACCAAGAGGCGCTGAGCCAGTTGCAGCAGGAGATGAAGGCCGCCCGCGAATCCAAGGATGAGGACAAGATCAAGGCGGTGAAGGAAAAATACCTGGAGCTGATGAAGGATGCGCCCAGCCGCAAAGAAGTGCTCGCGCAGCTTAAGGAGGTCCTAACCCCGGAGCAGGAACAGCAGTTCCGCGCTGCCATGGCGGAGAAATTCCCGGGTACGGCGGGCAAGGACCTGGCCCCCGGTTCCAAGGCGGCGCCCGGACCGCTGGCCATGTTGCAGCACGCCCTGGAAGATTTGCATTTGAGCGCCGACCAGAAGGAAAAGCTCGACCCGATCATCAACACGGCGCGGGAGAACTACAAAACGTGGTTGGAAAACAATAAGGAAGCCTTGCAGGATGCCCAGCAGGAAATGAAGGCTGCCAGGGAATCCGGCGATACGGCCAAAATGGCCGCCGCCCGCAGCAAACTGGCGGAACTGCACAAGGGCGCTCCGGATCCCAAGCAACTTATCGGGCAGATCACCGCGCTGCTGACGCCCGACCAGCAGGCCAAGTTTGAGGCCAAGATCAAGGAGTTCGAGGAGCAACGCGGCGGCGGCAAGGCGAAGGATGACAAGTTGCCGTGAGTTTAAGTTTGCCGCGCCGTAAATCGTAAAGCGGCGCGGTGGGTCGTGGCGCACGCCGTGGTCCATCCCTTCCGGCACTGCGGGGAGTGTTTCAAGGGGCGCCGCGTCCCTGGGGCTTTCCATCGCACGCCGGATGTTTCTGGAAAAAATCCCAAAGAAAATCGGTCGCCTGGAGCTTGCTGGACTGCTTTCCGACCATGAACTCGGGCAACAGGCTTTTCCCGCCGGCCCAGGTATGGCCCAGTCCTTCCACGGTGACAAAGATCACTTCTGCGCCATTGCGCCCCGGCCCATAGGTCTCGCGGCGCACGCCATTGGCCTCCTGCGTCGTGGTGGGCAGCGCGGGGCAGCCCACGGCGCTGGCCCACTTGGCGATCGACACGCGGACGGGCGGCTTGGGTGTCCCGCGGACCTGGGCGCTGGCGCCCGGCAGTTGCGGTACGCCGCCCTCCAGCGGATTGAGCGCATCGGCGGTCCCGGCGATATAGCACAGCGAAATCGGCCGCGCCACCTGTAGCGGCTGTGCCCAGCACGTCCCGGCCACCGGCGCGACGGCGGCGATGCGCCCCGACGCTGCGGCCCCGAAGCGGAACGCCATCGACGCCCCGTTGGAGAACCCCGCGAGAAAGACGCGGCGGGCATCGACGGAGAATTTCGCCGCCACATCGTCGAGCATGGCGTTGAGAAAGGCCACGTCGTCGGGGGCCTTATCCGCGGCGTAGAAGCGGGCAGAACCGTCATTCCAAAGTTGCGGATTCCGGCCAAAACTGGCCGGCTGGGCCGGGTCCCGCGCCATGGCGTTCGGGTAGACCGCCAGGCAGCCCACGGCGTCCGCCTTGGCATTCCAGCCGGTTTCCGCCGCCGCACCCTGGCTTCGGCCACCGCCGCCATGCAGCATGACGACCACCGGCACGGCATGCCGGCCATCGTAAGCCGGCGGTACGTGCACGGTGTAATGGCGATCCAACTCCCCGACCCGAATAGTCAAGGCATGATCGCCAGGGGCGAAAGCCTGCACGGGCGGACTTTGGGCTGCGGCGCGGGTGGACGCGTCCCGCGTGCCCGGACTGTTCATCGTGTCCGTCTGCCCCCTGGCCAGATGCTGGACGGTACACACGATGGCAACCAGGGCCAGGGCGTGGAATGCCTGTCTTCCTGAGAGATTCACAGACCCCGCCTCATTGTAGTAAGCCACGTTTACCGCGCAAAATCCACCGCCCGCGTTTCGCGCAGCACGGTGACTTTGATTTCCCCGGGATACGTCATTTCGTTCTGGATGCGCTTGGCCACATCGCGGGCGATAAGCGTCGCCGTGGCGTCGTCGCAGCGTTCCGGATCGACTACCACGCGCACCTCGCGGCCTGCCTGGATGGCAAACGACTGCCGCACGCCCGGGAAACTCAAGGCGATCGCTTCGAGATCCTGCAACCGCTTGATATAGCGCTCCAGCGTCTCGCGCCGCGCCCCGGGGCGGGCGCCGCTGATCGCATCGGCCGCCATGATGATCGGCGTATAGGGCGTGGTGGCGGGGATATCGTTGTGGTGCCCGCCAATGGCGTTGAGCACCGCTTCGGGTTCGTTGAACTTGCGGCAGAATTCCATGCCCAGGGCCGGGTGGCCGCCTTCCTGGTCGTGGTCCATCGCCTTGCCGATATCGTGCAGCAGGCCGGCGCGGCGGGCCAGGGTGCCATCCAGGTGCAGCTCATCGGCGATCATCTGGCTCAGGTACGCCACTTCCATGGAATGGCGCAGGACGTTCTGGCCGTAGCTGGTGCGGTAGTGCAGGCGGCCGAGCATTTCGGCGATCTTGGGGTGCAGGCCGCTGATGTTGGCTTCCAGCGTGGCCTTCTTGCCAATCTGCCGGATGTTGTTTTCCATTTCTTTCTGCGTGGCCTCGACGATTTCCTCGATGCGCGCCGGATGGATGCGTCCGTCGGCGATGAGTTTTTCCATCGTCTGCTTGGCGATTTCGCGCCGCACCGGGTCAAAGCAGTTTACCGTGATCACGCCGGGGGTGTCGTCAATGATCACATCCACGCCGGTGGCCTGCTCGAAGGCGCGGATGTTCCGCCCTTCGCGCCCGATGATCCGCCCCTTCATGTCATCGCTGGGGATCTCCACCGACTTGGTCGTGCCTTCGCTGGTCACTTCCGCGGCGTAGCGCTGCATGGCGCTGAGCATGATATTGGTGGACTTCTGCCGGGCTTCGTCCCGGGCCTGCTCGGTGACTTTGTCGATCATCACCGCGGCCTCGTGGCGCACATCATTTTCGATGCGGCTCAGCAGCAGGTTCTTGGCATCCTCCATGGACATGTTGGTGATGCGCGAGAGGGTGTCTTTCTGCTGGGCCAGCGTCTGGTCGAGCTGCTGCTCCTTGCCCTGGATGTTGCGCGTGCGGTCGGCCAGCGAACGCTCCATGCCCTCGAGATTCTTTTCCTTGATGCCCAAGGTGTCGAGTTTGCGGTCCAGCAGGTCTTCACGCTTGAGCAGACGCTGCTCGGTGGCTTTCTGCTCGTTGCGGATGCCTTCGGCCTCTTTTTCCGCCTGTTCTTTGATCTTGAGATACTCCGCCCGGGCGTCGAGCTCGGACTGTTTCTTGATTTCGCTCGCCTGGGCGGTGGCCCGTTCGAGCAAAGCGTCCGCGTCGTGCTTGCCTTGTTGCAGGGCCGATTTGCCCATCAATTTCAGGGCCACCAGGGCCAGCACCACACCAGCGACCAGACCGCCAGCGCCCAAAACCAGCGGCAGAACATCAACCGCGGCCAGGGAGCAAACCGGAACCAGCGCACACAGGATGGCAGGGGGGTAGAACATCATAAAAACCCTCAGTTGGGCCCGGGCCAGACTTAACTGTGTGGCCCGCGGCGCGTAAAAAGTCATGGCCGTCGGCACACGCCCGAGACGGCAGTTGACAGAGGGTCTTCAAGTCCGAAAAACTGACGGGGAATGAATGGCAAGTTATGGACCGATCGGCTCAGCAGCGTGGCGGACGGGATGCCTGGCCCCATGGCGCACCGGCTCCGCAGGTAATAACGACAACTTTCGAATAATCCCGTTTCCGCCGCCTGATCATGTCACCTTGTCCGAAGGCCTTTTAATCGATCGCTGCCGCCAGAAAAAAGGGCAACGCCCGGGCCTCTCTGTTTTGCCAATTCACCAAATCGTCAATCTATATCGGTCCGCCATTGCGGATCGTCTTGCCGGCGAACCCATCCATGGACCGCCCTGCAAGCCTAAAACCGGTGTGCGAATCAGAGCCGCCATCGCGGTTCGGATCTCCTAAAGCACCCCGTATCAACTCAACGACCGGACAAGATCATCTGCATTTGTGATGACACTTCATAAGTCGTGATTAGTTCACAATATACCGTTTCAAATGGACGCGGTCAACCGGGGACTGCCATGAATGTGCATTCTGGGCTATCATAGTGTCAAGAATGCAATATTGGAAATCCCCATGGCCTTTGATTTTCTTAAAAAAGCCGCGTCCAAAGTCGGCGAATCGTTCACCAAAAGTGTCGAAAAACTCAAAACCGGCCTGACCAAGACCCGTGACGTGTTTGTCGGCGGGCTTAAGTCCCTCCTGCGCGGGCGCCAGCTCGACCAGGACCTGCTCGACCAGCTTGAACACCGCCTGATTATCTCCGATCTGGGGGTCGCGGCCACGGCCCGGATCATGCAAGACCTCAATGCCGCCTACAAGGAAAAACGCATCACCACCGGCGACGCGGTGCTCGACTTCCTCAAGGCGGAAATGAAAGCCTATTGGCCGGCCGAATCCCGGGCCTTGAAAATGGCCCCCACCGGCCCGACGGTGATCCTGGTGGCCGGCATCAACGGTGCCGGCAAAACCACCTCCATCGCCAAGCTGGGGCAGCATCTTAAAGAGCAGGGCAAAACGGTAATCGTGGCGGCCTGCGATACCTTCCGCGCGGCGGCCGTCGAGCAGTTGACCATCTGGGCCCAGCGCATCGGCGTGCAGATCGTTAAACACCAGATGGGCTCGGACCCGGCCGCAGTGGCGTTCGATGCGTGTGATGCGGCCCTGGCCCGCCAGGCCGACGTCCTGATCATCGATACCGCCGGGCGGCTCCACACGCAGGATCACCTGATGCGCGAACTGACCAAGATCCGGCGCGTGGTGGAAAAACGCATCCCCGGCGCCCCGCACGAAGTGCTGCTGGTGCTCGATGCGACCACCGGGCAGAACGCCATCCGCCAGGCCGAAGAGTTCCAGAAGGCCGTCGCGGTGTCGGGAATCTTCCTGGCCAAACTCGATGGCACCGCCAAGGGCGGCATTGTCATTGCCATCCGGCACCAACTCAATTTGCCGGTGAAGTTTGTGGGCCTCGGCGAAAAGCCCGCGGATATGGAACCGTTCGATCCGGAAACCTTTGTCGAGGCCCTGTTCGCCGAAGAGGCGGACCTAATCAAGTCGTAATCTCTACCGCTGTAACTTCGATCCGCGCGCTGCGTATGGCGGTAGTGAGGATGGGGCGTGCCGGGCGTTTCCGCCACGCCGCCATTTTTCAAAAAAAGACAAATTTGGGAGATGGCTTTATGACGAAAAATTTGGGGGGTCGTTGGGGTGCGGCGCAGCGCCGGGTCCTAAATTGCAAAGCTACAGCGCGTCGTGCCGGGGTGCTTCTGGAAGCCTTTGAGCCACGCACGTTGTTAAGTGCGGTGTATTATGTTGTGGGCGATGCGACCCCGCGCGATGCGACGCACTTCCGCCTGATTACCGATGCGCTCGCCGCCGCCGTTGCCGGCGATACGGTGCAGTTGGAGCCCGGGGCGTTTGCCGCCGCCGGCACAGTGACCATCAGTGCCGGCCTCACCTTGCAGGGCGATCCGGCGGTGCCTGCCACCAGCAATTTGCCCCTGGCCCTGACGGTGGCGGCCAGCAATGTCACGCTCAATACTCTCTCGCTCACGACGGTCAGCGTCAATGCCGGCGTTAACAATCTGACCGTGGAGCACAGTCTGGTCAACAGCGTCACCGAGACCGCCGCCGCCACCGGCAACGGCTCGAATACCTACCTGGACGACAAGTTTACCGGAACGCTGGTGCTGCGCGGCAACACTCAGGCCGGCGCCGCCACCAATGACCTGGTCGATGACAGTTCCTTTGCCAGCGCCCAGCCGGTGGTGATTGATATTTCGCATGCCGATGGCACGATTCTGCGCAGCAATACCATCCAGGGGGCGGCCCTGACGCAGATCGGCATCGCCCTCAACAGCAGCCAGAATGTGAATATCCACGACAATATCATCCACCTGGGTCAGGAAGGGCCAGGATCCGCCGGCACCATCGCCATCCAGATCACCAATTCCGACAGCGCCGCCACCCAGGTGAATCTGACCAACAACACCCTGGCGACCGATGGCCGCGGTACGGGCCTGGTGCTGCTGATCACGGCGGGCGCCAATTACAGCGTCCTGGCGCAGGGCAACGATTTCCATGGCAACTTTACCGGCGTGGCGATCACCGGCGATGGCTCGGCCAGTGCCACGGCGCTGGGCAATATTGATTTGGGCGGGGGCGCGCAGAGCAGTGTGGGCGGCAACAATTTCCGCAGTTTTGACGGCACCACCGCCCGCAGTTACGCCATCACGGTAACCAACGCTCAGTCCGTAACCAATACCGTCTTCGCGCTCAACGATATCTTTGCCACCGGTGTTTCCCCGGCCCTGGTCATCAAAGATGCCACGCATAATTCCGGCACCGGGACCATCAATGTGACCACCGAACTGGATGTCGATCACGCGTTCGTGCAGTTGCTCTACCATCATTTCCTGGGACGCAGCGCGTCCATGGGCGAACTCAATTCGTGGGTAACATTGTTGCCCACGCTGGGGCGCGGCGGCATCAGCTCCGCCATTGGACGTTCCACCGAAGCGTTGCAGCGCGTGGTGGACAAGATCTACTTGAATTATCTGGGACGCCATGCCGAAGCCAGTGGTCTCAATTCCTGGGTGGCGCTGATTCAGGGCGGCGGTACCGTGGACCAGGTGCGCCAGGGCGTGCTGGCTTCCGCCGAGTACGCGGCCCGCACCCCCATGGACTTTGTGCAGTCCCTGTACCTGCGTTTGCTCAATCGCGTCGCCGCGCCGGCCGAACTCCTGGCTTGGGACAATTCAGGCCTGACCCACACCCAGATCGCCCACGCGTTCCTCCAGGCTCCGGAGTACCTCCAGGATGCCGTCCAGGATGATTACCAGGGCCTGCTGCATCGCACCCCATCCACGGCCGATGTGAACGCGTGGCTCGCCACCGGAATGGATCTATATTCCATCCGGCTGGCCATTGCCGGTACGGATGAATTCGCCAAAGATGATTGATTAAGGAGTTTCTCATGCTTCGTCACACGCTCTGGGCACTGACCTTGGCCGGAGTCCTCCAAGTAGCTGGGGCTGCCGATACCACCGCCGACACCAGCACGGTGCCATCGGCCGCCACCGCCCCGGCAACTACCGCCCCGGCAACCACCGAACCGGCCAAACCCAGCTTCGCGCAAATGCAGCAGGATATGGACAGCAAGAACTACCCCGCCGCCTTGCAGCAGGCGGCGCGGCTGCTGGCCGAACCGACCGTGCATAACCGCTACGATGTGCTGCTGCTCAAGGCCCAATGTCACCTGTATATGAAGGCCGCGGTACTGGCCGGCGACGCGTTTACGGCCGCGGCCTCCGCCACCAAGACGGCATTGCCGGCGGCGGTGGCCACCGCCAGTCACGAATTGGTTGTGAATTCCACACCCCTGGGCTACACGCCCAAATTCACGCGTACCACGCCTCCGCCTGCTAAAACCACCACCACGGCCCCGGCGTCCAATGCCGGCGGCAAGAACGCCAAAGGGTCCGGCAAGAAGGGGTCTGCCACCGCCGGCGGTCCGGATCCGTTTGCCATCAAGTTCTCACCGGTCGACTCCACCGTCAAGCCGATCGATATCGTCGATCCCGCGTCCCGCAAAACCGCTTTGGTCGCGTTGTACGCCGATGAACTCCAAGCTGCCCTGCCCAGCCTTAAAGCCGCCAATAGCGCCAAGCCGCTGCCCGCCATGCTCGAGGCCCTGGCCAAACTGGCCCCGTTGCGGCCCCTGGAGTTGGCCGCCACCGGGGCGGACACGGAAAACGTTGCCATGGTCACCGCCCTGATGACCCACGCCCACCAGGAGATGAGCCAGGCCCTCGATAGTGCCACCAAACAGGAGAAGCAAATCAGCACCCGGGCCAATGAAACCAGCACCGCGCGCACGTCAGGTAACTACTGGGTGCGGACCCGCCGCGGCCTTTCCGGCAACGACCGTACCGCGCTCCAGGAAATGGTGACCTTCTGCGGCGAAATCGTCGCCGCCTGCAAAGCGTTCGAGGCGGTCCCCGGGGTCGATGCCACCATGGTAAATTCCTTGGTTACCGAAGCCCAGGCACTTTCCAAACGTGCCACCAGCACCCTCGACGCACGCTATTAAAGCCCCCGTCCCCCCCAAAAAATCGAAAATCGACAATCGACAATGTTCGGGTGCATAACTGATTCGGCGGGGCATAGGTAACAGCGGGACTCGCGTATTCTTGCCCCGGCAGGGGCCTAAAGAATATAGCCCATGGCGCAGCCGTGGGTCCGAAGGGTTAAGTTTCATGTTAGCCCCGGCAGGGGCGTAAGCAAGCCAAGACCGCGCGGCATCATTCGAACACAAATCGCTCGTCATACTCAATGTCATGGCGCTGAAGCGGGTAATGACCGTGGAGGGACGGGGCCTCACTTCTGGTGGGCTTGTTAAGGAACCAACGGTCAGGAGATTGACGATGAGTCTGGTAACTCCGCCACAGATCGAGCGGCTCCAGCGC
>Ga0316217_10006860_pt1 | contig 11083 bp, 9 predicted proteins | sample 1anoAmetaG_FD_203633 | JGI IMG/M metagenome (GOLD analysis project Ga0316217, IMG submission 203633) | Freshwater microbial communities from Trout Bog Lake, Wisconsin, USA - 1anoA | ecosystem: Environmental > Aquatic > Freshwater > Lake > Hypolimnion/Profundal zone | place: USA: Wisconsin... | reverse complement strand
GCTCCTGCTCCGCCTTTTCCAGCGGCGTGGGCTCGTTGGGATGCATCTTGCGCCAGATCTCATCGCGATCCACCAGCACCTCGCGCGGCGCCTGAATGGCCAGGCGCACCGAGCTGCGTGACCATTTGACGATCTTGATCTCGATGCGCCCGTCGATGATGATACTTTGACCTTCACCGCGGCTAAGTGCCAACATATGAACCTCTACGATAGACGATCCCTGTCCGACGCGATTGTACCACGACGCTGGGGATGCTTTGGTACAAGATCGGCGTTTTGCCCGCAAAAACGAGAAATAAGGCCCACACCGGGGGCGGTGGTATACTGCACCTGTGGTTCCTGAAGTTGGCCTTGGGGCTGCTGCGGCCACAGGGCAAGGAACCGAACTTGGCTTGGAGGCAGGACAATGCGTACAACTCAGCCCCAATTCCCCGTACCCTGCCCCCCCTGCCCTACGGCGCTTGCGGGCATATTTTCGCATAAAATAAAATTCCTTGTCGCCATTCTGTGCCTGCTGCTGCTGGCCGGGCGCACAAGTTGGGCGGCGGATAAGACTGCGTTCAACGATCTGCTGGCCCGCGCGCAGCAGGGCGATACGGCCGCGCAAGCCTCCCTGGCCTGCCGGTATCGCGACGGCAGCGGCATCGCGCCGGACAATGGTCTGGCGTTGCAGTGGGCGCATCGCGCGGCGGATCACGGCAATGCCCAGGCCATGGACTTTTTGGGATTCGCGTATCTCACCGGCCGGGGCGCCGAGCGCAATGTGGATATCGCCTTCGGCTATTTCCATGCCGCCGCGGGCGCCTGTGCACGCGGGGCGTTTAACCTGGGGCAATGTTATTTTGGAGCCCAGGGCGTCGAACAGAATATTCCGCGTGCCTTGGAAGCCTGGAACCAGGCAGCCGCCATGGGCGACGGGCGGGCGGCCGCCGAAGCGGCCATGGTTTACCTCTCGGGCGAGGGTGTCCCAGCCAATCCGGCCGCGGCGCTGCGCCTGGCCCAGCGGGCGGCGGAACTGGGTGATGGGTCGGGCCTGGTGGTCCTGGGTGAAATTGAATTCCAAGCCGGGCAGATCGATGCGGCCCGCGCCCACTGGCAAAAGGCGGCGCAGCAAAAACCCACCGGCGAAACCGGGCCGCCGACGCAGCCCAATGACAATATGTCGGCCCAGGAGGGGGCCGATCTGCTCAAGCTCATTGCCTGGCGGCACCGCAAGAACGAGCCCGGAGTATTCGCCTATATCGCGGGGCCGCATCTGCATCAGGGCTACAACAATTGCGGGGCCACCGCCTCGGCGATGCTGGCCCGGTTCCAGGGCGCCACGGTGGGCGGGTGGGAGTTCAAACGCCTCTGTTCGAGCCCGGTGGGTACCGGCACCGACTGGAGCGAACTGCTGGCCGCCGCCGAAAAAATCGGCCGGCACTGGAAGTTGGTGACGTTCCCGGCAGATACCGCAGGCTTTGAAAAGGGGACGGCCTTCCTGCGTGGGGAATTGGATGCCGGGCGCCCGGTGGTCATCGATTTCCGCTTCACCGGCCCACAGTATCCCGGCGGTGCCGCCGGCCATACGCTGGACCTGGTGGGCTACAGCGCTGCCGAGCACCTCTATATCCTGCGCAATCCGGCCATCGCCGCGCCGGGCCTGGAGCTGATTACCACGGAGGATCTACAGCGCTATTGGCAGTCGGACGGCTACTCCGAGAGTGCCCACGGGGTGCTTTCCCGGCCGGCCATTGTCATCGATGGAGCGCAGCGTGGACGCAGCAGTTGAGACGCTCAACAGTGCTCCCCGCCCGGCTCAGTGTTCCTCGGCGACGAATTCCTTGTCCTTGTTGGCCATCTGCGCCTTGAGGCGCATGATGATGCTCGAATGCATCTGGCTCACGCGGCTTTCGGAGAGGTCCAGCGTGGCGCCGATTTCCTTCATGGTCATTTCTTCGTAGTAATACAGGATCAGGATCAAGCGTTCGGCACGCGTGAGCCCCTTGGTGATCAGGCTCTTAAGGTCGCGCCGCTGGATTTCATCGGTCGGGTCGCTGGTGCGGCGATCTTCGAGCACGTCGATTTCGCGTACGTCTTTGTTGCCATCGGTCTCAAACCATTTCCGCGACAGCGACACCTGCGTGACCGCCGTGGCATCCTTCATGAGCTTGTCATACTCGCCGGTGGGCAGGCCCAGGCGCTGGGAGATTTCCGTTTCCGAGGGCGTGCGCCCCAACTCCATTTCCAGTTGCTTGGTGGTCTGGTCGAGCTTGTGGGAACGGCTGCGCACCAGGCGCGGCACCCAGTCCATCGAGCGCAGTTCATCAAGGATCGCCCCGCGGATGCGCGGCGCGCAGTACGTTTCAAACTTCACGCCGCGGTCGAGGTCAAAGGACTCAATGGCGTCCTTAAGGCCGAAGATGCCCGCCTGCATCAGGTCGTCCAGTTCCACCTCGTCGGGCAGCTTGGAGTAGATGCGTTCGGCGTTGTATTTGACCATGGGCAGGTATTCGAGCATCAGCAGGTTGCGCTGTGCCTCGGTCCGCCCACATTTAAAGCCACGCCACACATCATTGATGTCCTGGCTCAGGGAATCTGTCGTAGTGTGCGTTTTCGCCATAGGGTCGCTCCTTGACCTTTTCCGATCGCCGCGGACGTATAATCCCACGTCGCGTCGATCATCCCACACGGGTCATCCTGACCCATATCGTCTCGAACACACGGTCGCTTTAGTTATCAGACACGCGGCCTACGCAGCCGCGAAACATTCACACTGCCGGCGAAACCTTCGCCGGGGCCTTCGCGGCCGCTTCGGCGGCGCGTTCGGCCGCTTCGAGTTCTTTCTTCACCAGCGCGTCGGCATCCTGCTGGGCCACCGTCGCCGCCAGCTGCTGGGCATGCTCGACGACAATGTAAGTAGCCGCGGCTCCGATCACGTAACCGCCAATATAACAAGAAACCAGCGCCACCAGGGCACGGGTTACAATCGTATCAAATCCATTATTAGCGTGCAGCCCTGCCAGAATCGCCAGGACAAACCCGACGGTTCCAAAACAACTGCCCATAAACCCATTGAGCTTCATGTGCGTCCCTGCACGCGGCTGCCATTAAACATCCATGTCGTTGCGCCGGGTCCCGGCTCAACGCGGCGCCGCCGGGCGCCACCACGAGGCCAGGCGGGTAAAGAACCCGCCCCGGTTCGTATCCATCACCGTGGTATCCACATGATGATCCATTCTGTTGGCCCATGCAACTACACATTGCGCCGCGGCCGACCGCGGGGCCTGGAGCACAAACGGGGAGCGGTTCCGCACCCCGGCGCTCACGGCGGCATCGGTCACCACGTAGCCGCCAAACGTTACATCGGTTTTGAGGAATTGCCGGCACACACCGGCAATACGCTCGTGGACCATTTTAGCTTCTTCCCGCGACTGCACCTGGTTGACCAGCAGACTCATAGCCCCGGCGGTGCCACACCGCACCAGGACCTTGATCACCGCATAGGCGTCGGTAATGGCGGTGGGCTCCGGCGTGGTGACCACGACGATATGATCGGCCGCGGCGGTAAACGCCAGCACATTGCGGCCAATGCCGGCGCCCGTGTCGATGATCAGAACGTCCGCGGACTCCTGTAAAGTTTCCAATTCCAGCAGCAGGCGGTGGCGATCGCCCTCGGTCAGGTCGGCCATCCGCGCCAGGCCCGAAGCCCCGGCCACCAGCGAAAAGCCCGCCGGCACCGGCGCGCGCACCTCGGCGAGCGTTTTTTGCCCCGCCACCACGTGGGCCAGGTTAAAGCGCGGCTGGACGTTGCAGATGATGTCCGCGTTGGCCAGGCCCATGTCGGCATCCAGCAACACCACTTTGCGATTAAGCGCGGCGAGCACCGTGGCCAGGTTCACCGCCAGGTTGGTCTTGCCCACCCCGCCTTTGCCGCTGGTGACGGCAATGGTCTGGGCGCGCGGGTTGACCCGCCGTGCCATTTGCCGCAATACCGTTGCCTGGTCCAGAACCGTCATAACCACACCTTATACGCCCGGCCGCGGCCCGCGCCGCCCCGCCGGACGTTAGAGTTTTTCGCCCAGAATCAGCCGCGCCAAACGCCGCGGTTGCCCAACTTCAATATGATCCGGCACATCCTGCCCGGTGGTCACATAGGAAAGAGCCTTGCTGGCGCGCCGCGCTACATTCAGCAGTACCCCAAAGGATACGGCTTCGTCAAGTTTTGTAAAGATGATTTTGTCCACCCGCAGGGCGGAGAATTTCTCCACCGCCGCCTCCATGCCTTCCTGGGTGCAGGTCGAGGAGAGCACCAGGTGCACTTCCTTGGGATTGCCGGCCTGGATAAAGCCGGCCAATTCGTTGAGTTTGAGCTGGTCGGAATGTGAGCGGCCGGCGGTGTCGATCAGCACGGCATCGCAATCGGCATATTCCCGCATGGCGGTCTGCATTTCCGCGGGGGTCAGGACCACCTTGAGCGGCACGCCGATGATATTGGCATAGGTGCGCAACTGATCGACGGCGGCAATACGGTAAGTATCGATGGTGATCAGGCCCACGCGCTGCTTCTGGCGCAGCTTCAGGGAGGCCGCCAGCTTGGCGATGGTGGTGGTTTTTCCCACACCGGTAGGCCCGACCAGGCAGATGCTGTGGCAGCCCGTGCCGGTATGGGGGCGGGCCACCGGGCCCGGGGCGGCGACGGGCACCAGGGCTTCGAGCTTGGCCAGCAGGCGCTCGCGCACCAGGGACGCATTGCCCAGTTGCTCGGCGGAGAGTTCCGCCTTGACATCATCGACGACGCGCAGGGCAATTTCGTCGGAGACCTGCTGGGTAATCAGGCCGGCATAGGCTTTCGAGAGCTGCCCGGGCAGATCCGCCCGCTGGCCGGCCATGGCGCCGGTGCGCTGGAGCAGGCTTTCGACCATGCTGCGGAGCGCCACCATTTCATTGCGCATCTCAAACGCTGGCTCCTTGAGCACCGCCGCCGCCAGTTCACGCGTGTTGCGGCAATCGGTCGGCGGCTCGGCCAAGGCGGTGGCGCCACCAGAACTACTGTACTCCTCGGTCGGGCGGGCATAGGCGGCCCGGACCACATGGCGTTTCTCAAAGGTCATGGCCGCGGCCGCGCGCTCCGGGACGGCCGGCGCGGCGGCCGGGCGGGCCGGGGCTTTGCGGGCGGCGACCTTGACGTTCAACCCGGCGGTGACTTCCACGATATTCCGCGCGCCGAAGCCCAGCAGGCCGCCGCGGCGGTAGGCCCGCGTGTGCAGGATCACCGCCTCGGTGCCCAGCTCGGCCTTGACCCGGGTCAGGGCTTCACTCATGGACGAACCTTGAAAGGTTTTCACATTCATCCGGCTGCTCCCACAATGCCGACCGATTCGACGCCGATGTTCTTAACGATCTCGTTATACGAGAGCACGGCGACGGTCGGCAGCGATCCTTCAATTAACTTCCGCACAAAAGCCCGCACCGGCGGTGAACAGAGCACCACGCCGGCAAATCCCTGCTGGAGTAGTTTGTTGACATGGGTGGCGATGCGCTCGGTGATCTGCCGCGCCAACTGCGGGGGCAGGGTCAGGAAACTGCCACGCTCGTTGCGCTCGATATAGCCGTTAATGGTGTCCTCGAGCTGCGGATCGAGCGTGATGCAATGAATAATGTTGGCATCGTCCTTGTAGAGCTGGCAGATGGACCGTGCCAGGCTGTGGCGGGCGGCCTCGGTGAGCACATCGATATCCTTGGTTTTGGGCGCCCAGTCGCCGAGCGTTTCGACGATGGTTTCCATATCGCGGATGGGCACGCGTTCGCGCAGCAGGTTTTGCAGAACTTTTTGCAGGTCGCCCGGGCGCACCTGCGCGGGGATGACCTCTTCGACCAGCGTGGGGTATTTCTCCTTGAGCTGCTTGACCAGGGCCCCGACTTCCTCGCGCGTGAGCAATTCGTAGGCATGGGACTTGATGACTTCCGTGATGTGCGTGGCCAGCACCCCGCTGGATTCGACCACGGTGTAGTTCATCATTTCCGCCGCGGCCCGCTGGGGCTCGGGAATCCACCAGGCCGGCAGGCCGAAGGCCGGTTCCTTGGTCACCAGGCCCTGCACCTTGCCGGTGGCGGTGCCCGAGTCCATGGCCAGGTACTGGCCCGGCAGGACCATGCCGGTGGCCAGGGGGCTGCCGCGCAGCTTGATGACGTAGTCGTTGGCGCCCAGTTGGATGTTGTCGCGGATGCGGATGGGCGGCACGACCACGCCCAGTTCGATGGCGATCTGCCGACGGATAAGGCTGATGCGCTCCAGCAGGTCGCCGCCCTTGGCGGTATCGACCAGTTGCACCAGCCCATAGCCCACTTCGAGTTCCATGGCATCGACGGACAGCAGCGATTCGATCTTTTCGGGCTTCTTGACGGCCGCCGCCTGCTTATCCTTGCGGACGGTTTCGGCGGTGGCCTGGCGCTCCTTACTGGTCGACACCCAGGCAATGCCCGCACAGCAGGAAGCCAGCAACCACATGGGGATCAGCGGCATGCCGGTAAACGACAGGATCACCAGAAAGGCCGCCGCCACCAGCAACGCCTGTTTCTTGTTGGTCAATTGCTGGATGAATTCCTCGCCCAAATCGGACTTGGCGGTCGAGCGGGTGGTCAGCAGGCCGGCCGCCAGGCTGATGATGAACGCGGGCACCTGGGCGACCAGGCCATCGCCGATGGTCAACTTGGTGAACACGCGGAAGCAATCGGTGACCGGCCAGCCATATTGGAGCATGCCGATGGCAATGCCGCCGATGATGTTGACGAAGGTAATGAGGATGCCGGCGATGGCATCGCCGCGGACGAATTTGGAAGCACCATCCATGGCCCCGTAAAACTCGGCTTCGCGGGCGATATCCGACCGGCGGCGGCGGGCTTCGTCTTCCTTGATCAGCCCGGCGTTCAGATCGGCATCGATCGCCATCTGTTTGCCGGGCATGGCGTCCAAGGTAAAACGCGCCGCCACTTCGGCAATACGCGTGGCGCCTTTGGTGATCACGACAAATTGAATCAGGGCCATGATGGTGAAGATGATGATACCGACGACCAGCGAGCCCTTGGTGACGAATTCGGAAAAGACATAGACCACGTGCCCGGCGGCCAGGTTGGCGTCCTGGGCGTTGCCGGCGCGGTCGCCGGCGGTCAGGATCAGCCGCGTGGTCGCAACGTTGAGGACCAGCCGGAAAAGCGTGGAACCCAGCAGCAGCGCGGGGAAGATCGAGAGCTCGAGGGGGGATTGCACGAACAGGACCGAAACCAGGATCACCGCCGCGAGGGTGAGGTTGGACGCCAGAAGGATATCGAGCATCCAGGTGGGCAGCGGGACCATGATGACCATGATCAGGCTGACAAAACACGCCGGGATAAACAGCCCGCGGTACTTTTGAAACAGGCGCATGACTTTGCCGCCGGAGAACCCGGCCGCGGAGCGCGCCGCTAAATTGGGGATGGTGCCAGCGGCACCCACCGGAATGACTGCGGCATTTGCCATAACGAATCCATTCGTTTACGGGTGTGCATCCATGCCACCCGAGCCACCATGCGGCTCCCTGAACTGCCTGCGATCTTCACAAGACATGCAACTATAAGCACGGCACAAGCATTTTATATGATTGGCGTCTCCCACGAGCCGTCAATCCGCTCAAACAATGTAGAGCAGAGTTTAACTTCTTTCGTCTCCTTAGCAAGAAGAATCTTGATAATTAATTCAAGTTTTCTCCGCAGAAATAATTGCCCGGTCGTGCGCCCAAACCGCCACCACAACCCCATGTGGTCATAGAACCCGGCGATGCTAGGGCTAGGGGCAATGTTAAGACTCGTCAAATCTTCGCGCTCAGTGCCGGCGGGCGCGATTGCTCGCGCACCGCCTGCCGCTTGGCGGTGCCTTTACCCGCCAGTTCGTACACGTAGGCGAGGATTTCGGCAATGGCCTGGTAGAACTTGGGCGGAACCTCCTGCCCGATTTCCACCGTTTTGTAGAGCGCCTGGGCCAGGGGTTTGCGCTCCACGATCGGGACGCCGTGTTCCACCGCCACCTGCCGGATGCGCATCGCCATGTAATCGGCCCCCTTGGCAATCACGCGCGGGGCATTCATGGTTTGGGGGTCGTATTTCAGGGCAATGGCCAGCTCGGTGGGGTTGGTCACCACCACATCGGCCCGGGGTACATCGCTCTGGATGCGCTGGAGCAGCATGCGACGGGCCAGTTGCCGCCGGCGGGCCCGGGTTTCCATGTCGCCTTCCATCTGCTTGGCTTCTTCCTTGACCTCCTGCTTGGTCATGCGGATATCCCGCTCAAACTTCCATTTCTGCCAGAGCCAGTCGAGCAGGGACAGGATCAGCAGGGACACCGCCAGGCGGATGCCCAGGTCGTAGACCAGGGCAAACGCCGCCATCATGTTCTGCGGAAAACTCATATAGGCCAGGGAAAACACCAGCGGGAGCTGCTGGCGCAGGCGCACCACGATCACCGTCGTGACGATGGCCAGCTTGGCAATGTTCATTACCATCTGCACCCAGTTCTTGCTGGTAAAGAACCGCCCCAGGCCGGCGACGGGATTGAGCCGCGCCAGGTTCGGTTGCAGCGCCGTGGCCTGGAAGCGCAGGCCCCCGTTCTGGAGCAGGCTCACGCCCAGGGCCACCACAAACATGGTAATGAAGATCGGGGCCACCACCGCCAGCACGTGCGGGGCAATGAGGCGTGCGGAATTATCCAGCAGGGCGCTGGCCGAACCGGCGAAATTGTTGCCCAGGAGCCCGTGCATGATGGCGGCCAGGTGGTCCACAAACCCGCGGCCGGATAATTGGATGGCCAGCAAGCCCGCCAGCAGCAGCACCGCCGCGCTCAGGTCGTGGCTGCGGGCGTGATTGCCCTGATCCATGGCCTCGTTGCGGCGGCGTGGTGTTGCCGACTCGGTTTTATCCCCAACATCTTCCGCCATCGGCCGCCACCTGCAAGATTAACCAAGCACCTGGCGCAACGACACAAACATATCCGTCCAGCTCCGGTGCGCCACGGTGGCCCAGGCCGCCAGGCCCGTCATGAGCATGATGAAACCCACCATCAAGTTGGCCGGCAGGCCGATGGTCATCAGGTTGATCTGCGGCATGGTTTTGGCCACAAAGCCCATCACCAGCGTGGAGATGAAAAAGGCCACCAGCCCGGGTGCCGCCACCTGCACGGCCACGTGATAGGTCATCTGCAAACTCGCCAGCGTGTATTGCAGCATCAACTCCGGCGGCGGGGACTGGCCCATCGGCACGGTGTGGTAACTGTACATGAGCGCGTGGATTAATTCCCGATGCCCGCCGATGGTCAGGAACACCACCAGGTTGAGCCAGAAGGCCAACTGTTCGATGACAGTGCTTTGCTGTTCGAACATCGGATCGTAAACCGCCGCCATCGCCAGGCCCATTTGCTGGCTGATCATGTGCGTGCCCAGTTGGGCGCCGGTGAACACCAGCAGCGTGGCCAACCCCAGCAGCAGGCCCACCCCCATCTCGCAGGCCACCGCCACCGTCAGGTCGATCAGCGTGAGCGGGATGGTCCGCGACGGCACACTGTGCCACAGGCAGCAGCTCAGCGCCACCGCCAGCAACACGCGGATGTTCGCCGGAATCGCGGCGTTGGAAAACACCGGCACAAACACGAACAGGCCCATGATGCGAAAGAGCACCAGCAGGAACGGCACGATCAGCGGCAGAAGTTGGAAGATGGCATCGGACAAATAGCACCAGGAAATGCGAAACGCGAAATTAAAGCCTCTCGGGCACGCGACCGGGGAAGCTACGCTACCGCATGGGGCTGAAGAGCACGCGGGCGTATTCGAGCAGGCGCTGGAACATCCAGGGCATCACAATGATTACCGCCACCGCCATCGCCATGATCTTGGGGACAAACGTCAGGGTCTGTTCCTGGATCTGCGTAACCGCCTGCACCAGGCTGATGACCAGTCCGATGACCATGCCGATGAGCAGGATCGGGCCGACGATCAGCAGCGTCATGAGCAGGGCTTCACGCAACATATCAGTAGCTTGTTCAACAGACATTTCTGGACTCTTTCCAAGACGGTAGCAATACTTGACGCTCAATATGAAACCACAGATGAACACAGATAAACACAGATAGTACATTTGACGATCGAGTCGTTCGGGCGCTGGCGAGGCGTTGGATTAACAAGGATTTTCCGGGACCCTAGCATTTTGTTTCCTTTATTCCGCCATCTGTGTTCATCTGTGGTTCCTTCCCATCGTCCGGGTTAGTTGAACGAGCTTAGCAGCGTCGCCGTGACCAGGTGCCAGCCGTCGACCAGCACAAACAGCAGCAGCTTGAACGGCAGCGAGATCATTACCGGCGGCAGCAACTGCATGCCGATGCTGATAAGCACGCTGGAAATCACCATGTCGATGATCAGAAACGGCAGATAGATGCGGAACCCCATCAGGAAGGCAACTTTCAGCTCGCTCAGGATGAACGCCGGAATCAGAGCGGTGGTGCCGACATCCTCCCAGCGTTGCGGCAGGGCGCCATCCTTCTGGTTGTAGCTGTAGAACAGGTAGACATCCTCTTCGTTATGGGCGGCGACCACCTGGCGGATCATGAATTCACGCAGCACCCCGGTGCCCCGGGCAAACGCATCGATCTGGCTGATTTTGTTGGCCTGGTAGGGCGTAATGGCTTCGGTATTGATGCGCGTCCAGGTGGGGCCCATCACCAGGAAGGTGATGAACAGCGACAGGCCAATGATCACCTGGTTGGGCGGCATGCCGTTGGCGCCGATCGCCTGGCGCAGCAGCGACATGACGATGATCACCCGCGTAAAACAGGTGGTCATCAGCAGGATCGACGGGGCCAGCGTCAGAATCGACAACAGGATGACGATCTGGATCGAGCTGGAGAGTTTCTGCGGCTCGTTGGTCGTCGGCAGCATGCGGGCCATGTCCGGCAGCGCGACATCATGGGAATGATCCAGCGTGCCGGTGCCCAGGGAGGGCAGGCCCATTTGCCGCGTTAGATCCTGCGCCGCAGCGACGCGCTGCCGCAGCATGGCCGCCGGCGAGGGCGGCCCCGCCGGTT
>Ga0316217_10006859_pt1 | contig 11083 bp, 12 predicted proteins | sample 1anoAmetaG_FD_203633 | JGI IMG/M metagenome (GOLD analysis project Ga0316217, IMG submission 203633) | Freshwater microbial communities from Trout Bog Lake, Wisconsin, USA - 1anoA | ecosystem: Environmental > Aquatic > Freshwater > Lake > Hypolimnion/Profundal zone | place: USA: Wisconsin... | reverse complement strand
GCAAGCCAATCAACATCAGAGGAATCATCAACAAAGTGACCTCAGTAGGATTGGTCAAGAAGTATTTCGGAAAGGATAATTACATCACCATTAGGCCAGAGTGCCATATCATCAAGCCTACTAATCAAGAACAAGTGCTGATTACGCACAAGAAAGAGATTAGTACCAGACAAAAGCAAGATTCCTTTCATAGAGTCCTTAAGAGAATTAATAGCATTTTAGAGTACACAATCGGGGAGTATTCCCTCAATTTTTGATTTATTTTATATTCCTTCAATCTTCGAATTATTTTCTCTTCTCAATCCAATTTTTTTCATAAAACCGTAATTATGCTACTAAGCCATTCCTGATAATTAGTGCTTAATAAGTAATCTAAGATCAGTTCTGCGGTCGCTAGAAACTAAATGTAAACCTTATTAATGATTACGAATCGTCTTAGTCACTCACAATAATCCTATTATCAGCCCTCCTCTCACCCGCCCTCACAACTTACGGCCTAAAGAAGGGGAGTCTGACCGAAGGCGCGTGGATCCTGCGACCGATGAGTGGTTCATTCCAGAACAGAGGCTTAGTTAGGCCATAAATACGCTGAAGCTGTCTCGGATATCGAAGATGTCAATGCGGATTTCAGGCCAGCATCTTATCATGTTATCCGATTCTTTGGAAAAGGCGCGATGCTTGGCAATAAGCCTCGAATTCAAGGCGAATTCCATGACCTAAGCTTAGTTGTGTGGCCTTTAGGACTGCACTTTAATAATTTTTTCTCCCTTTGCGTCAGTAGCTACCTCCATAACCTTGCCTCCTTTCCAGGTCCTTTCCTTCCAATAATCCACATAATCTCCCACTTTGATTTATTGCTGCACTTTGCGCCTGCTTTCCTCAAGCTCGAACTATTTTACCCTTCGATTGTAGTTCTCAATAGTTTAGCGATCTGCTTCCTTTTTTATCTTAAGCTCCAGTAGTTGTAAAAGTAATTTCTCAGGCTTGAATTCCTATAGAGAGACATCACTTCTGCACAGTGAGCAGGAACCTTTGTGCTTGAGCGACTACTAGGCGCAGGAAAGGCAGAAGATGTGCCCGCATTATGTCACAATCGGATATACGAATATCTAGAGGCAAATCGGGCAGTTTAGTTTCTAGGAATGGCTCAGCTCTTAGATTTGCTACATATTTAGAGCTTGAATTTTGGCTGGCTTCACTTTGTTAAACTACATTTACTCTTTTGCTGGCGTAGACATCTTTCCCGCATACGAATTCTGAGCATCCGTTTGGAGAGCTTTAGCATTTTTTGGATGGGTTTTTTGCTGGGCTTTGCAGCTGAAGGTAAGTTGGCTCTATGTTGAGATTTTTTTGATTTCGCCTGTCCCCGAGTAAGCATTTACTTAAAATAATGATTATAATAGAGACTCCGGGATAACAAAGAAGAACCGAAATCAGCCCTCCCTTTGCTTTCACAACATCGCCCAAAACGTTATCCCAAAAAATAAAAAATATCGCCTTTTTATCGAAGCTTCTGCCGATTATTACACAACCATGGTATTCTACATAATTAATATGAATGTTTTCGCATCTCAGTTTTGAAACATCGATGGGAGGATTATACTTAATAGTTATATCGATATATGTAGGCCTGCAGATAAGAGCCCTGTTCCTCGCAATACCTCACATGCTTCATCTGCGAGCACATCTCCCAGCTCCCCAGACTCTGTCCCAAGTGTTCCAAAACCTTCTGTGAACACTGTCTCGAGCAAATCAATAATCATTCTCGTTCGGAATGTCCATCATGCTCTATCCCAATGCGGCTATCAGACTTCCTGTCTCCGCAAACAGTCATCAACCTTGCCAACAACATCGCCGAAAGGGTCAAACGAGAAATCAGGAGAAATGAAGATCGAGAAATATGTTTGAATCATGAGCTTCCGTTGAGTTACTTTTGCGTTTAGTGCAATTTGCCGCTTTGTGCTGACTGCGGTATGCTGACAATAAAAGTAGTCCATCTTCGACTCAGCACACGGGACATAAATTTGTGTCTTATAGAGATATTTATTAGCGCGTCAAACGGAAAATCTAGGCTTAGTTTCCCAGGTTCTAGCGAAAGCTGGAGAAGCTAGAGGAGAGGAAAGGCATTCTGCAGGCCAGAACCATAAAGCTGCAGGCTTAATTCCGCAGATACAAGAAGTACTTTTAGTAATCATGGATGACTTACACCGAAAAACTGGAAACCCTCGCGAAATCAAAATACTAAATCGTTTTGGCGAAAGAAAAGGCCAACGCGCAGAGGCTACAGGAATTGGAAACACTAAGAGACACAATTTACTAATAAATGGAGATTAAAACGCAACTCTCATTGATCAGGCAGGCAAACAGTCTTACAGAATCGATAAGTGCTCTTTCCTGCCAAGAACCCACTATTGTTTGCGTGTAGGCAGGTCTAGATTAGGACGATATGGTTGAAATCATTCCTGAGTATATAACTTGGCAGTACACACTTTTGGACTTTTCAACCAAAAACGGCATCATATACTCTGAACCAAAGAGCATCAATGGAGTTTAGTGGAGGCTGAAGATCTATCCGAAAGGAAATGGACTTGCCAGAGAGAAGTATTTATCTGTTTTTGTGGAAATGAGCAAAGGTTTTACAGGACAAAATAAGTACGAATACAGGATAGAACTTATTAATCAAATTCATCCCTCTTTGACTGTACGTAGGTAGTACTGCTCTACTTTCTAAATTGGAGAGTGCTGGGGTTACAACCAGTTTTAGCCTTTAGAACATTTAGCAGTCAAAGAATATTTGGTCAATGACTGCCTCATTTTTCAGGTGGGTATTCGCAATAGGACATATAGAGCACTTGTAAGCTAGCAGCTAGGGTACATCAATGCCCTAAAGAAGCAACTAGGAGATAAATAGAAGTCTTAGAAGACTTAGATAGACTGCCGATCGAAGAAACTTCGAATGAAAATGAAGTAAGGACAATGTATAAAATAGAAATCCTCTTAGCGTGAAAAAGCTGAATAGAAACGTTAGTTCATGCTATAAAGTTCAACACTCTAAAGAATAAAAGATTTCATTATGCGTGACAACAAATAATGATCATATTCAATTATATCCTTAAATGAGAAATTGCTTGAGTTATTTGCTTCAATCATCTTTTGTTTTTTTGTCTTGCTACTTGCGCTTTTACTTCTTTTCGGCTTTTGACTTCTGTTAAATCTTTAGTAAACCTGCTCCTCCCAACTTTACGTTACCTATCAACGCGTTTATTACTTCTTGCTCAGGCAGTGCCCTCACAAACGCTTTTTCGCCTTATTAGACTTCGTTTTGAAGAAAATATCCCATTATGTTGCGTGCTGCCTTGCCTTTCTTCAGGCCACCTGGAACCAGTTTCACCTTAAATTTATTATCTTTGATAGTAACGTAAGGTGCGCACATGGGAATCAGAGCATCCCATTTGTCTTGACTCTGGAGCCGACCTGCCAATCTCATCAGCTCACTAAACTCAGAATCGATAGTTTTCTCATCCACCACTTCTTCTTATTCTACTTTCGGCTACTATGGCTGCACCTATTATTCGGATTCTTCCGCTTATTTGTCCTACTATTATCCGTTTTATTGTGCAACATTTTCTATATTTACCGTCTCATCTTCTCCTGTAGGTCTTTAGCCTTCTTTTGCAACTACATTTTCCTATTTATTTCCATTTTAAGCAACTTCAGGCACCTAAATAGGCTTTTCTTCTTTATTTATAACTAGGTCTTAGTCGGAGCTGGATTACTATTTCTACTTCTTTTTATCTTTCAGGAATAGTACCTTGTCAGTGTCAATTGCAGTCCCCTATTAATTCTAATTCTTTCCTATGTATTTCTAAAGTCCTTTCTTCTTTTGTGGTTTTTTACCTTTTTGGTCCCTTCTTACAGGCTACTATTCTTCCTCCTATTTCTGAATATGCTTCATTTCTTTGGCTCCCAACATCTTCATAATGATTTGCCTTTCATCCTAATCTTGCTACTCCATATACTTTTCTAGTTTTTTTAGCTTCTTCTTATTCCGGTTTTTATGCTTTTGAGCGGGCTCTTCAGCTTTGTCGCCTTTATCTGCACGTTTTGTATCTTTTTTGCTTTCTTTTTTTTTAATATCCTTTTTATTCTATCTTTACTCACTATCTGAATCTTCTTAGTCTTCTTATTAGGATTACTTTTTGTTCTCAGTCACAGAGGCCTGTTTTTTCAATTCCGCAGGCTTTTGCCCTTTATCTTGCTTTTAATGCTTGCTTGCTTTCTCTCTTTTCTTAATTAATCAATTGTTACTTTTTCTTTAGCTAATCTTGCCTAAGCCTAAAGATCAATTATAGCGAATTCCTATTCTTCAGGCTGATCAGCCGAATCTTGTTTCATCAATTCTTTCTAAACCTATAATTTGGGCTATTCCTCTTCTTTGATTTGTGCTAACTATTTATGCCTCTCTATTTTCCTTAGCATAGATTAGTTATCCAGTCGATAGAGCAAAGTAAGCCCCATTTCCATCCGATTGGGATGAATGAAGTTTCTTTTTCCTCGAATCATAAAAGAACCAGTTGGCAAAAACTCACCAGTTGGTGCTGATTTGGATACTTGATCGTGATACACCCACCAGGCTGATGATATGATTTTTGTGTCCCAAGCTTTTGACCTACATACTGTGAATATTGCAGCTTAATCAAGTGTTATTCTTGGAGCCAAACCTGCTTTGGGAGGACCTTTTATAATTGTTGAAGCTGCACCTCCATAATCAGAGTGCATGTAAAGGTCTCCTGTCTTCATATAGCGTTTTACAAGTAGTTCATTTTGATGTGAATCTCTTCCTGAAATAATGAGCCATCCATCTGAACTAACAAACCAATAGAACTTTTCAAACCACATCTGTTTGCGTGTGGGTACAGCCTTCAAAAGTATCTCATTTTTCTTTTTCTAAATCTTCTTCAATGCGTCTTTCTCTGCCAACTTCAAAACCTGATCACTGGCTTCTCTGGTTCTGGCTTATTTCTGTTGTTGCTTCTTTCTGCTCTCATAATACATAGTTGCGTTAGTGTAAGCATTGTAATCAACATGAAGTTATACGGGCGTCAGAGGACAAAGCTCTGGCTCATCGGAGGTAGAGTCGGACAATAGCACTGTTATCTGTCTCTTTGCTGGATTCAAATTGTGAATCATGTTGGCAAGAGGATCGCCGGATTTGCGACTTTCTGATATCATTCGTTCCATGGCTTCCCAAGAGTAGCCGTTGGCTTACATAGTCGAGATGATTTTTATGACCGCTTCGACCTCTTGAACATTCTTTTCAATCAGCTATGCCTTCCCTCCATATGTCTATTGTTCTTAAACAAGTCTCTTCACTCTCTATTCTTGGTCTTTGCGGATCTGCTCATACTTTTTCCAGGCTAACTCCTCAAAAGCTTACTATTCCTCATGTGCACTCTTTTTGTACTTTGAGAAATATTCAGTGACTGCGCTACCAAAACTTTAGGTCGCAGTTAAAGGCCAGCTCTAAAATTTACAGTTTGCATAAGGACTAAACTAGAAATAATCCTCCCCCTTTTTATACAAATACCCTTTCTGCTTTTTCCCAAGGAAATTCTTCAAAAAATCAAAACACAATGATGCTCCTTTCAATATAGTCTCTTTGCTTTAGCTTCCTTCCAATTTTGTATCAGGATTGATTCCCTTAGACGTGAGTAAATGCTAAATAACTTGCGGAAATAGGCAAGGAATCATCTTAAAAATGATATCCTTAGCCTTAAACCCTCCTTTTGCTTGATCCTTCCCTTTCTTTTTGGCAGGCTGAGCCACCTAGACCTCTTGCTTAGGAGGCTGCTCAACCAACTTATCCAAGGCTTCTGCAGAAATATCGATATTTTCTATATAGATATTGGCAGCCTGTTCGAACGGATAGACCTCGCCTACTGCAGTCTTGATCTTATCAGTGAACTCATGCGAACGAATGCACTGGATAATTCTGTACTTATCGTCGGTCAAAATGATGTTTCCCTGTGAGTAGAATTCGAGGATGAGGTGGTTGGCGAATGTCTAGCTGCCGAAACTCATGACTATGACACGTTATACACCGACCTGTCTCACTGATTCCACTCTTTTGGAGCGCAGATGCCGACGGAAGCGCATGGTGAAACCTGAAGGAATACGCTTTTTATCTGGTTTTTCTTCGGTAAAGTGAAATCTCACTCCGTTCTAGATGAGCAGCTGAAACTTCTGTTACGATCGAGCAGCCTTGATGATATAAGTGCTGGGGTTGACATCATAAATGTTGGAGACTCTGAGGCCGATGAGAACCTGCAACTCTGCAACCATTGCAGCGATATCAAGTGAGGTAAAACGAACCTTTGTTTTGACCTTGTCTGTCTTATCCGCTTTGGCGATTTACTCCTTTTACATTATCAAAGATTATAATCAACTTCAGATCCAAATTGGCTTATTCTTTGACTTAACACCGAATTGGCCGTATTTGTTTATTTCTGAGGAGAGCTTACGATCTGAGGCTTGGAGTATTTTTGGGAGAGATAAGCACTTGTTTGGATCTAACTCTCTGTAGCTTCTATAATTGAATGTTGGCTATTGATTAAAGCGATTGCAATAAAATAATGAACAAACTTACTCTCACGCGTAGGGGTCTACAATTTTTCAATGAGGAAAAAGACGAAGTGTAGCTGCAAAATCAGACCAATCTCTAGACTTCAGCCCTCACCAAACGTACCTCAAGTCTCCCTCAACTCATTTCCATTGCCTCACCATTATAAAAAAACTAGATAGCCAAAAATCTCTCAAAAATGACCATCCGTTTAAAAGACCTGAAATAGAAAGGTCTAAAGAAACTGATGATAGAAAAAGAAGATTCGAAGCTAATCCAAGTAATGCAGTAGCAAATGTCCGGACGCAAAGATTACCTGAGAACAATAATCCCATCTTTGGTGCGGAAGACTCGCGACAACCAACGGTTTGGGAACATGCAGAGTCGCCTGGAGAGGGGGAGAGCATACATCGACCGGCTGGAGCACAATTTCGATAAGAAGTATGTGTTTCATCCTCCGGTCAAGCAGGAATAAAGTTGATAAAGTCTCATGTTTTCATATTTATCCCTGCATTAAGACTATAAATGTCTCCAATTTTACAATAGAGTCAAAGTATTATCAAGCAGGTTTGTATCTTGGCTAAAAGAGCTAGATCTACGTCACACGTCTGACTAGGGGCGAATTGATCGGACTTGAGATAGTGGAGGTGTTTTATTAGTTCTGAGGACTGGGGTTGGAGAGAGGAACCCTTGAGGTATCCGACGAGTTGCTGTTGATATCTCTGATTTCGTACTGAGAGTTGTAGCTCCTACTTGAACGTTTATTCCTTTTGAAAGCGAACCAGCAGATGAGCGAGGCCAAGGTCAGAACATTGGTGAAAAGGAAGAACCCTTGATATACAACAAAGTACCCTAGACAATATAGGCGACCACGATCGAAGGCTGGGTCTTCATAGCTGCAGACTCAACCTCAAAGGATATGGAGTAATAGGAGTTGAAGATGGCAAGGCTGAGCTGCGGGAAGATCTATTGTTTGGTCAGCTGGATCAGGCTGAAGTTGGCACTCGGCTGCTTATCGATGAACGAGTCCACCAGCATCCCGTTCATTTATTCGTATAGGAGTTTCAGGAACCCGCCCGAGCTGTAGAGGATGTAAGTGTTGTCAGTTAGGGTCACAGCGAGTGGCAGGATGCGGATGGGGGCTGACGAGGAGTTGCAAAATGGACCCTGCGGAACGTAGATTTGTAGATAGGCGGTGACGATTGAGGAGTTGGAACTGTCAATGGTTTAGAATTCCTCGGTCCTGAGGGTCATTGCGTTCTAATTACAAACAATGGCAAGCACATCGATTTCTCCATTGACCAGCGTAAAGGCAGGGTTACTCTTATCAACGGGGTTGCAGTTCAAAAACTTCTGGTAGATCTGCAGTATTGTTATGCTGGGGGTGGTGAAGTCGGCTGCGATTTCAAAGTAGGTGGTGGTGCAGCTGAGCAGAAGGTTGGCCTGGGTCAGGGAGAGAGGGTAAGTTATTTTGACGTTGTCGCAGGATTGGTTCAGAACAGATTGGTAATTGAGTGTGAAGTTGGCCTTAACCACAGCCGAGACGTTAGTTGGTGCGGTGAGATTCGTCCACAGACTCAAACTAAGCAGGTCCAGCCCCACAACGAAAACCTGATCGTTCATAGTTGTCACGTCAAAGTCTATCACAAACCCCAGCTTGGTGTTGATCTACAGCTGGTTGCAGTATTCTTGGCAGAAAATAAGCAGCCCAGTGATGGAATCTGATGGCCCTTCCCCCAGCCCAAAGATAAAAGGCTTATCATCCACCTGAGGGATGGATTTGATGCTCCTCAGCTGCGCAGGCAACAATATGGGGGCAAACTAGACAGTAATGTTGGATTAGTTCTGATACTGGAGTTTGAGAAGGATGGTGGGGATGTCGAGGTTGTAGCAGTTGCTCGCCAGCTATATGAATGTGTCGTTTTGGATGGAGTAGAGATAAAACAGGCAGTTGGGCACTGGGATGGTAATGATTGCCTTTTGGTCCAGCCAGATCCCGTCGAATTTTGAGAAGATGTTGATGGCCGTCGCTTGAATTACCATTATAAAGTTGCTGAAGGCAGAGTCGGGAACCAGCGCACCCAGATCCATGACTTGCAGGATCATAGAAGCGAACTAGCTCAGCATCTTGTTGCGAGTCACCACCCTGTTGACACTCATCTCGTATATGGTCGAGTTGCTCTAGTTGAGGTAGGTCAGGGAGTAGTCCATCATGGGTCCGCAGACGTTGGTGAAGTTGAACTAGATGGTGGCGTTGTACTGGGAGAAGTTGGACTGCTGGAAGGTTATGGATGTAAGGGGTGATAGATTGGCATTGATGGAGGCGTTAGTGGTGTCGAAGGTGATGGTCTGGCCGAAGGAAGAGGCGAAGTTGTAGAGGAGGGAGGCGAAAGATAGGTTGTATTGGTAGGTCTGAGGAGCGCAGGGAGAGGTGCGGCATTTCTGAGTCTGCTTGAAGGAGATCCAGCTGTTCTGGAAGTACACTTTGAGATAGCCCGCAGTTTAAATCAGAGTAGTCTCGTTATAGTAGGCTATATCCACCCCTTCAAGGCTTTGCACCAGCAGAACTCTATTCGCCTGCACAACCTACGCAATGATTGAGGCAGTGAATTCGTTAGGATCCAGCCGCAACACACAGCATTCAGAGTAGTCCTAATCGACAAACGGTCCGAAGTATTCCGGGTTGATGTCTGCCTCCAGGAAGAGATAGTTGGCCCCCGACAGCCAGTTGCCTCCAGGCCGGATCACAAATCCCCAAAGAGGGATGATCCTGTTGAATATGAAATCGTTGTCACGGATGAGGTACTGCGTGATGGTGGCATCTCCCTGGCAGAGCACGAAGAAGAAGTTATCGTAGAAATTGCGGACGAATATCAAGCCTTCCGTGAGGTTGTAGCTGCAGTTCGACTGGAGGCTGGCCAGGATGCTGCCCTGGATATCCGTCATGTCGATCTGCCCATCCGCGTAGACGTTTATGATGATGCCTTGGTTGGCCATGCTGTAGAGCTGCTGGATCAGCTCACCTCCACTCGACGGGTAGATCTAGAAGGTTTGATGGCTCAGCGAAAGCAATTCACTGCGCTAGGCAGCCGTTAGATTGGCACTCTGGAGGAGGGTCGATAGTTTTGAAGGTGTTACCTCCTCACAACCCTTCAATCCCGCCTAGCATAGGCATAGTTGGTTGTCGGTGTTTTAAATCAGATACTGAGAGCCTATCTTCTTGCCATAAGAGACCTATGTGAACCCACAAGGATTGGAAGCGATAGGTTTGACCAGCCCCCTCGAGTTGACACTGGTGAGTTGACCGAAGGTGTTGAGAATGTAGATGACGAAGGGAAACTGCGGGAGAACCTTCCTGATGAACTCGATTTAGAATATGGCCGAGATGCGGCTGGTAACCATGAGGATGGGTGCACTCATGAGTGCGATTTGCAATGGGTCATTGTTGGTGGCAAACACATCGAAGGCCGGTCCAATCACCTCGAACTCGTCGTTGAGGTCAAGGGTGTAGAGCGCGTGCTGTGAGGTCTTGTTGTTTTGTTTGAGCGGAACAACTATTGAAGTGGGGTAGCCGATATTGGTCCAGAATATCTGGAAGGTTTGGTTGTATTCGTACCCCTCGCACTGCAGATTGATAGTTTTGTTGGGCTGCTGAGAGCCGTTGTTGGTGATGGTGGTGTAGGGGAGGGTGAAGCTGACGATGAACAGGCTGCCGTTTTGCGCCTCCACCACCAACTTCTAGCTGCCGTAGTAGAGCACATTGCCGAGAAGAGAGGTATTGACCAGCAGAGTATTGCCATCGAAAATGGCCAGAAAGATCTGCCCATCCGCTATGGATTCGATGTAGACCGTGTCCTGCATCCTGAAAACCGACAAGATGGAGCCCTGGAAGCTGAGCTGACTGATCTGCGGGAAAATGGTCAGAATCATCATCGCCTGCTATTACTGGATGGTTTCCTATAGGCCCCACATCCTGATCGCGATGGTCTACAGCCAGCTCACGTCCTAAAGGAACCCATTGCATGTGAAGTTCGATTGGTTGAAGTTACAGAACAGCGCCGTTATGCCGCCAGTGGCTAGTAGTGCTACGTTCCAGAGGGTTGAGTTGATGGTTTAGTTGGGGATCAGAAGCAGAGGGTTCGGAGCTATGTCCTACACTGGATCGATGTCAAAATCGTAGATATAGGTCTAGTTGGGAAGCAAAGGGTTGAAGGAGAAGATGTCGGTAGTGTTGGGACACAATGCTAGATACGACCCTTGCCCAATATACACAACTTTGAGGGTGCTACCCATCTCCAAACAGCCCACAACAATGCTGCTGACATTTTAGTCGAAATCGATAGTGATATTGCCGTCGAGGTTGAGTGTAATATTGTTCAGAGTGTTATATTGTGCATTGGCGTAGGTCAGCACTATGTTGCCGGTCTCGGTGAAACTGGTCAGAATGAACTGCCGATCGCTGAA
>Ga0316217_10006858_pt1 | contig 11084 bp, 9 predicted proteins | sample 1anoAmetaG_FD_203633 | JGI IMG/M metagenome (GOLD analysis project Ga0316217, IMG submission 203633) | Freshwater microbial communities from Trout Bog Lake, Wisconsin, USA - 1anoA | ecosystem: Environmental > Aquatic > Freshwater > Lake > Hypolimnion/Profundal zone | place: USA: Wisconsin... | reverse complement strand
CTCACAAAAATTCATAGGAGGCCCCTAAAGAGATGGAAAACACTCCTTCTCCATACTTGGCAGCAGTCCCAGAGCCCCACTTGGATTAAAACACGTCGAATTTGAAGCCAGACGCAAGAGTGCAGTAGCACAGAAGCAACCCACTTAACAGAGTTGAAGTGAACAACGGTGTTTCTTTAGCTATCGAAGAGGAGTGCTGAAAATGATGAAAAACCAATAACATACAACGCATATGTCAATCTATTCAACTCTTTTTTGTTTGACTCACCTAGATTTTTACATCTTTACATCCTAGAGTTTTTTGATTAACGCTTTATTGGCAGAGAGGTTAGTCCTGCCTGAAGTTGGAAAAATAATATTTTTTCTAATAAGGTTTATAATGAATGAGTTTCTGTTTTACATCAAGTTTTCCAATTATAAAGCATTCTAAAATCTTTTCTTTTTTCCTTCAGGAGGAGAATTTTTATCTTCAAACATTTTTACCTCAAATAAAGTGGCAATTTACTGAGAATGTGGTTAAGGCAACAAAAACTCTACTTTTGTTGCGAAAAAGCCCATTTGCTCAATGTGTCATTTGCTAATAATATATTATCACCATGACGATTATAATTACAAACAAAGGATATGCTCTCTTTGATCCTTAAAATGATTTTATGCACTTATTTGAATATTTTAACACTCAAATCCTGAAATCAAGGAAAAAAATTAACAATAGGGTAATCTACTTCAACTCCAATTTCTGAATCCCTTTTTAAGGTAAACTTAGTATGAAGTAAAGTAATAGGTAATGGAATAGTTCAATTCTTCAGCTTTTAAATTCTGAGCATAATAATTATAAATTAAATGGCCTAATTCCTCAAGCGGAACCGTTAGTAGCTAAAGGCCAAGATATACGCCAAGCTAGGAATGACCCAGGATTAATCTTAAGGAGAAGCGAATGAGCACTTTACCAATGATATTAACCCTGTGCATGCTTCTCTAGATCGTGCTTTGAGATAGACAGGCAAGTTCTGTTTTATTTAGAGAAGAAGAAGCTAAGCGTGAGGAAACTTATCGCCAACAATAATGCCGAATTTGACTTTTCTGACGAATTGGCCCAACTGAAGTGGAGGATAGATGCCATGCGTAGTCTAAATAAAAAGGAGAAGACTGGTCTACCTGATGCTAGAAGTGGATCCTTGACAGGCAAAGAACCAGTTGTAGCTGACAGGGAATTTACTTTTGATTAGCTCTACGAAAGACAAAAACAAAAATTCGCGACATTGAAATAGCGCAGAAAAAACAAAATAACCGACCCCAAGTATATTGAAATGGTTGGCAACATCCAGATGAGGAAATAAAAGAGGAAAATAGTTAATAAGAGCAAGTTGGATAAGCAAACCAAAATTTTAGATGAATTCATATCCTAAAAAGACTAATGATCTTACATCATCTCATAAAAGAAGTATCAAATACAGCAAAAGATATCTAGAATTAAGAAGAAAGCTTTATTAAGCAACGGCTTAAAGAATTTGCCCACTTTGATTAAAAACCTCAGGTATTAATATTGATAGTTTAGTGAAGATTCTAATTTCCTGATATAAAGATTCGATTACAACAAAGGATGAATCAAACTACTGAACAGGTAAAAGCTACATGGAATGGATTTGCTAATGGTTACAACCAGATAGACTCATCTATGCAGACCTTTTACTACACCCTGATCAATATGCTCAACATCAACTCAGCTAAACATATTCTTGAGATAGGTTGTGGAACTGGAAAGCTGCTGCCCTATGCCTTGAGTGTGAAGCAGCTCTAGACTACCTACCTTGCCACTGATCTTTGCGAAAATATGGTCGAATTGACCAGGTAAAACTTGCAAGCTCATTTACAAAAAATTGGCTTCAAACATTCGCTTTAATAATGGGTTGTAAGACAAAATTTGACGATAAAAGCACTCAATGGAGAGGAGCCGATTGATTCGCCCCATAAATTTGACAGAATTATAGCTAATTTGGTACTGATGCTCGCCTAGGATCCACTAAAAATGATGAAAAACCTCTATAATGCAGCTGAAGTAGGCTGCCTGTTTGGTATTAGCGTTTGGGGAGATATTTAGAAATCCAACTTCATGAATTTACCTCAATAAGCTCTACTATCAAAAGGAGTCGAGTTGCCGAATGTGCGTTCTAACTTCCACCTGTTCAACAAGATGTAATGGCTGGCAAAGGAATCCGGTTGGTAGCTAGTAGTGCAATGGTAGCAAAACGCTCCGATTTCCTAAATCTAGCTAAACCAGTCGATAGTTGTGATGATAAATTTCATGAGCAAAGGCGATTAATTCATCAAGAACTACTTGGCTGAAAAAGCGAAATCGACGTTTGCTGAGAAAAAGGTTTTGAATTTCCCTGTCCAGATAGCAGTCTTCAGGAAAAAATGATTGTGTGTCTCAGCAAAGATCTAATTATGATTTGTATTTCAACATTAAAGTTTATTATCGATACTTGATTAAGAGAGCAAGTTTCTTATATTTTAGGTTATTTAGTATCATAAATTTTAAGAGATATCGTTTGAACAGTTAAGTCGGTCAAAAAAAACTGGAACTAGTATGCAGCAGCTTATGACTATGAAGATTCGGTCAATTTGAGATTTTTCTATAGCCAAGTCAATATCCTGGACATCAAAGCTGCAAAGTATGTAGCTTGAATCAGCTTTGAAACTGGAAAGATTCTCTTATCTACTCGGCATCCAGTGTCTTTAAACAACTTCTCTTGCTACAGATTTTGCTGAAAATATGGATTTCCTCTTAAGCTATCGAAGCAAAGAAGACCCTCATCTATCAAATGCTCTGTTTTCCATCTCTACAATAAACTTGTTGATGTAGCGAAGTAGGCAAAGTAGGCAAAGTGGGAAGCAGCTGTGAGATGGTAACGAAATACCCTCTTTCTTTCGCGTAAATTAACAGCTCGGTGATTGGGTTGATGTGCTAATTTATAAAGAATGATAAATTTTCAAGAATTTGTATATATCTTGGATAAAAATAGGTGCTTGGCAAAAAGTAAGTGAAGAACCTTTCTGTATAGGTAGTCATCTTTGGGAAGAGATTGATTGCTATAATTAAAACTTGAAGATTGGTTCAAAATTAGCCTTTTAAAGCTTACCTTCATTTATAGGCAAGCATAAGTGCATACATTTCTAGGATGGTTACTAAATATCATATGGTTGATTGGCAAGGTTGCTGGAATTCACAGTTATCTGCCATCATACCAATAAAGCTAATCCCTTCACTCTATTTTAATATTAATAGATTATTTATTGACGCTTAAAATGTACAACCATTCAATGGTCTATATTTTATTTTTATGGCACTTTACCATCTTTTTGTAGCCCTCGCACTTCTCACTCCCCTTTCATCATCTTGGTGCCTGAGGACTAGTATCAATGTCACTGATACTATCAACACTATCGACTTCTCACCCGACGGCACCCTCGTCGCCATTGCCATGAGCGGTGTCAATGCTGTAAACATCTACGATACCACTAACTACGTCCTTCAGTTCGCTTATACTCCTCCTTGGAGCACGATTAAGGCTGCTCGGTTCTCCAGAAATGGAACTTATTTGGCAGTAGGTTTGAGTAGTGGATTTGTAATCATCATCAATGGTAAGTCACCATTCAGCTCATCATCTATTTTCAGCTATCAAGTTATTTCGTCGTCAAGCATCTTCGACCTAGCGCTTAACAACGGTGGAGACAAAATGCTGGTTTGCTTCAGCAACTCCAATAGCTTTGCCGTTGCCAAAAATTTTGCATCATCTTCACCCACCATAACTACTCTGAGCATCGGGCAGAATTCAGGAGGATGTAAGTGGACTATGAATGATGATGCTGTCATAATCGATACAAGTGTGAATGCCTATACCTTCGCTGTGCCTGCGAATGGAAGTCTTACTGGTTTGACATTCAAAACCAAGGTTGTGAGTCCAAGCTCACCTTTTACTGATTTGGCTGTCAGAAATATGACCTTAACTCCGGTCAAGATCGTTCTTGCTGGTGGTATCAATTCAAGTCAAGCCAACGCAAGTGTGTTTTCCAATTCAGGGACCGGTGGGACAACGGTCTCTTATGCAAACGTACCATTCACGAACAAACCCAACTCAATCATCAGTTCGGCGTGCTACTCGACTGATGCCTCGATCTATGCCCTCGCCAGCACGGATTTCAAATTGTGGGTTATCAATGACAGTAGCAACATATAGGCTGCTTATCTCACAGATGCAAGTCTACCCTATTCTGCCTGTGCGGTCAACAACGACGGGTCGGTTATACTCGGGGGAACTACCAAAAGCGGATCCACTTCCTATCTCTATGTTTACACCAAGACCTGCTTCTACTGCGATACTGGGTCCTACTTGAGTGCCCCAGCCACCTGCGCAGCCTGCACCTCAGTTCTGACCGCATGCGCCATGTGCATCAACTCAACGGTTTGCTCGTCCTGCTTCCAAGGATTCTACCTGCTAGCCAACAACACCTGCGGAAGTTGCAGCGGAACCCTGGCTGGCTGCTCCACCTGCATCAATTCCACCAACTGCGTCGAATGCAACAACGGCTACTACCTCTCAGGGGTGGCCTGCACGGCCTGCACTGCCACATACACGGGCTGCATCTCCTGTAACTCTTCAAGTTGTCTGCTCTGCGATATGGACTACCAGCTGAGTGGGACTAGCTGCGTTAAATGTTTGATTACTGGCTGTCTGCGCTGCGATACCACTGGCAAGTGCATGTAGTGCTATAACGGGCTGTACGTCAGCGGATCTGGTACGGCCTGCAGCAATTGTGGCACTGGATGCGTCAGCTGCTTCGCTAGTGCCAACAACTGCAGCAACTGTCTCAGAGGCTACTTCTTCAATGGTGTTAGTTCCTGCACCGCCTGCTCAGCTAACTGCTTGTAATGCACTTCAGCCACCGCTTGCCTCGACTGCAGCCTGGGGTATTTCAACTCCTCGAGCAGCTGCACGATCTGCAGTGCTCCTTGCTTCAGCTGCTCGGTCTCAGCCACGAACTGCACCAGCTGTGTGGTAGGGTTCTACATCACCACCAATACTTGCAACAACTGTATCAATAACTGCACGGTGTGCAACTCTTCTACTTACTGCCTTGCCTGCTCGGTAGGCTACTATCTCACTGCAAGCAATACCTGTCTATCTTGTGCTGCTCAATACACTGGGTGTACCCAGTGCACACTGGGGGCTTGCACGGCATGCGACCAGACGAGGTACCTGGCCAGTGCCACTGCCTGCACCATATGTAACACTGCGATGTCTGGATGCCAAGTGTGCAATTCGAGCACGACCTGTACGATTTGCGCAGTGGGTTATTACTCGACTGGGAGTACTGGAGCGACAGCGTGCTCAATCTGTCCGAATCAATGCGAGGTCTGCGTTAGCACTACCAACTGCAGTTCATGCACCCTGGGGTACTGGCTGAGTGTCAACACCTGCACTGCCTGCACCGCGCCCTGTGCCACCTGCACCACAGCTACAGCCTGCGTCTCCTGCGTGGCCAACTACTACATATCTAGCACCAGCTGCAACCCATGTACTGACCTCACCAACTGCCTCGACTGCCTATCCAGTTCCTACTGCATCATGTGCCTCGAAGGCTTTTACCCCTCCGCTGGAACCTGCAGCGCTTGTCCGACCAACTGCCTGCAGTGCAACTCAACCAACTGCTTCTCCTGCAACCTGGGCTACTACCTCTCCGCAGCACTCGTCTGCTCAACCTGCTCAGCCAACTGCTCGATCTGTTCGACCTCGGCAGTGTGCCAGAGTTGCGACGTGGGGTACTACCTGAGTAGCACCAGCTGCGGCACCTGCACCACCATACACACTGCCTGCCTCACCTGCAACACTTCCAGCATATGTCTGGCCTGCGCCAAGGGATACTACCTCTCGTCCAACAACTGCTCAACTTGCCAGGCCGGGGTCGCCTACTGCAGTTTGTGCACCTCGAGTACGGTGTGCACCCAATGTTTCGATGGGTTCTACCTGGCGGCTGCCAACTCCTGTCTGGCCTGTACCAGTTTGGTGGGATGTTTGGACTGCACTGACTCCAGCACTTGTACTCTGTGTGCGAGTGGGTACTACCTGAGTGCGGGTGTGTGCTACACCTGTCCGGCCAACTGTTCTGCCTGCATTTCGTCGAGCTCCTGCTCTACCTGCAACCCTCAGTTCTATCTGTCGTCTACGAGCTGCCTGCCCTGCGAGAATACCATGATCGGGTGCCAATCCTGCAGCAGCAACGCTGTGTGTCTGAGCTGTGGAGGCGGCTACCTGCTCTCTGGGTCAGCCTGCCAACCCTGCTCCTCCACATTGCCCGCCTGCTCGCTATGCAATACTACGGGGGTGTGCCAGAGCTGCCAGCAGGGCTACTTCCTCAACAGCACCAATAACTGTCAGCTGTGCTCATCGTCTGCGACCTTGTCTAACTGCCTGCTCTGCAATTCCTCGACAGTGTGCCAGTACTGCCAGACTGGGTACTACCTGGCCAGCAATATCTGTAACTTGTGTTCTGCGGTGCTGTCGAATTGCGAGCAGTGTGTTAATTCTGCGGCTTGCTTGGACTGTTCCAGCGGCTACTATTTGGCAACTCCTTCCAATACCTGCATGGTTTGCCAGAGTGCGCTGCCTGGCTGCATCTTCTGCTCCTCATCTACAAACTGCACTCAGTGCCAAAGCGGATACTACATAAACGGCCTGGTGTGCTCCCCTTGTGCGCAAGCTGGCTGCGAAATATGCGACCCTACTACTCCCACCAACTGCATTACCTGCAGCAATGGCTACTACATGTCTGGCAACACCTGCCTCATTTGCAACCAACTCGGCTGCCTCAACTGCAATAGCACTACCTGCACCCTCTGCCAATCCGGCTACTACCTGTCCTCAGGCACCTGCCAGCTGTGTTCTTCCAGTTCCACGGGCTGCAGCAAATGCACGGCAGCTGGGGTCTGCAGCTAATGCCAATCACTTTTCTATCTTTCTGGGACCTCCTGCCTGGGTTGCAGCTCTGCGATAGTGGGGTGCACATTCTGCTCATCGTCAAGTAGCTGCGTGGCATGTGACGGGGGATACTATCTTTCGGCGGGCATTTGCAACCCCTGTTCAAATATAGCGGGCTGCTTGATTTGCAACACAAGCTCGAGCTGTCTGACCTGTACTGCCGGCTACTATTTGTCCTCTAACTCTTGTGTGAGTTGCAGCGTTACCATTCTCAACTGCTATCAATGCTACACAGCTACAACTTGTGCCTCTTGCGCTAACGGATACGAACTCAGCACCAGTGGAGGCTGCCAGGCCATGAAGGTTAGTTCTGGAAGCGCCCCGCCCTCCACTCCTCCCGCCTCCCTCAAGTTCAAATCCTACTACTATAACGAAACAACTCTGAGACACACTCTGTCAGTTTCCGACGGCACCAAATTCCAAAACACCTAGGCCATCAACTGGACCTCAGTCACAAAGATATACCTATAAAACACCTCTAACTCAACCCTGCTCAAGATATTATCGACCTAGCTGTCTCCAGACAACAAGACGATGTACTTCTATACCAACAACCCAATAAAGGTGAGTTCGATCCCCATCCCTACCACTTCATCGGGTCGGGCGCTGGTCGGCGAGTCGATGTAAAGTCTGTAGCTGGCTTCTTCCTTTGCTCTACCTCAAAGCGTCATCAATACTGTTCTCCCTTCCTTGCTGGTTACGGGTGACCTGCAGATGAGCTATCATCTGGATGGATCAGAATTCTACACTTCCTATGTTCTAACCAATTTCTAACTCAATTTCTACCTTTTCGGGCTCGTTATTATAGGTTTGCTATTTGTGATTGGGTTCTTCAGATCCATCTGCTACCCTCTGATGGGTAGAAATATAGAAATTGCTGGACATCTTATGGCTTTGAAGGCGATGCCGCTTGCTGTTTACCCCACCTTCGCTGAGTATGTCAACTTCTCTTTGGGATTTTTGGCTGCAGATCTGCCTTGGCTCAACAAAATGCTTCCTGGCTCGTTTTTCAACACTGTTGATACTATGCCGATGGGCTACCTCTTTTACTTCCAAAACATGAACTTCGCAGCGATGCAACTTATTTCTAGTGGTATCTTTCTCCTGCTTCTGATCATGGGCTATCTCTTCCTTTCGCAAAACAAATAAGAACAAATCACGCTACAGACTAAATAGCATATCGTGCCTAATCATAAGTTCAAATCGTTTAAAGAGTTTGTTTGCAACTTCTTCTGCTTTGGGCTCGTCTTCGCAGGTTTTTCTTCGATTGTTGGTGCGTTTATGAATAAGTAATCGATTTTGAGTATAAACGGCATATTTTACATTGTAGGAGTTGTAGCATTCGGAGTGGCATTTAGTGAAGCCTTTGCAAGTTTTATGATCGACAAAAAGATAAGCAGGGTTAGAGTTGCTTTAAAGGCCACCCTTCTAGCCGCTGCAGGGCTTAATCCTCTTTATTTGGCTGCAACTGCCATTCTACTCGATGCTATATTGATCATTGTGGAGTACTGCATGAGAAAAAACAACCTTGCGTCCCCGAAGTCGTGGCTCATCAGCAACCTTGCTGCCCTTTTAAGTCTGGCAACCTACTTCTTTATCCCAGATTCGCTCTTAACACTCTATATTGTTATGGCTTTGGCAAGTTTTGTGATTCTAGTGGAAATCTATATGTTCCTTTGCGAAAGAAATTTAGAAGCCAAGTGGCAGCATAAATTCTATGAGGCCTACGCAGTGCAAGCAGACGATCGTCTTTGGAACCTAGCCCCCGAGAATGTTTCAGAAAAAGATGAAGTTGACAAAGATTACAAAAAACCTCTAGACGAAAAGGAAGATAAACTTATCTTCAACTCTTTCGCTCATGACTAGGACGAAAATAAAGACGCAGCTACCACTTCTTACTCCAGTAAAGGTTTCGAACCCAAACGTAGGACGAGGAAATTCAAGAAAGAAAACTCTGCTGCTGCTGAAACACGTTATATGCAAGCTAACGATACATATACGAGCAGTTGGTCGAAAAATGTCCCTACCAAAGATCTCCCCGATATTTTGGAGGAAGATCCATGATTATCTCCCCAGTCATTCCTTTAAACCATTTACATTTTGCATCTTGCTGAAATATTGTAGATACTTATATCTAGTAATACCAATACCAATCAAGTAAGAGCTTACCGCTCTTAATATATCTAGTAATAATTAATCATCTTTTGTTCTCCTTTCATGTTATGCCTTCAGCATTGAGTTTAAACTTACAAAGATTGTAGTATAGATGATAGGGAGTGATTGTGGCAAATTAAAAAGTTAGAATGTACTCTAGTAGTAAAGGTAATGAGCTTTAATCATCAAGAATTAACAGCAAAGCTTATTTGGTCGATGTACTGAGCACTTCTGCCTTTTACTCCACAAATCCTTTTATTCGTCGCGTCAATTATCTGAACCTTTCCTGCGTTTCCACCGTATTTGGGTGACTTAAAGCCTTTGTTTGTCTCGAATTGAATCGCGAATACGAGAGTTTATGACCATACGTACACTTTTGTGATCCATTGTCCGGGGGGAGGCTGGAACAAAAATTCGAGTCCTCCCAATCCACCATAGGGAGGAGACTAAACAAACTCTTTCTAAGTGATATCAAGAAACAGAAACTCTATTCTGTCGATATTGTCGCCGCATTTGCCTCTTACAGATACAAGACAGTGTTTGGGATTGTTGAATTAGAATGAACTGCCTCCGTTTCCGCCACATTTATCAGACCACTTGCTGTTATCTCCGTTGTAGGCCAAATTTAGCTCTGACTTTGTGAAGAAATTGTCGATTTTGTGCCACATTTAAATACTAGCTTATTTAATATAAAACCAACTTATCAAAATAATAGCAATTGCTTTGATTGAAGTTCGTCAGAAATCAAAGACATAACTGTTGCGAATCAACGTATCTTGACTATCTTGTTGTGCTACCATACAGCTTTGTGTGTTTTCCAGAAGATTCTATGTATTAACCATCACCTTTTAAAAGACTTTCTTACCACATTCTCGATAAATGGTATTTGTCTTGAAATTTCAATATTCTCCAAAGCCTTATCTCTTTCCATTTGTATATTCCCCGGAATATTTGCCTTTGTTCTTCCACTAAAACTACCCATATCCCTCCTGAAGGCCTATGTGAAATTTACCTTAAAAGCGGTCTTAGATAGTTAGGAGAACTGCTTCTCCTTCAAATAGATCCTACATAAACTCTCCTTAGTATATACTCCCTTGGTACTTCAATAGACCTGCTTTTGTTATCCCGCACTAATATTAGCCTTTGAAGTAATAGTCCTTGGCTTTTTATTCCACTACTCCATGCAAAAGATTGTCTTTAAATTATCCTATTATTGAGATGCCATTTGTTTTATAGCAAACTATCGATGACTAAATTTGTAATGTAAGTTGGCATTATAACATTCGCATTCAAAGATTGTAATAAATAAATGAGTTGCCATTATTCCTGCGGGGGATGCTCGGCAAACATATATTATGATCTTTGTACATCCTGCCCTTCAACGAGAACCCTGCTCTCCAACACCTGTATTTGTCAAAGCGGCTACGTGTAAATTAAGCAGCAGTAATGCATCACCTCATCTCAATTAGGCACTTTCGACAGCATTCTAATCAATATATCTGAGGTTATCTTCTACATCGCTATTGGATTGCATCTTCTTTCAATCATACTTATCCTGGTGAGATTGATGTCACCTTCTTTGAAGAAAATAGTTGACACTTTTCAGGTTATAGGCGTTATCGCATACTATAGGTTTCTGCAAAGTGAAGTCGCAAGCCAAGGCTTAAGAGTATTGAACACCTTTAACTTCAATTATTTCAACAATTTAGTCTGTACATACAAAGGTCCTCAATACGGATGTAACACTTTCCAAAATCTTTTTGGTCTTCTCTTTACCTTAATACTCTTTACTCTTCTCTTTTTTGTAAGTTATTTTATTGCGTATTGCATGTACGCAGCTAATACTGATTAGGAAAATGTTATATACATAAGTAATGGCAAATAGGAAAG
>Ga0316217_10006857_pt1 | contig 11085 bp, 9 predicted proteins | sample 1anoAmetaG_FD_203633 | JGI IMG/M metagenome (GOLD analysis project Ga0316217, IMG submission 203633) | Freshwater microbial communities from Trout Bog Lake, Wisconsin, USA - 1anoA | ecosystem: Environmental > Aquatic > Freshwater > Lake > Hypolimnion/Profundal zone | place: USA: Wisconsin... | reverse complement strand
GGCGTAGTCGGCGAGGAGTTCGTGGTCGGTCGGTTCGCTCATCTACCCATATAATGTCCGCCCAACGGAAAAACAGACATTTATTTTGAACTATTTTTCAACGCAGAGGACGCGGAAGGTCTCATTTAGCCAGCAACTGTTTCACCCACGCCCGCGCCTCGTCGGGCGTTTTCAATTCGTCGGCCAGTTGCTTGTCGCGCAGTTCATGGAGCAATTCGCCAATTCGTTTGCCGGGCGGCAGGCCCAGCGCCAGCAAATCGTCACCGGTCAGCAGCGGCGGATGAATTTCCGGCTGCCGCTTCAATTCCTCCGCCGCCGTCCGGCAAAAATCGTAATGCGCCAGATCGCCGTGCGAGCCGAGGCTGTCCAGCCGGTGCAGTTCCAGCTCCAGCGGAAATGTCCCGCGCAGGAGCAGCCGCCGCAGCGTCGCCTTGCGCATCAGCTTCACATCCTTGAACTGCATGTGATGCTTCACCGCCGCGACGATTTCCTCGATCTGCTTGTTGGAAAATTTCAGCCGCCGCAAAATCTCCTCCGCCATGTCCGCGCCGACTTTCTCGTGGCCGTAAAAGTGGATTTTGCCAGTCGCCGGGTCGCGCTCCGCCGTCACCGGCTTGGCGATGTCGTGCAGCAGCACCGCCCATGGCAGCGACCCGGCCGCGTCCGCCGGCATTTTTTCCAGCATCAGCCGGATGTGGTTGAACACGCTGCCTTCCGGATGAAAATTCGGCGACTGCTCGCAAGTCACCGTCGCCGCCAGCTCCGGCAAAATGTGTTCCAAAAGTCCGCTGTCGCGCAACAAAACCAGCCCGCGCGCCGCGGGACTGGCAGGGCGCGTCACTCCGTGCGCGCCGTCGTCTGTTTGCGAAGGTGCGGCGGGCAGAGGACTGCCCGCCCTACCATCAGAAATTGGCGGCGCGAATAATTTCACCAGCTCATCGCGAATCCGCTCGGCGCTGATGACCTTGATCTTCGGGGCGAGCGCCTGGATGGCGGCAAAAGTTTCCGGCGCGATGTCAAAGCCCAGTTGCGCAGCGAACCGCACGGCGCGCAGCAGCCGCAGATGGTCCTCGCCGAAGCGTTCCGCCGGCGCGCCGATGGTGCGGATGATTTTCGCGCGCAGATCCTTTTCCCCGCCGACCCAGTCGTGGATTTTTTCCGTGAGCGGATCGTAGAACAGCCCGTTCACCGTGAAGTCGCGGCGCGCCGCGTCGGCCTCGGCACTGGCGAATTCAATCTTCTCCGGGCGGCGGCCATCCTGGTAATCCGCCTCGGCGCGGAAGGTGGCGACCTGAAACTGCTGCCCGCCTTCGACGACGATGATGACGCCGAATTTTTTGCCGACCGGAATGGTTTTGCGGAAAAGCGTCTCCACCTGCTCCGGCCGGGCGTCCGTGGCGATGTCAAAATCCTGCGGCTCGCGGCCGAGCAGAAAATCCCGCACGCAGCCGCCGACCCAGAACGCGGCGAAGCCCGCCGCCTGCAGGCGGGCGGCGATCTTGGCAGCGGTTTCGCGCGGCGATGAATTCACGAAACCCATTCTCACGCAAAGGCGCAAAGGCGCAAAGCTATTTTGCTGCGCGGCTTTGCGCCTTTGCGTGAGCCAAATTACTCCCCACCCCAGATGCGTTTCAGGTGCGCGACGCCGCGCGTCACCGAGTCCAGCGGCACCTTGGGGCTTAATTCAAACACCTTGATGTGCTCCGGTTTCACAAACGGTTTGAGCGCGGCAAAATCAATGTCGCCGCCGCCGGGCGGAAAATGGTCGCGCACGGGAAATTTCACGTCGTGGATGTGGAAGCCCGCCAGCCGGCCGGCGCGCTCGGCCAGAAACTGCGCGTGGTCAATGAAGCCGAGGTCGGCCTTGATCTGCGCGTGACCCACATCGTGCCAGTAATAAACCACCGGTTCCGGAAATTCCTTCAACAAGGCGGCGAAATCAGATTCCACCGGCAGTTCCTCCACGGCCTCCCGGATTTCGATGCCGAACTTGAGGCCGCGGTTTTTTGCCTCGCCGTAAAGCCCGCGCAAGGTGTCGCGAGCGTGGTCGTAAAAATTTTTCTTCTTCGCCTCGCGCGCGGCATTGGCTTCGGCGACGAGCTTTTGAAACTTGGGCGAGCCGCGCTCGCCGCGTTCGAGCAGGCCCTTGAGTTTGCCGGTGTAATCCTTCAGGTCCATGCTGCCAAAATGCAGCACGACCAGCGGCGCGCCGATTTTCGCCGCAAATTCCAGCGTGTTGACGGTGTGCTTGAGCGCCAGCTGGCGGTCCCGCTCGCGGTCGGAGGAAAATTCGTAGAGGTTCGGCGACGGCTTGTCGATGCCGACCGGCAGCGGGCAAAAATTATGGACGCTGGAAATTTTGATCTCGCCGGCGGTCACCGCCTCAAAGATGCCCGGCAGCAGGCTGATGCGGATGCCGTGGCTCAACTCGGCGTATTCAAAGCCGAGGTCGCGGATCTCGCGCAGCATCGCGCGACCATCGGTGTGGCGGGCGGAATTCCAGCAGGTTGAAAATGAATACATTTTTTCGGCTCCAGGTTTCAGGCCCCGGGCTGGGGGCAGACAAAAGCCGGGCGCATCCTAGCGGACACGCCCGGCGTGGGAAATGCAAATCACGGCCTAGTCATCGGCATGGCGCGCGGCAAGCATGGCGGAGAAACGGGCGACTTTTTCCTTGCGGCGGCGGACGGCGCTCGGCTTTTCAAATTGCCGGCGCATGCGCACGTTCTTGAGCGTGCCTTCGCGGTCGACTTTTTTCTTCAGCCGACGCAAAGCACGGTCCACAGGTTCGCCTTTTTTCAGTTTAATCTCTGTCATTGCACTCACTTCCTTTCGGGGGCGGGTGACAACTGCCACGGGCAGTTCCCGCATAAATTTAGGAACGCGGAGCATAGGTTTTTGGCCCGGAAAGTCAACGAATTAAAGCGCCGGAAAGGATTGATTCCGCAGCCCTCGCATAAATAACGCTGTTCCTGTTCCCCAGAAAACCATCGCCCATAAGCTTTCCATCGACCTCAACGATATGAATCATCTTAGTTTATGGAAAAGCGGGGCGTTTTTACTGAAAGCGAGCCCGGTAATAACTTTGTTTGGAGTTGTTGATGAGGTTGGTCGCGTTGATGGAGCCGCTGAGCGGAATGGCGGAGGTGCTGGCCGGAATCCAGTTCACCAGGTTCGTGGAAACTTGCATCACATAATTGCTGCCGGCAGGACCGGATAGCACAAAGACAAAATTGGTTTTGGCCACGGTTATTTGTGGCGCAGACAGAATGAGCGGAGGAAGCGTTAAGGCAAAACGAAACCTGCTCAGGGTAAAGCTAAAATTCGCGGAACCGCCAAGCCCAAATTCAGTTCCGATATTATACCCGGGCAGATACCAGGTGCCGACCGCCGCCGTCGTGGCCGCCTCTTTTATCAACACCGCCGCGTCGAACTGCAAATCTCCTGACGTAAACCCGGAGCCTTTCGGATAAAACAAAATTGTTGTTCCGGCACCTTTCCCTCCGCCAGACCCCTCCCGCACGGCATCGTATTCGAAAAAAGAGAGATTCGTCTGCTGACCATTCAAAAGGCCGGGAAGCAAAATGGTTTTCACATACGTCCCCCAATATCCGCCATAGGTGCAATAAGGCAGTATTTCGATTTCCACGGCACCGGAACCGCCTGAACTATAATTCGTGGTCGGTGCCAGCCAGAGGTCAAACAATACGTCCATGTTGGTGTTAATTTGACCGGCAAGACTATATTGCACTTCAGTCGTCAATGTATGGAGGTTGCTCACCGGCACCGGGAAAGGCAGTCCCTGATTGCCATTTTTGTATCCCCACACATCATTGCCCACCCCCATAAAGGGAAAGCCAATGACTTGGGTCGTGTTGAGATTGGTCAGATTAACGGACCATTGCACCGTTCCATTTCCGTTGTATCCCAGACCGATTTGACCTGATCCTTGGGTCAGCCCCCATGGATTTGGCCCCAAATACCACAACGTCTCATAGGGAGATTTTTTTGCCGTAATCACAACACCACCAGAGTTGCCTCCCACAGTGTAGGCAAATGACGCGCTTGTTCCATTGGTCAGAAAAGCGTCTGTGTTTTGGAAGGTCTGCGCCGAAAGCTTCAGGCCACTCAATGTGAGGCACAGAGATGACAGCAGATATACAACCTGATAAATCAAGCGATTTGTAACGGCCTCATAAAATCGAGCCGCCCAGAAAATTAATTTGAAAATATTTCTGATTTTAGTTTTTGGTTCCAGCTTTGTCCATCCTCTTCGGAGTGATGGCGCAGGCCAGCCCTAAAGTCTGGCCATGCCTGAAGCGAATTCTCAAACTGGATTTGCAAAGGCTACCCGTTCTTAGTTCGGTGTGGCTACTCCATTTTCAAAACCGTCATGTTTTTCGGAAATCCAGACCGAGGGTTTTCAAACATTGATTCTTCATTTATAATTCTCCATTCTTCCTTGAAATGAGCCTTTCCGAACATCGCCAGGTGATCGACAAGCTGGACGCGCAGATCGTGCGGCTGCTCAACGACCGCACGCGCCACGTGCTGGCCATCGGCGAAATCAAACTGGCGGCCGGCGAGGAAATCTACGCACCGCACCGCGAGCGCGCCGTGTTCGACCGCATCTGCAAATCAAACACCGGGCCAATCACCGACGAGCAGCTCCGCACCATTTACCGCGAAATCATGTCCAGCGCGCTCGCGCTCGAAAAGACCATGACCATCGCGTATTTCGGGCCGGAGGCGACGTTCACGCATCAGGCGGCGATCCAGAAATTCGGCGCCAGCCTGAATTATTCCGCGCAAAAGACCATCGGCGACGTGTTCACCGAAGTTTCAAAAAAGACAGCGGATTACGGCGTGGTGCCGGTGGAAAACTCCACCGAGGGCGTCGTCACCCACACGCTCGACATGTTCGTGGACAGCGATCTGAAAATCGTTTCGCAGGTGCTGCTGAAGATCCAGCAATGCCTGATGAGCAATTCGCCGCGCTCCCGGATCAAGAAACTTTACGTCCATCCGCAGTCGCTGGCGCAATGCCGCGGCTGGCTGGCGAAAAACCTGCCGCGGGCGGAGATCATCGAGACCTCCTCCAACGCGCGCTCGGCGGAACTCGCCGCGCAGGAGAAATTCTCCGCCGCGCTCGGCGGCATTTTGGCGGCGGAAAAATACGGCCTGAAAATTCTGGCGCAGGACATCCAGGATAATTCCGTCAATGTCACCCGCTTCATCGTGCTCGGACGCCAGTGCAGCCCGCCCACCGGCGACGACCGCACCAGCCTGATGTTGAGCGTGGCCGACCGGGCTGGAGCCTTGCACGAAGCCATCTCCGTGTTCCGCAAGTTCAAGATCAACATGACCAAGATCGAGTCCCGCCCCAGCAAGCGCAAGGCGTGGGAATATTTCTTCTTCATCGACTGCGCCGGCCATTATCAGGATGCGAAAGTGGCGAAAGCTATCGCGCATCTCGGCAAGCACTGCAACTTTGTCAAAATCCTCGGTTCGTATCCCAACGTGGACTGATTATGAGCCACCTTGCCAAAGCCCGCGAAGTGTTCGACATCGAACTGGCCGCGCTGAAATCCGTCCGCGCGCAGCTTGACAAATCCTTTGACGACGCCGTCGAAACCATCATCGCCGCGCTGAAACAGCGCGGCAAGATCGTCATCGTCGGCATCGGCAAATCCGGCAACGTCGGCGCGAAAATCGCCGCCACCCTCACCAGCACCGGCTCCACCGCCGTCGTGCTCAACAGCGTGGACGCGCTGCACGGCGACGTGGGCATCCTGAACGACGGCGACGTGGTGCTCGCCTTGAGCTATTCCGGCGAGTCGGACGAGCTGCTGAATTTGCTGCCCGCGCTCAAACGCTTTTCCGTCAAAATCATCGCGCTCACCGGCAATCTGAAATCCTCCCTCGCGCGGCACTGCGACCTTTCGCTCAACGTCAAGGTGCCGAAGGAGGCTTGTCCGTTCAACCTCGCACCGACGAGCAGCACCACGGCGATGCTCGTGCTCGGCGACGCGCTGGCCATGGCGGTTTTGCAGGCGCGCGGCTTCAAGCAAAAGGATTTTGCCAAGTATCATCCGAGCGGCGCGATTGGCCGGGCGATGCTTTTGAAGGTCGGCGAAATCATGCGCTGCGGCGAGCGCAACGCCATCGCCCGCGAAAATCTTTCCGTCAAGGAAGCCTTGATGGTGATGACCCACGCCAAGTCCGGCAGCCTCGCGGTCGTGGACACGCGCGGCAAGCTGGCCGGCGTTTTCACCGACGGCGATTTCCGCCGGCACATGGCGGCAAATGAAAACCTCCTCGCGCAGCCGCTCAAAAGCGTGATGACGCGCAACCCGATTTGCGTGCGCGACGACGCGCTGGCCGCCGAGGCGCTGAAGATTTTCAACGAGCGGAACATTGACGACCTCATCGTCGTGAACGCCAAGCGCGAGCCGGTCGGCCTGGTGGATTCGCAGGATCTGCCGAAGCTGAAAATCATGTGACCGGCGTGAGAAGATTTGCTTCACTTTTGCTCCTGCCGCTGCTGCTCGCACTGTCCGCCTGCACCGGCCTGAAAAATTACACCGCCATGAAACCCGGCCAGACCGCCCAGAAATTTCACCTCGAACGCAAACAGGTTTTGGCCGCCGACTATCTGCGGTTCCTGCCGGACGGCTACGGCGCGGACCCAGCGAAGCGCTGGCCGCTGATATTGTTCCTGCACGGCGCGGGCGAACGCGGCAGCAATGTCTGGCTCGTCACCAAGCATGGCGTGCCGAAGGTTGACACGCAGCCGGCCGGCTTTCCGTTCATCGTCGTCGCGCCCCAATGCCCCAAAGGCAAAATCTGGTCGAACGACCTGCTGCTCGCGCTGCTTGACAAGGTGGAAACCCAATACGCCGTGGACCCCAAGCGCGTTTATCTGACCGGCATCAGCATGGGCGGATTCGGGACGTGGAGCCTCGGCTTGAGTCATCCCGAACGCTTTGCGGCCATCGCGCCGATCTGCGGCGGCGGCGAACTCATCATCCCGCTGCTCGCGGACAAATCCGAGCTGGCCCGGCTGCCGGTGTGGGCGTTTCACGGGGCCAAAGATCCCACGGTGCCGCTGGCCGAATCAGAACGCATGGTCGGCTACATGAAAAAGATCGGCGTCAAAGAAGTGAAATTCACCGTCTATCCCGAGGCGCAGCACGACTGCTGGACGCAGACTTACGCGAACCCGGAATTGTTTGCTTGGTTTTTGCAACACACGCGCTGAACCGGCGCCAGATGCTGGGAACCCGATGGATTCCATTCCCAAACCGCATCGGGATCAGTTGATTTTCACCCACGCCGTTTTCAAATACGCCGGTTCGGCGCGGCTGATGGGGAAATCCGGCGGTTGCGGAACGTAATGCTGCTTCAATATTTTTCGCCGCGCCGCCCGCACCGCAAAATCCACGCTGGCTAGGAATTTTTCCGGCGGCCAGTTCGCCGCGTTCGTCGAGGCAAGCAGCACGCCGCCCGGCTTGAGCACCGGCAGCGCGGCGGAGACCAGATCGGCAAAGTTTTTTTCCACCCGGAATACGCCGGTTTCCTTCGACTGCGAAAACGTCGGCGGGTCGAGCACGATGGCGTCAAACGCGCGGCCTTTTTTGGCCAGCCGCCGCAGCCAGTCAAACGCGTCGCCGTAGATAAAATCATGCGCCGCCGGGTCGAGGCCGTTCAGTGCGAAGTTGCGCCGGCCCCATTCGAGGTATTTTTTCGAGAGGTCGAGGCTCGTCGTCCGCGCGCCGGCCTTCGCGGCACATACGGAAAAACCGCAGGTGTAGGCGAAACAGTTTAGGAGTTGGAAGTTGGAAGTTGGAAGCTGGGGAAAATCGGCGGCGACATGGCCGGTCAAAAGCCGGCGGCGGTTTTCGCGCTGGTCCAAAAACAGGCCGACGGAATAGCCCTCGTCAAAACTCATTTCGTAGCGGATGCCATTCTCCAAAATCTCGAACCGGGCCGGCGCGGCTTCGCCGCAGACGAGTTGCGGCGAGACTTCGGCGGTTGTCGTGCGCCGGACCTGGCGCGACAAAGTTTTGTGATACGCGCCGCGGATGGCGAAAACTTTTGCCAGACGCGATAATTCCTCGCGTTGCCTGCCGTCCAGCGCGGCTTCGGCCTGCGACAGCAGATAATCACCGAGCTTTTCCACAAACCAGCCCGGCCAGCCGTCGCTCGCGCCGTTAATGATGCGAAAAGCATTCGTCGCCGCCGGCTCAACGAAGGCGGTTCGCAATGCGCGACGCGGTTCGGCGTCAAAATCAACCGGCGCGAGAAATTTAACCGGCTCGCCGGTCCCCGGATGCGTGAACTCGATTTCGCCGGCATGCAGGAACACGCGCGCTGACGCGGTGCCGCCGTAAAGTGTGTCGCCAAGAATGGAAAACCCGTTTTCCGCCGCGTGGACGCGGATCTGGTGGGTGCGACCGGTGAGCGGCGAGGCGCTGACTGTTTTGAATTTTGAATTTTTAGTTTTTAGCTCGGAATCCGATAGCAGCTTGAATTGAGTTTCCGCCAGTTCGCCGGTCGCGCCGCTGGCATATTTTTCACCGACACGGACGAGCTTTGATTTCGCGGTGAATTCTTTTGGGGGAACTTCGCGGTCGGTGAGCAGGAGATATTTTTTTTGGACGCGGCGGGCAGCGAACTGTTCCGTGAGCGATTGGTTGGCGCGCGGCGTTTTGCCGAAGACGAGGACGCCGCTGGTTTCCTTGTCGAGCCGGTGCAAAATGGCGAGCGACGACCAGCGCGGCTCACGGTGGCGCAGCCAGTCGTAGATGCCTTCGCCGGCGTAAGGCGACGGTGCGTGCGTGTTCCAGCCGGCGGGTTTGGCCACCACCAGCAGATGCTCATCCTCAAAAATCACGCACGGAACCATGCGCCATGAAAACATTTTTCACCGGCCAAAGGGAAGTGCGGAAAAATGGCGCGGCACTTTGAGCGAAGCGGCGGCCGGCATTTCTGGCGGCTTGATTATTTCCGCCGCAATTTGTATGTCAGCATCTCGACCAAGAAACAACCGAAATATGAATCATGTTGAACGATTCCGGGCGGTGATGAATTTTCAGCCGGTAGATCGCCTGCCGGCATGGGAGTGGGCGATGTGGTGGGACAAGACCATCGCGCGCTGGCATGGCGAAGGCCTGCCGCGCGAACTGCAATTTGGCCAGGTCTTCGAGATCGCCCAATATTTCGGCCTCGATCCGTATCAGCAATTTTGGTTCAGCACCACGAAGGCGACCATCGCAGCCACGCAGCATCACACCGAGGGCATGGTCGGCAGCATGGATGATTACCTGCGAATCCGGCCCCGGCTCTACCCGAACCATGCGCCGGCCATTGACGGAATGCGCCCGTGGTCAGCGCGGCAGGCGCGCGGCGAGGCGGTGGTGTGGATCACGCTGGAAGGCTTTTTCTGGTTTCCGCGAACGCTGATGGATTTCGAGCGGTTGAGCTACGCGTATTACGACGAGCCGGAACTGGTGCATCGGATCAATCAGGATCTGCTTAATTTCAACTTGCGCCTGCTGGAGCAAATCGCCTCGGCGTGTGTGCCGACCTTCATGACCATTGCCGAAGACATGTCTTACAACAACGGCCCGATGATCTCAAAGGCGACGTTCGAGGAATTCCTCGGGCCGTATTACCGGCAGTTGATGGCGCGGGCCAAGGAATTGAATCTGCTCACCATCGTGGACACCGACGGCGAGGTGACGATGCTCGTGCCGTGGCTGCAAACGGTGGGTGTGGACGGCGTGCTGCCGCTGGAACGCCAAGCCGGGGTGGATGGCAGCCGGCTGCGGCAGCTTTACCCGGACCTGCGGATGGTCGGACATTACAACAAGTTGGTGATGCATCAGGGCGAGGCGGCGATCCGCGCCGAGTTTGAGCGGCTCATGCCATTGATGAAGCGCGGCGGATTTATTCCGAGCGTGGATCATCAGACGCCGCCCGGCGTTTCGCTGGAGGAATACCGGCTCTACGTGCGGATACTGAAGGAATACATGGCCGCGGCGGTTCGCTGACGAAGCCGCCAGCGCCAGCCAATAGTGAACCGTAAAATCAATCCGCCGGGAGCCGCCGCCGCGATGAAAACCCCACAAAAAACTTCGCTGCCACGCACCTTGTAGGTATTTTCCGCAGGTGCATCTGGCCCATCTGCGACTCCGTGACTTCCGCAACTACGCGCGGCTGGACGTGGATTTTGCGCCCGGCTTCCACCTGCTGCTCGGCGACAACGCGCAGGGCAAGACGAACATTCTTGAAGCCATTTATCTCATGGCCACGCTGCGCTCCTTTCGCGGCGTCGGCGGCGCGCAGATGATCCGCCACGGCGCGAAAGGCTATTTCGCCGGCGGCAACGTCGTCGGCCAGGGCGAGCATGAAATCAAAATGTATTGGTCCGCGCGCGAACGAAAGCTCGCGCTCGACGGCCAGCCGGTGAAAAAACTGGCAGACTACCTCGGCGCGCTGCGCACGGTGGTTTTTTGCACGGAAGATTTGCAGCTCATCAAGGGCACCGCCCGCGCGCGGCGGCGGTTCATCGATTTGCTGCTGGCGCAGACGCAGCCGGGCTACCTGCCGCTGCTCCAGCGCTACATGCACACCGTTCGCGCCCGCAACGCGCTGCTCAAGCAACGCACCGTGGACGAGGCGGCGCTGGATAGTTTTTCCACCGAACTCGTCAAGCTCGGCAACGGCCTCATCCGCGCCCGCCGCGAGCTGGTGCCGAAATTTTCCCCGCTCGCCCGCCTCGCCTATCGCCGCATCTCCCGCGACGCGGAAGAACTGCGCATCGAATATCAGCCGAGCGTGAAGCAGGATTTTGCCGTGGAACTCGCGGCATCGCGGTCCCGGGAACGGACTTTTCGCGCCACGCTCGTCGGCCCGCACCGCGATGATTTGCAGTTGCTGCAGAACGAGAAATCCGCCGCGCAGTTCGGCAGCGAAGGCCAGAAGCGCACGCTGGCCATCGCGCTGAAAATAGCGCAGGCGGAATTTTTCACCGGCATCCACGGCTCGCCGCCGATTCTCCTGATTGACGATGTGATGGGC
>Ga0316217_10006856_pt1 | contig 11088 bp, 9 predicted proteins | sample 1anoAmetaG_FD_203633 | JGI IMG/M metagenome (GOLD analysis project Ga0316217, IMG submission 203633) | Freshwater microbial communities from Trout Bog Lake, Wisconsin, USA - 1anoA | ecosystem: Environmental > Aquatic > Freshwater > Lake > Hypolimnion/Profundal zone | place: USA: Wisconsin... | reverse complement strand
ACGTGGCCGGGGGTGTCAATCAGGTTCAACTCGTAGGTCTCGCCGTTGCGGGCCGTGTAGCGCATCGTCACCGGATGCGCCTTGATGGTGATGCCGCGCTCACGTTCCAAATCCATGGCATCCAGCAATTGCTCCTCCATGTCGCGCGTGGCAATGGTGCCGGTGCGATGCAGCAGGCGGTCGGACAGCGTCGTCTTCCCATGATCAATATGGGCAATGATGCTGAAATTTCTTATATGTTCGGCGTCCATTTGTTGTGTTGGCTCGGCGAAGCGTTGGGGCGTTAAAGCGTTAAAAGGTGAAAGCGTTGAAGCGGTGCAAACCGGGTGTTTTTGCCCCTTCCCGCATCCCGCATCACGTTCTTAACCGCCCAACGAATGTCGAGCGCAACAAGATACCCGCAAAACGCATGAAGAAAAGGAAATTTGACGCAGCAATTCAAAGAGCGGACCATGCTGTAGCCTTTCAATCACGCAAGCCATCGGCAGCCGGATCGCCGAGGCCTTCGACAATTCCCAAACCTGAGAATTGCATCCATCGGCCCCGAAACGACCCAGACCCTCGCCACCCTCGGCCTCCAACCCGTGCTGGAAGCCAAAGCACGCACAACCGGAAGGCTGCTGGCGGCGCTGGTGCATGCGGCAAAAGCCTGATGCGAAGTTGACTCACGCGATGGAACCGCCATATTACCTGATCTTCTGCTTGCCTGTCCATGAGCGCGACGGTAGAATCTCATGCCATGCAAATCAAATCCGCGTGGGAATCTCCTTCCGTCGTTCTGCTGGCCTGGGCTTTGGCTGCCGGCGCAGGCGCGGGCACAAAGGCGGCGGACACAAACGCCTTTGGCATATGCCCTCCGCATGAAGCAAACAAATTCAGTGGCCATGCTAAGAAAATATGGCGCCCATGAATAAACCCACCGCCATCGAATCCCTTAAGGCTGAAATCTCACCATCGAATCGAATTTGAAACCACCCTCCATGCTGCCCGCCGCCGAGTTTAATCGGCGGGGATTCATCAAGACCACCGCGATTCTGGTCGGTGGTCTGATCTGCCAGTCAGAAGCCTTCGCGGCGCAGGAGCCGGTCAAAATCAAGGACGTGCGGTTCGCGAAAGGCGTCGCGATCGAGGCGGAGGATGGCACCATCGGGACGTTTGCCGGCAGTTTGAACCAGAATCTGAAGACGCTGCAAGGGCATCTTCCAAAAATCCGGGAACTGTTCATTGGAAAGAACGCCCTCGATTTCACCCTCGCGGGCGAAACGCTGTGGGAGGCGATCTACCCCGGCAAGGCCAGGCTCTTCGGCGAAGGCCGGGATCCACTCACTGGAGAGTTGATCCGGGATAAACCGCGCCGCAGCGCAGACACGGGCGCCATCATCCGGCACACGCCGACGGGGGTGGAATTCATCAACTTCAGCACGGTGGATGTCGCGCTCTGGGATCTGCGCGCCGAGCTCTTGCAAAAGCCCGCCTATCAGATTATCGGCCCCGGCCGGCGGGACCGCGTGCCGGTTTACTGGCGGCCGGGTGAAGTGGGGATTGCGCCAGCGGAGGCCGGCCGAAAGGCGCGCGCAGCTTTTGATCAAGGATATCACCAGTCCGTGGGTCGTGGCACCCCACTGCGTCGCGTCGCAACCGGAAGGTTTGTGCCCGTTGCTGGAATACAACTCCGAAGGAGGGAAGCAAACGCTGGATAAACAAATGCACCCATTGCCCGATGGCCGCATGGGCATGTCCCTGCCACAGGGGCCAGGCATCTCTTGATTGCCTGATATCACAACCGGGCTGGAAACAGATCCAACTGCCGCACGGCGGGCGCTTCCACCTGGAGCCGCACGGCCTGGGCGCTGACCGGCGAAATGGCCTTTGAGTAGATCGTGCCGAATAACCGGCCGGTATGAACCGTCCGCCAGGTGCCGTCGGTTTGTTTTGCCTGCAACTCGAACTTTTTGCCCTGCCCGCGCCGATAGCCGGGATTCTCAATCGTGAATTCCAGCCGGCTGAATTCTTGGACCCTTTCCAAGTCCACCTCAAAGCAACCTCCCGCGTCATGCTCAATGGTCTTGCCTTTCGTCAGCGAATCCATCGAGGGCGCCGCCAGCGCAAATTCCTCCACTGACCGGTCGTATTCCAGTTTCAAAATCGCGTCCGGTCTTTCATTCACATCCGTAAGCCATTTCTGGGCGAGCAGCTTGGCCGGAATTTCCGGGATCCGAGGCTCTCCCGCCAACGTATGAACATAAACGACCTTGCCGCGAAAGACACAGCCGGGCCACGGACCGGCCTTCGTGCCGGCAAGGCTCTCGCCGTATTTCGCCAGCCACGCGGCGGTGACCGGGCCGGGCTGGGGCAACCCATCCAGCATTGGTGGCAGGCCGAAAAGGTAATTCCGATCGCTGCTTGCCACCTCGACCAGTGTGCGGATGCGGTTATCCGGGCGGCTGAAGTCCACCACGTCCTGGCGGCGCGATTCCGGGCTGACTTTCAGCCGTCGTACTTTTCCGTCGCGATACTCGCACTCCACCGTGGTGTTGTCATTGGCGGCAAGCTTGAATGAAACGTCCCAATCTTCCGGCCACGCGGGCAGCAGATAAATCTTCCGGCCATCGCTCTGGAGCAACATGCTTTGCAGTGCATTCACCGAGTTCGCGCCATGATCGTTGTCCGGCGTGCCGTCCATTTTGCATTCCCAGAATGCCGGGAAACGGGCGCGCGGACGACTCGGCCAGGGCGCTTGCGGATCCACATTGTCGTTCCAGTGGATGAACTGGTCGTTGAAATTGATGCTGGCCAGCCGGGCGGCCTCGCGCGCCAGCCCCAAATACGCCGCCTGCACCGGAGCCGCCTGCCAGCCGCCGGTCTCAACCGCTTGATCATCCACCGTGCCATCCAAACTGGTCGTGCGCACGTGAAAAGATTGCCGGGCCATCGCCAGCCGGCCGGCGCAACCCAGCCACGCCTGACGGAACGGATATACGGAATACAGTTCGGGCGATTCGCAAATGGTCCGGCCCGGCGCATATTCCTCGCCCGTCGCCAGCAAATCCATGCCCTTGATCCGCCGGGTCGGCAGCTCCGGCAACTCCGCCAGCAGCTTCGTCCAGTGCGCCGACCGCGCCGCGCCAATATTAAAGGACAACAGTTTCGTCAGCACGAAGCGCAGCCCCGTGATCTCCGTGTTAGGATTGGTGACCGGCTGGTAGGTTTCCACCGTGGCCGCAGGCGCCATGATCAGCTTGCCCTGCGCATTGCGCTTCGGGAATTGCAACTCGTAAAACTTGATGAACTCGTCCGCGCAAGGCAGCAGGATTTCGTCGAGAAACTTCTGGTCCCGCGTGTGCTCGTAATACTCGCACATCATGGCCGGCGTCTCGATGGTCGCCAGAAAATGGTACCGGAGATGTTGCGGCACACGATTCCAGTTGAAAACCCCGACGTTCCGCCACCAGCTTGCCTCCATGATGAATGCGCCGTCGTGCTGGAACAGGTTCTGGCAGCGGTCGCGGCACACGTCCAGCCCCTCGCGGACAAACCGCATCCCCGGCAGCATGGTGTCAAAGTCGCCGCGCGCCGGCATCGCCCAATACGGATGCCGCGTGTTCTGCCACATGAAGGCAAGTTGCGCCCAATCGCGCCCGTCGGGTGAAACCGGGTGGTCCTTTGGCTTGTCAAACCCCTGCACCCCGGCCGGCATGTCCATCGTAAAAATCGAACCGTTGTAAGGCGGCGGCACCTGGCCCCGCCCGGCGATGGCTTCACAGAAGCGTTCCAACGCATACCGCTGGCTGATCTGAAACGCATTCGTCGCCGCCGGAATTTCTTTGTGCCCGGAGTATGCCAGCGCGCCCTGCGGGAATTGCGTATAGCGGCATTGGTCCAGTTGGACATTCCCCGGGCCGCAGCCGGTCACAAAAATATGGCTGCGATCCCAAAACTGCTTCCACCAGGCCAAATGCGCGTTCCAATCCGGCTTCACCGGCTGCTCCAATTCCGCAAACCACTCTGCCAGCGTCCGCGTCTGGCTCGATAATACCCGCACCGAAAAGCCCACCCGGCGCGACGCCTCAAGTTTGAGCCCGCGCGGGCTCGCGCGCACAAAACCGTCGCCGCTCATCCGGCAGCCCGAGGTGCGATTGAGAATCGGGTCCTGGACCTTGGCCGCAAACTCCGCCGTGTTTTGCGCTTGGACATGCTTGATCCATTCCGACGTGGTGTTCCGGTAACCCCAGGCCAGACGATCAGCGGCATCCAATTGCTCCGCGCATGGCCGCAGCGTTTCAAAGCTTGCCAGCACCGTCACCGGCGAGGCGCTCGCGCCGGTCACGCGAATCACCGGCTGATTCGCATCCACCCAGACGCGCAGCTCCACTCCGCCCGCGTGAAGCGCGATCGCGCCCTCGCGCAACCGCAGGGTTTGCTTGAAATCATTCGTGGCCAGCGCCGGCGTGAAACGCAACCGCACGCGCCCGAGTTTTGGCAGCAGATGCGCGGCGTCGAAGGCGTCCACTTTGCTGACGTAAAACAGCAGATCGCCATTGGGCTCCACCCACACGTTCGCGCCCACATCGCCGTTGCCCACCGGCATCGAACCAAACGAGTCGGCACTCGGCGAAGTCCAAGTGAGATCGTAGTCTGCCAACGACTTGGTTGCGCTCGCCGACAGAGGTTCCGCCGCCGCCAAGCCAAATGACATGAGACTGATAAGCGCCAGGAAAATTTTCTTTATGTTTGATGATTTCATATCGCTTTGCGCAACCGGTTCGTCAGCCATTCGCGCCCAAGTCTAATGCTTATGCGTTACGACTCAAGGTCATCGTGACCGGCCATCGTGACCGGCCATCGTGACCGGCCATCGTGGCAGGGCGGATACAAGAATAGGGGTGGCGACAGCTTGTCGCCACTTCTTCTGGAATTGAGTTGTGGGGACGACCCGTCCCCACGTTTTCAGCTTTGGGCACCTGCCGCCGGGGAAAAGCTGTCCCCGCCCCTATTCTTGAATCCGCCCCGCCATCGTGGTTTTCCAGCATGAATTTTCCGGCTTGCGCCGTGTGCCAATGGCGCAAGATGGCTGGCGGAATATGCCTCTGAATTTCACCAACCGCAGACCGGGCTTGTGGTTGCGGCTGGATTTCCCAATCCCAACGGGGTTGCAACCAGCCCAACAATCCCCAACCGGTATCAAATTGTTACCAGTTGAATCCACAATATCATTTTCCCTTTCCCATGTCGCACGCGGTTGGCTATGCTGCCCATGACTTGACCGAATAAAGCCGACATGCAAAACCAAGACATCCGCTGGATTCAACGCTTTCACAATTTCAAGCGGGCGTTTGGCCAGTTGACCGCAGCGACGGAGCTATCCCAGCAGCGCGATCTTTCCGAGCTCGAACAGCAGGGCCTGATCCAAGCTTTTGAATTCACTCATGAGCTGGCGTGGAACACCTTGAAGGATTTTCTGGAATCGCGTGGCACGGCGAATCTTTTCGGCTCGAAGGATGCAACGCGGGCGGCATTTGCCGCGGGGTTGATTGAACAAGGCGGGGTCTGGATGGACATGATTCAAAGTCGAAGCAAATCCACCCACACCTACGATTGTGCCACGGCCGAGGCCATTGCCAAGGCGATCACTTCCGGCTATTGGCAGGAGTTTGCGAAGTTCCAAGCGAAATTCATGGAACTGGAACAACTGGAAACATGAGCCACAACCACGGACTGACCGACGGAACAGTGGCACAAATCCACGAGGCGCTCGCGAGCTTCCCGGAAGTCGAGAAGGCGGTGCTTTACGGTTCGCGGGCAAAGGGCAATTACAAGCCGGGTTCGGATGTGGATCTGACACTGTTGGGCACTGGATTGACGGAGAAAATCCTCGGCCAGATTCAAAGTGACCTGGAGGACGGACACCTGCCTTACCACTTTGATCTGTCCATTTTTTCACATATCACACAAGCCGAGCTTATTGAACACATTCAGCGAGTCGGGGTCGTGCTTTATGAAAAGCAGCCGGTGGGGGATGGGGTGAAGCATTAACCCATGAACGAAGCCGCAACCAGAGCCAAGCTGATTGACCCCGCGCTAAAGGCCGCGGGCTGAGGCGTGGTTGCGGGCAACCGCATTCGGCGCGAGTACCAGTTTGCGCCCGGGTGCCCGGGTGTATCGAGGAACATGGCAAACGCGGCAAGCCGCTTTCGGCGTTTTTCCCAATCCCAACGGGATTGCATCATTCAGCCCAGCAATGGTGTTGCGCGCGGCGCGCTACCCTGGATCACGTGCCCACAATATGTCCCCAACCCCAACAGAGTTGCAGCCTCCGCCGTGGCTGCAGCCTCATCCAGGTCTCCGACGGTTTACGTACCCATCACCGCCGCCAGCGCCGCAGGCGCGAAATCCTTGTCGCAATCAAACCAAAACGAATCTCAGCTCCGTAGGCGAAATAGCAAGGAGTTCGCGGGGTTCCAAAGCTACTGGTATGCCAATGCGGTGTGACGCACGGGCGGCGGATTCCACCCCGGCTGGCTTCTCGCGCGGCCCGGGAAAATGGGGTTGACTTGTGCTCTGGCCGGGCCAAAGATGGCGGCATGATCTCACGGAGCCGGAACCGCAAGGTGCATGAACCGCCAGCGTTTGGCGCTGATTGTTCCCCTGGCGTGGATCAAGGGCCTGGACCTGCACTGAGCGCTTATGTTTGATGCGATCACCTCAATCATCGGTTTTTTGCTCTTGGTTGCTGGCATACCTCTCTGTCTGTACTGGCAAATCAGGTTTCTGGTCGTGGCCTACAATTACAGTCGTTGGTGGTTCTTTGGGTGCTTGTTTGTGCCGTTGGTGGATTGGGCTTTTCTGCTACTGCATTTCAAGATTTGCCGAAGACCTTTCGGCCTCTCGCTGCTCGGTTTGGGTTTGACAGTTCTGGGCTGTTGGATGGCCCATGTTGATTGCTATTCGCGTTGACCGTATGAACTTTTGTTCGCGTCCTCACCGGTGCCACGCCAATGCCACGTGTGGATATGCCAGAATTTTTCCGTCATCGGTTGCCAGCGGGCATTTCAATTCTCGCGCTGTCGCTGTGATAATCTGGTCCGCTGGATCATTGTGGAATGGTGGCGGCAACTGAGTCGAGGCGACGGCAATCTTCGGGTCCAAGGGCAGGAGGCGGATTCCAGGATAAGCGAGTGCCTGGTCAATCCACTGTTCCACTGGCAGCGCCAGAACCAACCGTCCTTTTTCGACCAGCTTCGCGATTTCCCAGCAACTGATGACACTGACGCCGAAACCTTCCACCTGATGCGCCTCGAGGATCTGCCGTTTGCCGGCCGAAAGTTCGGCACTGCCGTTGACCCACCAAGCCCAAATGTGGGTGTCGAAAATGATCATTTTGCCGCTTCCCAATCCTCCGCGGCAACGGGCGCAAGCGGTTGCTCATACCTCAGGACCGAACCCTTGAGTGGTTGCTTGGTGACAGGGGTGGCGGATGAAACAAAGACATGCACCGCCTCGCCTTCGGAAAACGGCACATGATCCAAATAAAGCCGGCCATCTTTTTCGACGACCATTTCTGTAAGAAACATTTGCACAATGAATAAACCATAACCTGCGTTCTTCAGTCCGACAAGTGCCAAAAAATGCCTTCTTATTTCCGATTCCGGGCGCGGAAAGCCATGTTCCATGAAACTGAATCGAACCCTTTTGTTCTTAAACCGCTACCTGCCTTTCACCCAGTTCAGCGGTTGGGCTGACGTCACCAGATTTGGCGATTCTGCCCGGCGCGATTTTCATTTAGAGTGGCTGCCGATATGCACCGCCTCATCCTATCCGTTTTGACCACGGTGTTTTGCTTCGCGGCAACACCACTCATCGCCGCCGAATCATTGCCGCTCGCCGGCGAATGGCGGTTTGCGCTGGATCGCAGCGACGCCGGCACCACCGAGGGCTGGTTCGCCAAGACCCTGCCGGACAAGCTCCAGTTGCCCGGCATCCTCGAAGCCCAAGGCTACGGCGATGAAATCAGCACCCGCACGCCGTGGGTGCTCTCCCTTTACGACCATGCGTGGTTTCTGCGCGCGGATTACGCGGCTTACACCAATGCGGGCAGGGTGAAGGTGCCGTTCCTCTGCCAACCGCAACAGCATTATCTCGGCGCGGCTTGGTATCAGCGCGAGCTGGAAATCCCGGCGGATTGGAGCGGCAAACGCATCGTCCTGTTTCTGGAACGGCCGCACTGGAAATCCACCGTCTGGCTCGATGACCGGGAAATCGGCTCGGACCTCAGCCTGTGTACCCCGCATGAATTCGCGCTTGGCCTCGTGGCGGCACGGGCGGGCGGCCCATTCGATGCAACTGCCCATCAGCAACTCACGGGCGGGACGCCCGTGCCACTGCGAATCGCGCCCGGAAAACATCGCTTGACCATCCGCGTGGACAACCGGATGATCCTGCCCTATCGTCTGGACGCGCACAGCGTTTCCGATTCGCTCGACAACGCGTGGAATGGCATCGTTGGCAAGATTGAATTGCGCGCGACCCCGCTGGTGTGGATTGATGACGTGCGGATTTTTCCCGATGTGAAAAGCAAAAGCATTCACGCCCAAATGTCCCTCCATAACTTGTCTGGCGACGCAGCCAGCGGAAAAGTTTCCTTTTACATTGAATCCGGTCCGGGAACCCACTCATTGGAATTGGTCCCAAACAGTGAGAACTTTAATCAGGTTACGGCCACCAATTCACCCGTGGAGGCCCAAATAAAGCTCGGAACACAAGCAACACTCTGGAATGAGTTTGCTCCGGCGCTTTATCGTCTGCGGATGGAAATTCGCGGCAGCACCGGCAAATTCAGTTTCGAGGAGAATACTACAAACACTTTCGGCCTCCGCGATTTCCACGCCGAAGGGAATCAATTCATCCTGAACGGCCGGCCCATCTATTTTCGCGGCACGCATTTCGGCGGCGATTTCCCGCTGACCGGCTATCCGCCCACCGATGTGGAATCATGGAAAAAGATCTTTCGGACGTGCCAGGATTACGGTTTGAATCATATACGGTTTCATTCCTGGTGCCCGCCGGAAGCCGCGTTTGCGGCGGCGGACGAACTCGGCTTTTACCTGCAAGTCGAGTGCGGCATGTGGAACGAGTTCAGCCCCGGTGGCGAAATGGAAAAGATGCTTTATGCCGAAACCGACCTCATCCTCAAGGCTTACGGCAATCATCCCTCTTTCCTGCTGCTCTCGGCCAGCAATGAGGCCCATGGCCGCTGGCAACAAGTCCTGCCGCGATGGGTCGAACATTTCCGGGCCGCCGATCCGCGCCGGCTGTACACGCCGGACACCGGCTGGGTGGCCATCGAGACGCCCGGCCCGGTCACCGGCGCCGATTATCTGGTGACCGGTCGCATCGGAACCAGTCGCACCCGTGGCGAATCAGGGTGGTTTGGGCGCGATTATGGAGCGTCGCTGCGCGGGGTGAATGTGCCCGTGGTGGCCCACGAACTGGGCCAATGGTGCGCCTACCCCGATTTCGACGTGATCAAGAAGTTCACCGGCTTCATGCGGCCGGGAAATTTTGAGATCTTCCGCGACTCCGCCGCCGCGCATGGCGTGCTGGAGCACAATCGGGATTTCGCGCAGGCTTCCGGTCGGTTCCAACTCGAATGTTACAAGGAGGAAATCGAGGCCAATCTCCGCACGCCGGGCATGGCCGGATTTCAACTGCTCGATTTGCACGATTATACCGGACAGGGCACCGCGCTCGTGGGGCTGCTCGATCCGTTTTGGGAAAGCAAAGGCTATGTGACACCTGGAGAATTCAAGAAGTTTTGCAATACGGTTGTCCCGCTCGCGCGCTTAAAACAGCGAGTCTTCACCGCGGGGGACCAATTTCAAGTGCCGGTGGAAGCGGCGAATTTCAGCCCGGTCCCAATCACCAACGCGCAGATGTCCTGGGCCATTCGAGACAGTTCCGGAAAAATCGTACTGCAAAGCGCCACCACGCCCAGGAATTTTCCGTTGGGAAAAGGCTGCTCTTTCGGCAGTATTGCGGCGGACCTGTCGCAACTTGCCGCGCCGGCACAATACCGGCTGGAAGTGGCCATCGGTTCGCAACCGCTGAACTCTTTCAGCAAGCTGCCGCCCGCTTTTGCAAACGATTGGAACTTCTGGCTCTATCCCGCCATTCAACCTCCCGCCGCTCCCATCGTGGATTTTTTGGGCACCAGTTCGTTTGACGAAGCCAAGGAGGCCCTGGCCCAAGGCAAAAAAGTCCTCTTCACACCGCAAAATTCCGAGCTGGACTGGAACAGCCCGCCGCTGGCCCGTTTGCCGGTCTTTTGGAATGCGCTGATGGGGCCAACTTGGGGCCGGATGCTCGGCCTGTGGTGCAATACCAACTCCCCTGCCCTCGCCGAATTTCCGACCGAAGCCAACTGCGACTGGCAATGGACGGAATTGCTGCGCAACACGCGCGCCATCAATCTCGACCATCTCCCGCGCGCTTTGACCCCGATCGTTTCGGCGATTGACGACTGGAACCGGAACGACAAGCTGGGTTTGATTTTCGAGGCGAAGGTTGGCGCCGGAAAATTGCTCGCCTGTGCCACCGACTTGAGCGACAGTTCCAACCCGGTCGCCCGGCAGCTCCGCCGTTCGCTGCTTGATTATATGGCCGGCGACAAGTTCGCGCCCCAGACAGAAATCTCCCTGGCCGACTTCGCCGGTTTGCGGTTCAACACGCGCATCATGCGCCAGCTTGGCGCCACCGCCACCGCGGATGGCCGCCGCGCGAATGAACTGCTGGACGGCGACCCAAACACGTTCTGGTCCAGCGTGGATGCGCGCGGCAACGGCCCGAAACCGCCGCACGAAATCCTGGTTTCGTTTCCGCGGCCGGTGGCCGTGAACGGCCTGATCGTGATGCCGCGGCAAAACCAGCGCGAGCATCAGGGCGACATCCGCGAGTTCACCGTGGCGGCCAGCGACGAGGGAACGAACTGGCAGGAAGTTGCCGCCGGACAACTGGCCTCCACTTTTGACGAGCAGAGCATTCCGTTTGGCAAAACCGTCACGGCAAAGTATTTGAAGCTCACGGCGCTGGCCG
>Ga0316217_10006855_pt1 | contig 11090 bp, 11 predicted proteins | sample 1anoAmetaG_FD_203633 | JGI IMG/M metagenome (GOLD analysis project Ga0316217, IMG submission 203633) | Freshwater microbial communities from Trout Bog Lake, Wisconsin, USA - 1anoA | ecosystem: Environmental > Aquatic > Freshwater > Lake > Hypolimnion/Profundal zone | place: USA: Wisconsin... | reverse complement strand
TTTAATATTGACTAATTTATGGAAGCATTGTTTGACCTTTTTGGATTGTTACTAGTAAGTCTTCATAAAAGTAGGTAAGATGAATGTTCAGAATCGATATTAGTAGATTAGTGAATTTATTGTAAATGGAAAGATCATATTTTCCCTTTTCCAATGAAAGTTGGTGAATCATCGCCTTTGTTCACTTTTTTTGATAGCTGCTGCTATTGAGATTTCTGAACATTATGAGATGCTTGTGCTAAGTAATACTAAATGTCGGCCTTTTTCGGGCTCTATTGTTAATATTTCTTCAAGTAGATGAAAGCCTCTTAGTATTGTTTGCTATAGAGGAGTGCCACGCCCAAATTGAAGCATATTTCGGGATCTTTTTTACTGAGCTAAAGTGCTTTACGGTAGCACTCAATTTCTAGTTTAGTATCCTTAATCAAACGATATGCCAGTCCCAAGTTATTGTAGGCTTATGAGTAATTGGGATCCAGAGAGATAGCCTTTTTATAGCACTCGATTGCCTATTCAACCTTATTTGTACCTGCTAGCACCCTTCCTAGATTGTAGTAGGCTTTGGAATAGCCAGGGTTCAACTGTAATGCCTTTCTGTAATACTCTACAGCCTCCTCAAGCTTATTCAGCTCTCTGAGTATGTTTCCCAAATTATTATAAGCAGAATGGTTTTTTGGCTCCAAACTAAGTGATTTAAGGTAGCATTATCGCGCTTATTAGTATTTGTTGATTTCTTTTAGACACTCCCCCAACTTGCGATGCACACTGGCTTAGTTTGGACTGTTTTTCAAGGCTAGGCGGTACCATTCAATCGCTTAGTGATAGTTTTTTTTTGAGAGCTAACTGTCCCCATAATGGACATAGTTCTGTTGGGTGTTGTTTATGGTTTCCCTTTTTTTGTAGACCTTGAAGGGCTCAGCTCCCATAGTTAATGCCTCTTTCTTCAAAATAGCTATGATTTCAGCTGTAATCAGGCATCCGCAATTGTACTATTAAATGTACTATTTTGACCTCATTCTTATGGATCCTTTGTGGATTCCGATCACAGAGATTTGGTTGCCATCTCGTATGTGTAAGATCGGACTGCCTGATTGACCAGCCTAAGTCGAAATATCATAGGCAATCTATCTTTTCTGTTGATTTATTTTTAATACTGCATTTTTTTTGATAAGCCCGAATTGGCTCACTGCTTCCTGGTTGGTTAGTTGGGACAGCAATCTGAAGCTGCTGGCGGGGTACCCGAAAATGGCCAGGGGATCCGCGGTTTCTGAGAATCCCTCCTCGAATTATAAAAAGCCATCCGACTAGACTTTTTCAGTCAATTTTAAGAGAGCGTAGTCAAATGATATGGAGATGCTTTTGACAGAGCTCTAGTACTAAGGCGGTATGTAAGATTGCTATACTTTGTAGCTTTCCTTCAGTGGGCCACATGGGGCATGGTAGATCTCTATTTTATCATCAGAGACTCTTTTTTTGAAATAGTGCAGCCCAGAAGCAGTGGTTATCAATAAATCCCTGGAAATTAAGAGTCCTGAACTTCGCCCTGTTGATCCTTCGGATCGCCAAATGATGGCAACAATATTACGGTGCAATAGCTCACTCATTTCCTACTATTTCACCTGGTAGAGCTTTTCGCCTCCGATTATACAATGTTATTTATAGGTTTCTTTAGCTGGTGTCTGCTTGCTTATCATTATGATTATTATAACCCACAGCCGACCATGTATAATGTTTCAAACTACTATTCTATTTGCCGAATTGAAGGGCATTTCTTATAAATAATAACGAATGATGATATTGTAGTGTGAAGCGCAAGCAAAGACCTTGTTAGGGCACAAAATAATTGGACAATAATGTTCTGGATTGTTCCAGGGTGGTTTCTGTATCCATGTGGTGTAGTTTAGCTCAGTTTATGGTCTGTTAGCACTTTTAATTATAGCTTCAATTACCATGGATCTTTATTGTCATCAGCAATATTTTTGTTTTCTTCCCAATACTTTTTGGCTATATGGATTAGGCATAAAAAGTATTAGTAAAGATATAAGTACACTAAAAATTTAGTAATTAAGTAAAAAAATCGATGCAGAAATAAGGGGAAAAGGCAATCAAAATAAATCAGCTAATCAAATTGCCAGAACTCATAAACTCCATCTGGATTATCATCACAGATTTATTTTTATTACTGAATTGCTTGAGAATCAATCGCCCTCATTCATCTACATATTTTCATCCTCAAGTTATCTTTTTCAAATTGACTGACCAGCAGATGCTTGAAACTACTCACTCTGCCTTTTTGTACTTAACTGCCATTATATGCTGGCGTAAACTTGTTTAGCATATGTAGCAACTAATATCTTTCATTTTGAATGACTTCCAATCCTGACCAAATTTGCGAACAGCTATGTCGCAAAATCTGAACTTATGACCTGATTAACAACGCTATCTCGTCTCACTGGTTAGTTACAGATCTTATCATCAAAAAGGTCTTAATAAAGTAGTGAAGCCGCTTCCTAACAGTAATAGTTAGTCAACCTCATCCGAAAGTAAAGGGTCGACTCTGCTATAAGTATAGTATTTTTGGGTAAGCCAAGATAGAGTTCGATGTATTCGGTTGGTACTATATTTTATTTGAATTACCTGAAACTAGCTATGAATATAAACGAGAGGAAAGTTGTTGTTGACCTCAAATCTGGCAAAATAAGCCTTTCTCGCACCCTTAGGCAATGCCACAACTGCCAGCACTACGCCCAGGAAGCCTAATAGCTTAAAACTGAGGTTTTTTTGCTCAAAAAAGGGTTGGCCTATTACTAAAAGAAATAAAAAGAGATGAATATTCTCTGCCAGGAGATCTAAAAGACAAAAGCCAAATTGTAGGCCAAAATATCGTTGAGGAACAGATTTTTATATCATAAAGAAGTTGCTTCTGAGACTGAGCTGAGTTCTTCAAACCGTCCCTCATTTTTTTAAGATCCAGGCCTTTCTTTGCAGCTTAGAGCGAAAACCGCCTATTCCTATGATTTTAAGCTCCACAGTTTCCCAACGACCGACAGATCCGAGTTTATTAGACTTTAATGATATTCAATCCTTTATTACCTCAGTATCAGCTTCACCCCCTTGGTAGTAAGTAACAAAGCTGCCAGCATCAAACCTAAAATACGCAATACCACAGGTGATGATTATAAGTCCATTTCTATGTTTTTCAGTCGGTTGCATTACGACCAGAAAAAATAAAATCAAGAAGTATTTATCACTTCCTGGGGTCACCAGAAATATATTAATATGTCGAATCCTACTGTGACTCTCGTCTATAACCGTGTCTGTCCCTTTGCCCAGAGGGCCTGGATTGCCCTCCTTGAAAAGGAGATCCCCTTTGAGAAGAAGGAGTTCAGTCTGACCTAAAAGCCAGCTGAGTTCACCTAGATCTATAGGAAAGCATTTGGCAGTGACCCCAAATCCGATGGCAAAGTCCCTGTGCTCATCCACGGAGACAAATACTTGGCCTAGAGCGACCTGATCTCTTGGTATATCGCTGAGGAGTTCACCACAGGCCTATCACTTATCCCTAAAGATAACTTCTAGAGGCTCAAGCTGAGATGGTTCGCTCAGGAGGTTGTGGGCAAGGTGATTGGTGTTTTCTATGGGCTGGCCAAATTCCACTTGAAGGACCAGGCGGAAAAGGATAAGGTCTTGGCTGGTATTTACTAGGCTTTGAACAAATTGGAGAGCAACATAGTTGGGCCATATGTCTTGGGAGAACAGTTCACCTTGGCTGACATCTTGATATATCCTTGGCTTGAAAGATGGGTGGTTCTCTAACAACTCTACGGCCTCTCCATTCCCAAAAATAACCCAAAGGTTCTGACCCTGCTAAACGAAGTCTTCAAGCGACCTTCGGTCCAAAAAACAAGAGAGGAGACCTCAGACGAGTATTACATCAAGATCTACAAGCCATACTTCGGAGTGGACTGATTTGGATGGCTTATTCACATAATATTGGCACATTATTGAGATTATTATTGGAGGGAAATTCGCTAATAGGATGTAAAAGTATTTAATCACCTGCATGCGATTACCAGCCCTATGCTCAGGCAGAACGCAGCCATCACTATTTCAGGGTTGTCAAAGCACCATAGAATGAAGCTTTTGCCTCCCCTCTTCTCGGTCTACCCAAAGTGAGTCTTGGGGCCTTACCAGTTCATCTAGTCAAGTATATCTTCAATTTTGATGAAGGTCGGCTGCTGATTACTACTTTATTCGATGATGGGCTAGGCCCACTCTTGTTTGATCATTTCGTAGGCTTGTATTATCTTTTGATAGCGTTAAGTGTGGAGAGGGTCGTTGGGGTTGCGATCGGGGTGGTATTGCAGTGAGAGCTACTTGAAAGCTTTTTTGACCTACTGTCTGCTGGCAGTCGTAGACACTCCTAATTCTTTATAGGGGTTGAGAATGCGGTTCTGAGTTGCGACTATTTGAATGAGAATCGTTAACAGCGCTATTTTGAAGAGTTTACTATTCATAATAAATATGACTGCAGACTAACCAAATCTCAAATACTTTTACTCTTGCTGCGAGTTGTCAAATACTGGTATTTTATTATAGATAAAGTGTGGTTTAGTTGGGGTTCTGGCGATTACTTCATATTATTTAAAGTTAATAATTAAAGTTATTATGAGTTTGGGAGGAAAACTCTACATTGACCCCAAAAATGGCAAAATAAGTCTGGCGCGTACACTCAAAACTTGTGCAAATTGCCAGTTCTATGCGAATGAGGTGCAATAGCTCAAAGAAAAGCTTTTTGGGATGAGTCAAGAAATATCATATCACCAAAAAAGGGAGCAGTAAATGGAAATTCTTTGCGAATAGATCTAAAAAACAAAAGCCCGACTCGAACAGAAGTTGTCTCTGCGCAAAAAGCACCTTAGCCAAACTTTGGGATCTTCGGCTTAGTTCGATACAAACGCTGTAAATCGCAACATTTTGTAATCTAGCAAAGGTTTCACTGATAGATTGAGACCAATTAGTATGCACTCTTTAGATCCTGCAAAATACAAAGAGTTGTCGACTGATCGCTCATGGAATCTATGAATGAGGAGTCAACTGATTTGCAACATTTGATTCAACAAAACTCCCAATTATGATTATAAATGATGTACGACTCCTCTTTTTTTGAGTAACGGAACGCTAATACCACTCAATTGAAGCAAACTTCAAAAAGCAACATTTTTATGTTTGAATACTTATGTAACTTCAAGAAATAAAGGAATAAATCATAGCTATTATCTTGTTCCCATTAGATCCTTTTGTTTCTAAATCAGCTCGAATTCCAGCAAGCTTTTCCTAGGCACATTCCAAAGCTTCCCATCCAGCTCTGCATACTACTCTCCAATCATTTCTTAGCTCTTGCCTTTGGTTTCAATCATCAGCTTGTTGATAACTGGCAGGCAGCATATGGTTGCTAACCCAAAGAACAGAAAGATATAGCCTTAGTTTGAGACATTAGCTTTGACACTGGGGTAAATCAAAGTTGTTAATGCTGCTCCCAGCCAGTTGGCCATTACTGTGTAACCTAGGTAACGGGGTTGTATGGCTTACGCAAGCCAGATCCATAAAATCGGCCCATAGGTCATTCCAAAGACGTAGAAGTAAAAGATGATACCCACCAAGGAGATTAGTTTGGATAGCAGAGGGAATGATGCTCCTAGAAAGAAGGCTGTGGCGATCGTAAAATGAGCTACAGTTATTCCGTAAGTCCCTATAATTGCCATATACTTTCTTCCATATTTCTACACAAACCCCAAGGAAATGGTTGAAAAAACTAGAAAGATAAGCATATTGAAAGTTCCCAGCATTGGTTTGAAGCTAGGGAAGATTGAGGCCAAGAGTTCTTTAGAATAAACAAGTACAATCCCAAATCCTGTAATAGGACGCATGAAGGCATAGAAGAAGCCAAAAATAAAAGCAGTTTTCGAGTAATAAACTGCTTTTTTGCGAGCTATATGAGACTCCTCCCTATAGCTCTTAAAATTTTCCCAGACCACAAGATCCACATATTCTTCCTTGTAGAAACGCTTGACTAAACTTTTAAGTTCTTCTGGCTTATTCAGTGCGAGGTACTTGCAAGTTTAATAGGGGTATACCTTAATGAGTAACCATAGCTGCAAGAGGAGGAAGGTCAGGGGGAACAAAAAAATAACTTGCCAGTACATCTCGCCTGTGGCATCTCCTGTGACAACTCCGAGTAGTAAGGCAAAGAGGTACACAAAAAGGATGCCGAAAGTCATGAAGAAGTTGGTACATGCTCCAGTCAAAGTGAGCATCTCTGCTGGCGAATTCTATTTGATTATCATTGGAGCAATAGAGTTCATAGAGGCTGAGCAGGCACCTTGGAGGAACCTCACTGCCAAAAATACGTAGTAACTTCTGTGCAAGCTGCCAACACACAGCACCATGGCCACTACATTGAAAAGAAGCATCAACTGTCTGCATATCAAATAGTTTACTTTCGGGATAGTTTTTAAACAAGATAGCTGGGGAAGAGACCTCCAAACATTCCACCAATCGATATGATGGCTTGGAGTATTCCCTCAGCTAAGTTGACATCGAAATCTATATTGTAAAGCTTAGTGATAACTTTGAAGTCAATTGTCGATAAATAGACAAAGGTATAGCCCAAATAGACAGTTGATAGCGAAATTGTGGCTGTGTAGGCTAAGACTTGATAGGGGTCTTTTATTTTAGAGTTTTCATGGTCTTTGAAAATTTTGAAGATTTACATTCAAATTTATAATATACCTCATTTATGGTTCAACTCATCTGAAGACACAGTTTCAGAATAACTATCTTAGATTCGTTAGAAAGCTATTGAGTCCTCATTTTGGTGTGGTTTTGTTTGTAAAGTATTCAATTTTATATTCGTTACTTCGTTCATACAAAGATATAGTTTAAATTGGCGAAAAGTAACATGTGGCTTTTTTCGAAAATTGGGGTATTCGATTGAAAATCTGGGCTAAAACCACCAGCTCATTGGATTGAATCACTTTTTAGGTCTGTAAAAACTGATTAGGAGTATTCTCACGGTACTCCATTCATAATATTTTGTTAGCTTTCAGGGATACTCACATCAGATCACACTTTCTACATTATTTGAATTTAAGTGCCAATTTTGAGTTAATTAAGTCTTTTTTTTATTTGGGTTTCTTTGCCTTTTCAAAGAATTTCGCAGTTAAGAAAAAGCTATGTAACGCTTTGCAAGATTCTAAGGACATGTTTGTGTTATGAAGAGTGTAATCGCTCAAAGCTGTTTAGATCTAGAAGCAAAAGAGTGGCCAATGTCTTTTAATGACAATGATAGGCAGCTTGTTGATGTGCATTTTAACCTTTTTTATGTGGAAAACAACAAAATAGATAAAAATATCGAATAGCTAATCTATCACCAGAAAACCTGGAAATCTATTGGCTTAATCAATATTCCCAACTTAAAACTCAATAAATATGAAAATTGCAAAACATCACATTTAATCATCCAAAATCACCTAAAATCACGCATGAGTTAAGATTAATATTATCCTCAATCCAAAATCTCTGAGAGATATTTATATTTCTGTTAGACTTGCAAATTATTTTACCTAAAATTTCTAAAAAAACTAAAAGACTTTATAACCCTTCTCAGAGGCTATATTACGTAATGTCCATTTTAAATATGTCTATCCTGGCAAATCTTGCTCAACTTTTCGATACATTATTCATTTTGAAATAAATTCAAAGTAGAACAATTCGTCCTTTGCTCTCTTTGGTTATTGGGGTCAAGCAAGGGTCGAGCTGTCCAAAGCTGCGAAATGAGTGATGAAACAGAGGGAGGGTCTATTTGGATAAAAAATAAAATTCAACTCTATATTTATTAGCTCTCTAAGACGATGAAACTCATCTACTTGGTGGTGACTTTAAGCCTGTGTTTGCTGTCGAATTCAGCCGTTACTAACCCTATTGATGCGCTTGGCACTGTGCTCCCCCAGCTCAATTATAACTCAGTTCCTTCCCCATATAGAATCTTCAACGATCTCATGAAACAGTCTCTTCCCCTCGTTGCCTATCAGTTGAGTTCCTGGGGCTCCATCGGCCGCTACTGGAACTACAACTTGGCTCTTATCGGAGGACTGAAACACCAATACCCTGCCACCCTGCAGCCATTCGTCTGGGCAGTCGCTGAAATACCCTTCTTTGCGGGGATAGACGACTCCCTCAGAAACACGGTCTACAACGTCCAGTTCCAAGGCAACGGTACTATCGGTGTGTTTCAATCAGGTCAATACAACTTGACCTGGAGCACCAATGCAGGAGGACAGTTCACCCTCAAACTCACCAACCAGTCGCTCTTTGTCTACATCTATACCACTGATCCCACCAATCCTGTCAATAGTATCACTATTTTGCCGGTTTCGTTGGGACCTACTCCTCCTACCTATACAACCAATTTTCTGAACTACCTTAAACCGTTCAATCTTCTCAGGACTTGCTACTGGCAGGGTCAGAATATCTACAACTCAGGCCTCACTCTCCAAACCTGGGCTGGAAGAACTCTTCTTTCATCATCAACACAGGTCTCTTCAGTCGGAGTCGCCCTCTAACATATCCTCTAACTCGAATCAATAGCCAGTTCCACTCTTTGGCTGTGCATTCCTGATACTGCAGATACAAACTACATCACACAGATGGCTTCCTTGGTCGCTTCCTCAAGGAACCAGTCCAAAATACTCTACATGGAATTCGGAAACGTCTATACCATTATGAACGGTTTCCCAGACAACAAATCTTCGCCAGCTTTTGATTCTTTTATGTCAACCTACGGCCCTAGCTACAGAAGTAACGTCCTTTTCACAGTCAACTACAAAGATATCCAATACTATATCAACGCTATGGGTGGAACAAGGTCAACTCCTTACAACTTCACATACATTGATGCGATTGGAGCTGAGCCCAATTTCGGAGTGCTTGGCATTGGCGACGTTTGGAATGCTACCATTGATCAGATAAAGGGCAACTTGACCCATTTCATGCTGCAGTATGAAACCACGCTCAACAAGGCCTTTCAGCTGGCGACTAGAAACGGCACAAATCTGGTAACTTTTTCAGGAGGACCCTATATCAAAACCCAACGCTATGCTTACATCTGGAGAAATAAGACGAATTCAAGTCTCTATGCGACAAATGCAAGTCTGGAGTATGACCTGGCTGTGACGCTCTTCAACATGAACCAGAATGATACTTGGGTTGGTGAGTTTTATCTTCAGTGGTTGGCTAGGATGAAATCTATGGGGATAAAAAGTATTTTGTTTAGTCAGCTGACTTCTTTGGGTGGGCCTGCTTTCAACTATGACATCGATTTTGTGCCCTTATTGCCTTTTTTGAATGGAACTACCCCAGTATATATAGCTTTGAACTAATCAGTGACTCTGAATAGAGTTACAACTTTGCCGATATCAGGAGCAGTTCCGGTCAATCCTTCAATCTGTTCCCCGGCCTGCCTCTGGGGTGACTGTATTCTTAATGCGTGTGCCTGCTATGCGGGGTATTCAGGTGCAGGTTGCTCGGTTTATACTCCTCAGACTCAACAAAACAAAATTGGTGTGAATCTGCAAGGTTTGTCGTATTGGACCACTCAAAGTCCATTTGTCGACCTCCATCGCTAGGGAAGCGCCTGGGTCTACTTCATCGCTGGACAGGGTTGGAACTCCGGCCTCGCTTACCAGAGCCAAGTCCCTCTTGACGCAGCTGGCTACCCAACCAGTCTTCCACCTGGCATTTCAGTGGGCACCCTCATGGCCAGAGACATAGTCACACATTACGACCCAGGAAACTATACAATTCTATATGATGGAGATGGAGTACTCACTTTTGGCATGTTCGATGTGCTGCAGGTTACCTATGGCATTGGGAAGTGCATAATCACGGTGCAGCCGAGTACCAATATGAATAACGGCATCCTTGTGACTATCTAAAGGACCAACCCCAATAACTATATAAGGAATATAAGAGTGATTAGACCTGGTTTTGAAAATACTTGGTGGAAGCAAACTTTCAGTCCCCTCATGCTTTAGAAACTTGCTCCTTATGGTACCCTGAGGTTCATGGATTGGACCAACACCAATGCTCAAACAGACACCTAATGGTCAACAAGAACTCTTCAGAGCGAAAGGACTTATACTCAAAATGGAGTTGCTTGGGAGTAGGCTATCCATCTCGCCAACATCCTGGGCAAAAATGTGTGGGTCAATGTTCCTCATCTTGCCACTGCAGACTACATCAAGCAAATGGCCACTCTTTTCCTCAATAGCCTCTAGCCTCATCTCAAGGTTTATGTAGAGTACTCGAATGAAGTTTGGGGGACTCAGTTTCCAGGAGGACAGTACGCCCAGCAGCAAGGTGTGCAGTACTATTCCAACACATCAAGAATAACAATCCTAAACAACGCTACCAATCCAGTCCAAGCTCAATTCTGCTACCTCTCAATGAAGACCCAAAACATTTCCTCGATTTGGAGGTCCATCTGGTCGAATTCTTCAGATTCTACAAGGCTGAACATAGTCATCAGCCCTCAAGCCGTCAACGCAGATACCACACGTCGTATTCTGGCTTGTGAGAATGGCTACCAAAAGGTAGATTTCGTGGCGATCGCCCCCTACTTGTCTATCACTCTTTTGGACAACATGACCAAAACTGATGTGTTTACTCAGCTCGCGACCTAAATCACCAAATTAGGGGCTATGATCCAGACGCATCTCCCCATAACTAACGGCTACTCTTTGCCGCTGGGCTGCTATGAAGGAGGGCAAGGTTTGCAAGGTACCACAACCGCCACACTTTCTCTGCAGTATTTGGTACAAGATGACAGTCGTATGACAGGAATCTATCAGAGTTATTTTGAGATGTTGTTCAACAACTCAATTGTCCTAGCCAACCAATTCACCGACACTGGATCGCAGTCGCGATATGGAAGCTGGGGACTGTTCGAATACGCAGATTCACGCTTTAACGCTTCAATGAAATGGCTGGGAATCCAACAGTACTTCCAAAACAATAATCTACCAGACTCC
>Ga0316217_10006852_pt1 | contig 11098 bp, 8 predicted proteins | sample 1anoAmetaG_FD_203633 | JGI IMG/M metagenome (GOLD analysis project Ga0316217, IMG submission 203633) | Freshwater microbial communities from Trout Bog Lake, Wisconsin, USA - 1anoA | ecosystem: Environmental > Aquatic > Freshwater > Lake > Hypolimnion/Profundal zone | place: USA: Wisconsin... | reverse complement strand
ACCGGGGACCTGATCCCCCTGGCCCATCCCCTCCTCCTGGACGCCGTCACGGTGGCCCACCACTGGGACCCCGCCCAGCGACGGGCCTGGCTGCGGGTGGAGGTGACGGTGGAGGGGCGCACCGGCGTCGAGATGGAGGCCCTCACCGGGGTGAGCGTGGGCCTCCTGGTCCTCTACGACATGCTGAAGGCCGTCAGCCACGCCATGACGGTGGGGCCGGTGCGGCTGCTGCTCAAGGAGGGGGGGCGCCGGGGGCGGGTGGCCGAACCCTGGCCGGATTGTCCGTGGAATGAGTAAGTCCAATAATACAAAGTATTGAATGACACTATGAGCAATTGAGATGCATTTCTGTTTGAACTGGACGGGGGGTCCGGTAGAATCAACTACCAGTTTGTCCACCATGGGGCCCCGCCCCTAGGAGGGTGCTTAGAAGCACACATCCATCCGCCATTCACGCATGAGGAGACCCCATGCGCACGACGCTTCTTGCCATCGCTTTGGTACTCTCCGGCACATCCGGTTCGCTTCACGCTGCCCGTCACCGTGCCCAGCATCCCCAACAGGTGCACAAGGTCCGCAAGGGCGAGACGGCCGCGCGCATCGCCCGGCAGCATGGCTTGAGCCTCGATGAACTGGCGGCCAACAATCCGAAAGTGGACCTGCGCAGGCTCTCCGCCGGCATGGTGGTCCGGGTGGGCCATGATGGGGCGCCCTTCCGGAAGCTGAACCTCCCCGCCCACCTCACCAGCCGTCCCGGCCATGCGGTCACGCCCCTGGCGGAGACCCCCGCCCTGCCGGCCATGGGCCCGGCGTCCCTCGTCCATCTGGAGCGGGTGCTGCCGGCCGAGGTCCGCCAGGGGCCGCCCGACCAGGCCGAACACGCCGACCGGAGCGCCCTGGGTCCCGCGGCCGTGCCCAGCGTGGCCGAGCTGCGTCCGGTGCTGCCCGCCCCGGGACAGCCGGGCGCCGAGGACGTCGTCCCCCCCGCCCTCACCGGCGAGCTCGGCTTCGCGCCGGCCGACCCCGCCAACCTGGACCTGTTCTGGCCCGTGGAGACCCGGACCGTGAGCTCGGCCTGGGGCCCCCGGATGCGCAGCCGGACCGTGCGCATGAAGACACGGAAGAAGCGCGTCCGCTACCGCGGCAGCCACAAGGGCGTGGATCTCTCCGCCCCCAAGGGCGCCGACGTGTTCGCGGCCCTGGACGGCCAGGTGGTGGCCGCCGGCCGGCACCGGCAGTACGGCAACTTCGTCGTCCTCGACCACGGCAACGGGGTCGTCACCCTCTATGCCCACCACAACCGCAATTTCGTCAAGGAAGGCGAGGTCGTGCGGCGGGGCCAGAAGATCGCCGAAGTGGGCCGGACGGGCAACGCCACCGGTCCCCACCTCCATTTCGAACTCCGCCTGGAAGGGCTGCCCCAGAATCCCCTGCCGTACCTGAACGACGGGGAGGAGCCGGCGGCCGATCTCGTGGCGCAGAACGAACCCGTCGCGGCCCCCAGTCCTTCCCGCTGATATTGTGACTTTTACCTAAGACGTCAGGCCCGGGCTCCGCCCTGGCATGACGTGGAGGGGCCTGCGGCATGGTAGGCTTGGGGTTTTGCGGGTTTGACGAGGTGAACATGGCAGTGTTGACATCCTGGTGGCGCATGGGCGCGACGGCGCTGGTCCTGGCCGGCCTCCTGGGGCTCGGGCTCGGCTGCCACCACAGCGACTACAGCGTCAGCTCGTACACGATGACCGGCACCGTCACCTACACCCAGGTGCCCCTGAACTTCACCTCCGACGGCGTGCCCACCGGGCTCCAGACCGATCCGAACCTGTTCGTCGCCACCCCCGCGCGGGGCGTGGTGGTGAGGGTCTACCAGAGCTGGCCCCAGATCGACGTGTACGGCAACGTCACCACCGCCTGGGTCCTGGCCGGCAGCGGCGTGACGGACGGGAACGGCTACTACGACATCGGTGGCCTGACCCTGGACCAGCCCACCTTCGTGGAGCTGGACAGCGTCTCCAGCGTCTCCGGGACCGTCCGCCTCGTGGGCGATCCCGCCGGCATCGACAGCCTGGTGCCCGAGCCCGGACGGGTCATCTACGCCATGCGCAAGGGCGCCGACGGCAGCACTTCCACGACCAGCCCCACGCCCGGGACCATCCTGGGCGGCAACAGCGTCGTCAACTTCAGCGTGGGTCGCAACGACCCCTGGCTGCTGACCCCCCTGAGCTGGAACGTGCCGAGCACCGGCCCCTTCGCCTACCCCCCCACGGTCGCGGCCGGCAGCCGGGTCCTGGCCATCCTGGACGACGTCTACTTCTTCGCCTCGAACTACGGCACCGTGATCCCGGGCAACACCCTCGACCTGCACTACCATCCCGCCGTCCGCAGCCCCCGCGGCTCCTTCGTGGAATACAACCGGAGCCTCTACCCCCTGTCCTTCGACGGGGCGGGCTCCCACTACTTCGGCTCCATCGCCGGCAGCCTCACCCTCAACGGCGTCACCTACCCCGACGACGCCGATTACCAGGGCGTGATCTGGACGCTGCTGGCCCGGAACAACCTTTACGTCCAGAACCAGAGCGTGCTGTACCCCACCGGCCACGCCCTCACGGACCTGACCCCGCCCATGGCGGTGCTCGAAGGGCTGGCCCTGGAAATGGCCGCCGGCCTGCTCCACTCCCCCTACCTGCCCGACACCTCCCTGCCGGCGCGGTATCCGCCCGTGGACATCCGGGTGCCTTCCGCCGTGCAGACCGCCTGCTCCGCGCCGAACATTGCCGGCCTGGCCTGGGACCTGAACCTCATCACCAACGGCATCGCCAGGCCGGGGACCCAGGCGACCTGGGCCACCCTCTATCCGAGCTACATGGACCGGCTCTACCAGCTGGCCCGGCCCACGGTGGCCGTCGGCTCCCTTAACGTCTACAACGACGTGGACAGCATCTACTCCCAGGTGGCCACCCTTGAATTCGGCCAGACCTCCACGGAATACATCAACCTGCCCCAGCTGTTCACGGACGCGAGCCTGACGACCCTCCTGGCCACCTACAACCTGCCCTGGACCAACGCGAACAGCTATCCGCGCTTCACCACGAACCTGGGCATGGATCCCGACAGCCGGGTCAGCAAGCTGCCGTCCTTCACCCTGTCCATGGCCAAGGCCCAGCAGGTGCCCCTCTACCTCCCCGGGCAGGCCGCCACCCTGGCGTATCCGAACCAATCCAACGAGGAGGTCTACTACGCCTCCTTCACGGCCAGCCAGGACCACGCCTACAACCTGGGCGTGACCACGGTCCCCCCCATTCCCGACGGCGCCCTCATCGAGGTGACCGTGGATCCCGCGCCGGTCAGCGGCGGCATCTATTTCTACGGCGGCTCGAATCCCGCGACGAACGCCATCGTGGTGTCCGGCAACTACAACGACCTGACCAACCCGGCCTGGCACTCCCTGCAGGTCCGGATCGTCAGCCCCACGATCCTGCAGCCCGACCTGAAGGTGACCCTGGAGATGGAGATCACCAGTTCCTCGGATCCCTCCGTCTCGCCAGTTTCCACCGGCAGTTGACCGGTCAAGGCTATCATTCAGGCATGCAGCTCGCCCTGGCCATGATCGTCAAGAACGAGGCCGCCCATCTCGGCCACTGCCTGGACTCCGTCCGGGGCCTGGTGGACGAGCGGGTGGTGGTCGACACCGGCTCCACGGACGCCACCGTGGCCGTGGCCCAGGCCCATGGCGCCCGGGTCTCGAGCTTCCCCTGGACCGGCGACTTCTCCGCCGCCCGCAACGAGAGCCTGCGCCAGGTCACCGCCGACTGGGTCCTGGTGCTGGACGCGGACGAGGCGCTCGACGCGGCCGACTTCCCCCTGATCCGGCAGGCCATGGCCCAGGACGAGGTGAAGGGCTTCCAGCTGGTCCTGCGCAACTACCTGCCGGACGGCAGCCGCATGGCCATGGACGAGCCGGCCAAGCCCAACCCCGGCGGCTACGCGGAAGGGGCCGGCTACGCCTACTGCGGGGACTCGCGCAACCTGCGCCTGTTCCGGCTCCAGCCCGGCATGGCCTACGAGGGCCGGCTGCACGAGCTGATGGAGCCCTGGTTCCAGGCGCGGGGCCTGCCGATCCTCACCCTCGACGCCGTCATCCATCACTACGGGCAGGTGCTCGCCGAGCGGGTCGAGGCCAAGAAGCCCGTCTACCTGGAGCTGGCCCGCCAGGACGTGGCCGAGCGCCCCGGGGTCCTCGAGAGCCACTACAACTTCGTCATGCAGGCCATGGCCGCCGAGGCCTGGGAGACCGCCCGGGCGGCGGTGGGGGCCATGCGCGCGCGCTTTCCCGACGAGCTGCCGCCCATCACCTTCGTCCATGCCCTCGCCCTCCAGTACCTGGGGCGCCATGCCGAGGCCCTGGCCGAGTTCGACCGGCTCCTGAAGCGCGTACCGGGGCACGCCAGCGGCTTCGTCCGGCGCGGCGTCTCCCTGGCGGGGCTGGGGCGGCTCCGGGAGGCCCGCAAGGTCTTCGAGCAGGCCATGAAGCGCTTCCCCACCGTCTCGGCCGCCGTGATCCACCTCGCGGAACTGGACGCCAACCTGGGCGACGCCGGGGCCGCCCGGGCCACCCTCCTGCGCGGCGTGGCGCGCCACCCCCAGGACGCCGCCGTGTGGGCCCGGCTGGTGCGGCTCGACGTGGACACCGGCGACTCCGGCAGGGCCGTCCAGGACGCCTGGGAGGCCATCCAGCGCTGCCCCGCGGGGGGCGGCGGCACCTGGCACCAGCTCGTGGGCCTGGCCCTGCTCCAGCAGGGGGCCGCCGACCAGGGCCGCAGCGTCTTCCGCCTGGGCCTCCAGGCCTTCCCCGGCCACCCCGGCCTCACCCGCCTCCTGGAGGGTCTCTGATGCCCCGGATCCGCGTGCTGTCCGACCAGGTCGCCAACCAGATCGCCGCCGGCGAAGTGGTGGAGCGCCCGGCCTCCGTCCTCAAGGAACTGGTCGAGAACGCCCTGGACGCCGGCGCCCGGCGCCTCGAGGTGCGCTGGGAGGAGGGCGGCAAGCGCCTGCTCGAAGTGGCCGACGACGGCTGCGGCATGGGCCGGGACGACCTCTACCTGGCCCTGGAGCGGCACGCCACCAGCAAGGTGCGCACGGCCGAGGACCTGGGCCGCCTGGCCACCTTCGGCTTCCGGGGCGAGGCCCTGCCCTCCATCGCCTCGGTGACCCGCACGGACCTGTTCAGCGCCGAGGAGGACGGCCAGGGCCACCGCCTGCGCTGCGAGTTCGGCATCGTCAAGGAGGTGCTGCCCGTCCCCCGGGCGCGCGGCACGACGATCACCGTGCGGGACCTCTTCGCCCAGCTTCCGGCCCGCCGGCGCTTCCTGAAGTCCACCGACACCGAGCACGCCCACCTGTGGGGCGTCCTGACCCGCATGGCGCTGGCCACGCCGGACGTGCACTGGGTGCTGCGTTCGGACAAGGGCGGCGACCTGGTGCTGCCGCCCGTCCTCCATGCCGGGGCGCGCCTGGCGCCGCTGCTGGGCGAGCGCATGGCGCAGCTGGTCCCCTTCCGCGAGGGCGAGGCCCCCTGGAGCCTCCACGGCTACGTGTCCCCGCCCCAGCTCAGCTTCAGGGACCGCAACCACCTCTACCTCTTCGTCAACGGCCGGGCCGTGCGGGACCGCCTGCTGCTGGCGGCCCTGGCCGACGCCTGGGAGGGCTTCTTCCCCAAGGGCTCCTATCCCGCCGCCGTCCTGTTCCTGGAGCTGCCCCCCGAGGCCGTGGACGTCAACGTCCACCCCACCAAGGCCGAGGTGCGGTTCCGGGAGCCCCAGCGGATCTTCCCCTGGGTGGGCCGGGTCCTGCGCGAGGCGTGGAGCCAACTCCGGGGCGGCCTCTCCTCCGTGCTGGAGCTGCCCCCCGCGCCCCGGGAGCTGGAGCTGGACCGGCCCCTGGGGCCCGGAGCGGCGCCCCACACCCACCTCTGGGCGGCGTCGGGCGCCGGCGCCTTCCGGAGTCTGGAGGCCGCCTTCGGGGCCGGGACGCCGGACCCCGCGGGGCAGCCCTACCCGCCGCCGCCGGCCCCCGGCGGGGTGGCCGAACCCGGGTTCCAGGCCCGGAAGGTGCGCTATCTCGGCGCCTTCGAGGCGACCTACCTGCTGGCCGAGGTCAATGGCGACCAGGGGCCCGAACTCTGGATCGTGGACCAGCACGTGGCCCACGAGCGCATCCTCTACGAGCGGCTCTTCCTGCGCCACCACCGGCCCGCCGTCCAGCCCCTCCTGCCGCCCCAGGTGGTGCAGGTGGGCCCCGAGGCCCTGGCCCGGCTCAACCCCTTCATGGATGAATTCGCCCAGGCCGGGTTCGAGGTGGAGAGCTTCGGGGCGGACGCCCTGGTGGTGCGCGGCCTGCCGGACTTCCTGCGCCAGCGGGAGCCCCAGGCGCTCATGGAGGATCTCCTGATGCGGCTGGAGGCCACGGGGAAGGCCGATCTCGACAGCTTCCGGCGCGACCTGAACGCGGAACTGTCCTGCAAGGCGGCCATCAAGAAGCACCACGAGCTCACCCCGGAACTGGCCCAGCGGCTCATCGAGGACCTCATGGCCTGCGCGGTGCCCCACACCTGCCCCCATGGGCGGCCGGTGATCAAGAAGCTGACCCTGGGGGAGCTGGACCGGAGCTTCGGGCGCAGGGTATGAAGGTCACCGACTACATCGCCCGCACCCTCGTCCAGCACGGCCTCCGCCAGGTCTTCATGCTCTCCGGCGGCGGCGCCATGCACCTCAACGACAGCCTGGGCCACGAGCCCGGCCTGGCCTACGCCTGCTGCCACCACGAGCAGGCCTGCGCCATCGCCGCGGAGGGCTACTACCGCGCCTCGGGCCGGATGGCGGCGGTGAACGTGACCACCGGGCCCGGCGGCACCAACGCCCTCACCGGCGTGCTGGGCCAGTGGACCGACTCCATCCCGGCCCTCTACCTGTCGGGCCAGGTGAAGCAGGAGACGACCCTGGCCGCGGCCCCCGGCCTGGGCCTGCGCCAGCTGGGGGACCAGGAGTGCGACATCGTCGCCATGGTCCGCCCCATCACCAAGTTCGCCGTGACCGTGACCCGCCCGGAGGACGTGCGCCGCCTCCTGGAGGAGGCCCTGCACCTCGCCCGCGCCGGCCGCCCCGGGCCCGTCTGGCTCGACGTGCCCATGGACGTGCAGGGGGCCGAGGTGGACCCGGACGCCCTGGCGCCCTACGTTCCCGCCCCGGCTCCCCCGACCGGCGACCTCCCCGCCGCCATCGCCGAGCTGAAGGCCCGCCTGGCCCGGGCCCGCAGGCCCGTGGTGATCGCCGGCCACGGCATCCGCCTGGCGGGGGCCCAGGACCTCCTGCTCGACGTCGTCGGGCGCCTCGGCCTGCCCGTGCTCACCACCTTCAACGGCTTCGACCTGATCCCCACGGACCACCCCCTCTTCATCGGCCGCATCGGCACCCTGGGCACCCGGGCCGGCAACTTCGCGCTGCAGGCCGCCGACCTCATCCTGGCCGTGGGCACCCGCAACAACCTCCGGCAGGTGAGCTACAACTGGCCGGCCTTCGCCCGGTCCGCCACCAAGGTGGTGGTGGATGTGGACCCGGCCGAACTGGCGAAACCCACCCTCCGGCCCGACCTTGCCATCGCCGCGGACGCCGGGGCCTTCCTGGCCGGCCTGCGCGGCGCCCTCGACGTCGACCCGGCCCGGCCGTCCTGGCTGGCCTGGTGCCGCGCCCGCCGGGACCGCTACCCGGTGGTGCCCTTCGACCACCCCCGCGGCGGCGCGGCCCTGAATCCCTACCACTTCATGGAGGCCCTCGGCCGGGCCCTGCCCGAAGGGGCGGTGGTCGTGGCCGGCAACGGCACGGCCTGCGTCGCCCTCTTCCAGGCCGGCCTCGTCAAGGCCCGCCAGCGCGTGTTCTGGAACAGCGGCTGCGCCGCCATGGGCTATGACCTGCCGGCCGCGGTCGGCGCGGCCCTGGCCCGTCCCGGGGAACCCGTCGTGTGCCTGGCGGGGGACGGCAGCCTGCAGCTGAACCTCCAGGAGCTGCAGACCGTCGTCCACCACCGGCTGCCCATCAAGCTCTTCGTGCTCGACAACCGGGGCTACCAGTCGATCCGCCAGACCCAGGACGCCTTCTTCGGCTCCCGGTACGTCGCCTGCAGCGAGGGCAGCGGCGTGAGCTTTCCCGATCCCGTCCTTCTGGCCGCCGCCTACGGCCTGCCCTCCTGCCGCATCGACGGCCCGGACGGCCTCGAGGCCGGCCTGCGGGCCGCCCTCGCCACCGAGGGGCCGATGGTCTGCGCGGTGCGGCTGGACCCTGCCGTCGTCTTCAAACCCAAGCTATCCTCGTTGAGACTTCCCGATGGCCGCATGGTCTCCAGGCCCCTGGAGGACATGCACCCCTTCCTCGCCCCGGAGGAACGCGAGGCCAACCTGCTCGAGCCGAACGCGGAGACCCCATGAACACCCTTGAACGCAAGATGGTGGACGTCCTCAAGGACCTCCGCGACAACCACCACGTGGTGGGGATCAAGGCCGAGTTCGAGGCGGAGGGCACGCGTCTGGAGGAGGCCATGCGGCTCAAGGAGGTGATCTCCCGGGCCGGCCTGGGGCTCACCCTGAAGGTCGGCGGCTGCGAGGCCCTGCGCGACATCTACGAGGCCCGGACCCTGGGCGTGGAGCGCATCGTGGCGCCCATGGTGGAGACGCCCTTCGCGCTCCAGAAGTTCCTCCGGGCCGTGGACCTGGCCTTTCCCTCCGACGAGCAGGAGGACGTCCAGTTCGCGGTGAACATCGAGACCCTGACGGCGTCCCGGAACTTCGCGGCCATGCTGGCGGTGCCCGAGGCGCGCAAGCTGGGCTGCATCGTGGTGGGCCGCGTGGACCTCACGGGCTCCATGGGGCTGGGCCGGGGGGACGTGAATTCCGCCGAGGTCTTCGGGATCACGAGCGACCTGGTGGCGCAGGCCCGGGCCGCCGGCCTCGACGTGTGCGTGGGCGGGGGCGTCTCCGTCGAGTCGCTGCCCTGGCTGCGGGACCTCCCCCACGGCGGGGTCCACCGCTTCGAGACGCGCAAGGTGATCTTCGGCTGCCCAGGGGCGCTGCGCGAGGACGGCGGCGCGGGCATCCTCAAGGCGGTGGGCTTCGAGCTGCTCTGGCTGAAGAACAAGCGCGACTACTACGGCCTCATCTTCGAGGAGGACCACCATCGCATCGACATGCTGGAACGGCGCTACCGCGGGATGATCGAACAGGCCGGCGGCATCTACGAATAGGCGGGGGACATGGACCTGACGGACGAATTGCGGGGTAGGCGGGCCCTCGTCACCGGGGCCTCGCGGGGCATCGGGGCGGCCATCCGGGAGGCCTTCCTCGCGGCCGGGGCCGAGGTCCTGGCGCCGTCCCGGGCCGCGTGCGACCTGGCCAGCCTGGACGCCACCCGCGCCTACCTGGACGCCCTGGCGGGGCCGGTCGACATCCTGGTGAACTGCGCCGGCATGAACCGCCTGGCGGCCCTGGAGGAGCTCGAGCCGGGGCTGCTGGCCGAGACCCTGCGCATCCACCTCGAGAGCCCGGCCCCGGGCATGCGGTCCCGGCGGTGGGGCCGGATCCTGAACGTCAGCTCCATCTGGGCCGGCCGCGCCAAGGCCCGCCGCGGCGCCTACGCCGCCGCCAAGGCCGGGCTGGAGGGCCTGACCCGGGTCCTGGCCCTGGAACTGGCCCCGGACAACGTCCTGGTCAACGCCCTGGCGCCCGGGTTCGTGGACACCGACCTGACCCGGGCCAACAACACCCCCGAGGAGCGGGAGGCCCTGGCCGCGGCCGTGCCCCTGGGCCGGCTCGCCCAGCCCGGAGAGCTCGCCCAGGCGGCCCTGTTCCTGTGTTCGCCCCGCAACACCTACATCACCGGGCAGACCCTGGTGGCCGACGGGGGCTTCCAGTGCCGCTGATGACGGTCCAGGCAGCCACCGGGGCCTACGAAGTCCACCTCCTGGAGACCGTGGCGGGCATGGCGGACCGGTTGCCCCAGGGCCACCGGGTGTGGCTGGTGGATGCGCGGGTGTGGGCGCTGTACGGCCGGGAACTCCGGACCCTGGCCGGCGCTGACGACGTCCTGCCGGTGCCCATCGAGGAGGCCCGCAAGACCCTCGACACCGCCCAGGAGCTGTGCGCGGCCCTCATGGCGCGGGGGGTCCGGCGCCGCACGACGCTGGTGGCCGTGGGCGGGGGGATCCTGCAGGACCTGGCCGGGTTCGCCGCCTCCATCCTCTACCGCGGCATCCCCTGGGTGTTCGTCCCCACCACGCTCCTGGCCCAGGCCGACAGCTGCATCGGCGGCAAGACCTCCCTCAACTTCCAGGCCTTCAAGAACCTCCTCGGCACCTTCTGGCCGCCCCGGCGGGTCCTCCTGGCGCCGGCCTTCCTGGGCACCCTGGACGCACCCGACTACTTCAGCGGCCTGGGCGAGGTCCTGAAGCTCCACCTCATGGGCGGCGAAGGCTCCCTCGAGGCCTACGAGGGGCTCGAGGCCGGCCTGCGGGACCGGGACGGCGCGGCCCTGCGGGAGGCGATCCCCGCGGCGCTGGCCATCAAGCGGGGCTACATCGAGCGCGACGAACATGACGCCGGCCCCCGGCTGCTGCTCAACTACGGCCACTGCTTCGGCCACGCGCTGGAGGCGGTCACCGGCTACCGGTGGCCCCACGGCCAGGCCGTGGTGCTGGGCATGCGCCTGGCGAACCGGGTCGCCGAACGCCGGGGCCTCCTGGCGCCGGACCTGGCCCGGCGCGCGGAGCGGCTGTTCCGGGGCGCGCTGACCCTGCGTCCCCAGCCGGCCGACCTCGAGGCGGGGCCGCTCCTGGCCGCCATGGGCCGCGACAAGAAGCGCACCGGCGAAGGCCTCGCCCTGATCGTCATGAGGACGGGCCTGGCCTTCGCGCAGGTGCAGGACCTCGCGCCGGAGGAGGTCGAGGCCGCCCTGGAGGCCGAGCGCCGCCATGACTGAGGCGCCGCCCTGCCCCTGGCCGCCGGAACGGCTCACCCCGGTGCTGATCACCTACAACCGCGCCGAGGCCCTGGCCGCCA
>Ga0316217_10006851_pt1 | contig 11098 bp, 6 predicted proteins | sample 1anoAmetaG_FD_203633 | JGI IMG/M metagenome (GOLD analysis project Ga0316217, IMG submission 203633) | Freshwater microbial communities from Trout Bog Lake, Wisconsin, USA - 1anoA | ecosystem: Environmental > Aquatic > Freshwater > Lake > Hypolimnion/Profundal zone | place: USA: Wisconsin... | reverse complement strand
CCGTTGTTAGTGGCAGTAAAGGAAGGTATTCCAGTGGAGTTTCCCCCACTGCTCGCCGGAAGACCGATACCCGGTGTATCATTGGTCCAGGTGTACGTGGTGCTACCCCCTGTTCTGGTGGTTGCAAAGGGAATCGCAGCTGTCGGCGAATTATTGCATACTACAAGGTTCCCCGGATTGGTTACCTGTCCCGTGGGGTTGACTGTCACTTGAACATTAAATGGTGTTCCCGAACAGCTCCCTGCCATCGGTGTAACAGAATAGGTTGCCTGAACAGGTGCATCCGTTGTGTTGAACAACGTCCCGCTAATACTGGCAGGACTACCGCTACTGGTTGCACCACCGGTAAAACCCGATCCTGAAGGCACATTCCAAGTATAGGTTGTCCCGGCCGGAACAACCCCATCTGTTCCATTTACCGGAGTAACGCTGAACGAACCGCCGCTGCAACTGGCTGTATTCATATCATTAACAGCGGGTTTAGGACCAACAACAAGAACTCCTGGAACAGTTATCGAATTGGAACAACCATTTGCATCCGTGACAGTCAGTAGTACATTATACGTTCCAGCAGCAACATTGGTTAAATTACAGACCGGAGTGCTCGTTGTTTGTGTCGTTAATGCCCCGCCAAAATCCCATTTATAGGATACTGCGGCTCCTCCGGTGATTCCTCCAACACTCGAGGAATTTATCGTAAAAGGTGCAATCGTTACAGGATTACTTACCGCTGTCAATGATCCGGTAAAAGGTTCACAACCTTGCACTGTTGAGGGGATCGTGGGGTTTGGTAATGGATATATGCTTACCGTTTGAGTGCTGACCAGTTCGGGACTGCCTCCCCCATTAATGGTCAGGATGACGGTATAGGTACCGGGTGTTGTATAGTTTTCTGAAGGATTTTGGGTGGTGGCGGTATTGGAGTCGCCGAAGTCCCAGAACCACGAGGTTGCTCCGCTAGAAGTATCAACAAAATTCAGACTAGCCGGTGTGCAATTACCGGAAGTGGCATTGACAGTAAAAGAGGCTGTTTGAGCAGAAATCCGACTCATAAACCCGGACATACCAATAAATATCAGGATCAAAAAAAAGATCCTTCCTGGAGGTGATAGCTTTTGTCCCTTGGTTTGTCTCATATTCCCGTTTTACATCATGTTCAAGCTGCAATTTTCAGGCCCCTCTGTTGAGTTTTATTTAGTAAATAGACCCATGGAGCGATCATTGTATTTTTTCTATAAATATACTGATTTTAAATAAGATAAACAAATTTATGCATACTTATTTTTGATTAATTTTAAAATAAATACAGTGAATTATTAATCCTACTTTTATAGGCAAACTAAGGTTTATTTCACAACAAATAGCAGAAGATTCAGAAGTAAAAACATCAATTGGAGGTCATTCAAACATGAATATAACCGTTCCTTATGATGTTCTTTGTATCTGGCAAAATGGTTTTTCGATGTGTAAAATAAATAACAAATTATTAAATGAAATTGATCATTCTTGTCTACAAATTGTCTATATTTAACTTAACCGGATAAAAAAGACTTATATTTATTTTGCATTAAATATTCAATTTTCATAATTTAAGTCAAATGAATTTATACCTGCTGATCATTTATTCGTTTCCGAATTTTAGACTTGATTTTGTTCCACAAGACAAAAAATTGCCTGGACAAATCCTTACAACTTAGCTTTCCCCTTTTGACTGTTTTAATGGGGGACAATCAGGTTTGACGGAAATAAACAAAGAATAGAGTGTTCCGAGGTGTTTCAGATCAGTCTTTGACTATTTTGTGCTCCTTATTTGATTATTTTGTATCCTAAAAACTCCGTCACTCTGTTTATATTTGCATCCTTAAGAATAAAGAATCAAAAAGTATTTTCCTCTATTTCGATCGAATCATAAATCCATGCTAATCTTGAAATCAACTCTATGAAAATAAGTAAAATCCCGGTCTTCATCCTCTTGTTGTCCGGATTCGGAATGACCCAAATGAAAGCACAAACAACCAGTGCAAGTAATAACCTGATCGCCCAACCTATCCCGGATAGAACCGTAGCATTCAGTATAACCGACCCCGGTGTCTCCAGACCTATTACCTGGGGATTAGACCTGGCCTGGCTCAGCCAGGTAAACATTCAGCGCGGTATCGCCTTTATGGGAGCCGACAAGGTGGATGTCGTGAGATCGTCCTTCACCCCAACAGATTCGTTAGTCAATGGTGACCTGAAAACAGCAGAACTCAACACCCTCAATCAACGATTGGCGATAATGGATTTGCTGGGGTCGAATACAGTGGTGATGCTCAACGACGATAACCCCACCGTGGCTTCCTGGTATAATGGTAATGCAGCCCATTGGGCTCAGTTAATGGATGTGACCACCCGGCGTGTCCAGGCACATGGCCGTAAAGTAGTCTCCATTGCTCCCTTTAATGAGCCCGATAATACGGGAACCGGACAAGGCTCCACCACCGACTTCTTCAATATCGCCGGCGTTTTGAGGACTAATCCCCGTTTCGACAGTATCCGCATTTGTGGGGGGAACACATTGAACACGGACCAGTCCCTGGTTTGGTACAACCTCTTAAAAACCAGATTAGACGAAGGAAATACCCACCAACTTGCTGGCAGTTTCGATAATTACGCAAACTTTTTTACCACGGTAAGAGCTAACGGTGATCATGGCACCAATGATGAGTTGCACAATGTCATGGAGGCCATGGTTGGCGTTGAATATGGCCTGCAAACCGGCATTTGGTGGGGCACCGCCGAATTGGCCCGGGCTGAGTTTGCAAAAGCCAGTGATGGGTACCAACTGGGTTATGCCGAACATCGAACGAACTGGACAGCAGCCTCGGTCTATCGGAATCCATCGGGCAAGGTACAGGCCTTCGGAGGTACATCAGAACGCCAGGCCGTGACCACCACCTATCGTTTTGTTTCCAAAGACAGGGATGTATTCTATGATGGCACGGGTCCGCAACGTGAATACACCCTGGTGATGCCGGGAGGTACCGGTTATCAGGTGGGACAGACCAATGCCGAGAAAGTGGTAAATATCACCTGGGGTGACGACATCCAGCCGGCTATAAATGGACGTTACGTGTTGGTAAACCGCAATAGCGGTAAAGTGATGGAAGTCGCCGGTGGCTCTCTGACAGCAGGAGCTAACGTTCAGCAAGGCACTAATACTGGCACAACCTATCAGCAATGGAATGTGACTCCGGTCAACTCACGTGTGGGAGGTGATTTTAGTTACTTCAAGATTGCTGCTGTGTCCAGTGGTATGGTGGCGGACGTTTTAAACTTTTCACTGGCTAATGGGGGAAATATCGACGCCTGGAGTGATGTGAACAACCTAAACCAACAATGGTACCTGGAGTATGTACAGGACGGCTGGTTTTATATTCGTAGCCGTTACAGCGCCAAATGCCTGGAGGTGGCGAATGCCAGTTTAGCATCAGGAGGCAATATTCAGCAATGGGATAAGGATGGCGGAACAAATCAACAATGGCGTTTCCTTCCTGTCGGTGCACCCGTGGAATTCGTTGCTCCCGCCGCTCCGGCAAACCTGGTTGCTACGGCCAATGCAACGTCCATTCGATTGGACTGGACTGCCAACTCCGAGACTGACGTGGCCGGATATACCATATTACGTTCCGATTCCGTGGCTGGACTATACAATACCATCGCCCGGAATGTAAAATCTACTTCTTTTGTAGACAACACCACTCTCGAAAACAAGCCCTATTTTTATGCTATCAAAGCAGTGGATAACTCCCTGAATCGCTCTGCCTATTCGAACCAGGTGACGGCAACAGCCACCGGCAACAACGATCTGGTGGCTCATCTTCAATTTGATGGGAATACCATGGACAGCACCCTAAACTTAAATCATAGTGCTTCGTATGGAACAGTTTCATTTGCAAATGGCAAAATTGCCAAAACAATCGTACTGAATGGTACGGATGCCTTCGTCCAGCTACCCCCCAATGTGGCAAATCATCAGGAGATAACCATTGCAACGTGGGTTTACGTGAATGGAAGCGCGTACGGACAACAAATCTTCAACTTTGGAAACGATATGACGGAATATATGTATTTAACCCCGAAGAAAGCCGGAGGTGGACTGCATTTTGGCATCATCAACGGGGGCACGGAACAACAATTGAACTCGACGGCATTACCATCGTACAAATGGTCACACGTAGTGGTGACGTTAGGGGCTACCGGAGCCAGCATGTATGTCAACGGACAGGTGGTGGCAACATCCGGTGCGATTACCATAAGTCCGATGGATTTTAAACCGGCGTTAAACTATATCGGTCGTAGTCAAGGTACTTCTCCGCTCTTCAGTGGTAGTATCGACGATTTCAGGATTTACAACTATGTATTGTCCCCCATCGAAATTGCTCAGTTAGCAGGTGTCCTTTCGGACGTGGCAGATGTACGAAGTAACAGCGACTTGTCCTTGCGGCCCATGCCTGCAAATGATGTGTTACAGGTAAGCTATACTTCTGAGAACAACAATAGCCTGTCGACAATTACGGTGTTTAATACCTCCGGCAGACTGGTAATGACCAAAGAGGTAAACAACGCCTCCGGCATTGAACTGAATGTTTCCAACCTCCCATCAGGCATCTATATGCTCCGGCTGACCAACAGGAATGAAACATTGATGAAGAAATTTATCATCAATCACTGATTCATACAAAATTTCAATGTAACTGTCACTGTTTTGATACCCATCCGGACATTGCCTGCTGAATCCGGTTTATTTTTTATGCTGCGTTTTATTCAGGAATTTATATCCGACAATAAATTCAAGACGTTGATAAGTAGCAAAATAATCGAGGTAAGAACATAGAATATCTTTATTGATATAATACCGCAATTCCATGCTGAACTTTTTGTAATCAATCCCCGCACCAAATGCGAAACTGTTGGAGGTATTTATCTCCAGGGGGATAATCGTATCCGGCAACGTCTGATGCCATTTAGCACGCTTCTGTGAAGCATCCCCAATGGCTTTTTTAAAGACATCTTGAATTCCCATATCTTTTTTAAAACTAAATAAACTTGATGACTTCTATTCATTTCCAACTTTTTATTGAATTGATTGATTCACTTTTTTCAACTGTTCTTCTTCAATTATTCTCTTCAATTCTGTTTCCTGAGGCAAACTCAACATATATTTATTTACAAAGACTTTTTGTGACAATCCGGTTGTGGCATAACGCACCAGATTTTTGTTTTGACTGGCACACAATATAATACCAATGGGAGGATTATCTCCTTCTAATGTTTCGTTTTCTGTGTAATAATTCAAATACATATTCATCTGTCCGGCATCAGCAGGTGAAAACTCTCCTAATTTTAAATCGATCAGCACATGGCATCTTAACACCCTATGATAGAAAACCAAGTCTATGTGGTAGTGCTTGTTGTCGAAGGTAATCCGCTTTTGACGTGCCTCAAAACAAAACCCTTTTCCCATTTCAAGCAGGAAAGTCTGTAAATGATGAATAATGGCTTGTTCCAAATCCGTTTCTGAGTATTCGGATTCTTCTTTCAGCCCTAAAAATTCAAGAATAAATGGATTGCGAAAGACATCTTCGGGTTGTAATCTTTCCTGATGGGACTGTTTCTCCAACACTGCCTGCTTGTTGGTACTTAACCCGGTTCGTTCAAAAAGCATACTGTTCATGGCACGTTGTAACTCCCGTACCGACCAACAGTTTTTGATCGCTTCCACCTCATAGAAACTCCTTTTTAAGGTTGTATCGGCTTTTAGCAGTTCGATAATATGAGTAAAGCTGAGGTGATTGACAAGTTTATCATTATCTGTCAATAATTTTCCAGTCAGTGACTGGAAAATTGTAATTTCCTGTAATTGCGAATTCTCAATGTTGCTTTTAGTAATACCTATCAATTTTGCGGTCAGTGACCGCAAAATTTCATTCTCTTGAAATCCAATCAGATAAGATTTTGCGGTCACTGTCCGCAAAATGTTTGGATACGCCTGATAAAAATCTTTACATACATACAAATGCCTTTCGCGGATCTGCTTAAAACCTTGTCGTTCGAGTCTGGTGGTAATTTCCTTAAATAATTTTGACCCATACTCCGCCCTGTCAGCTCCATTCAATTCATACTCGGCGATGTAATAACCAAACAACCAATTACGCAACGTCAAGGCTGTATCTACCTGTTTACTTGCCTGAAGCTTAAAGTAGTGCTGCGTTTCTCCAATTACCGAAACAAGTCCTTCTATATCAGCCATTGTGTTCGTTATTTAAAAATGAATAATATAAATATCATGTTCACAAATCGTCAATCATTCAGATTTTCATACACTGGAAAAAGTTGATAAAATGCTTCATTGTGCTTTATATAGATGAATTCCAATTTCTTCCAGAACATCAACAAAACAAACCTAAACTAATTCTCGAAATAGAGATTGGAGGGGATTAAATCAATTAAACACTATTGAATTTTATTTTGTTTCAACAAATGCTGGATTAAGTTGGGCGGTTTTTGCAGGTGGGTTATCTACGGTGAATGCTGCCATTCCCATTAGCCATTAATTCATATTCGGCTCAAATTCCTCTACCCTTTTAATAAACCCGACCCGAATGAGTTCGCTCACCCAGCATTTGTAATTGTAAAATGTACAATTTATAGTTTTTCCAGTCGTCGTTTTAATCCTTTCTACAAATTCAATCTTGATCATTTTCCGAGTGGTTCAGTTTGCCAGCTATCCGGGAAACCCATTGCATGAATATCTATGTTTGGAAATTTTGCCAACTGTTTTGAATTGATCTTGAATTGTGGATAAAGTACATATCATGAAGGACTGGGCTAATACTTACAATGTTTTTGAATCTTTATAAATATCTCTTGTTCTAATCCTTTTTTATATTTATGAATTAAAGCTAACAATTTACTTAAACCTATTTCATCAAAATTTCTTTCATCAAAATTTTCTATTTGACAGTCATATAATACTCTATTTCCGTAATCTACTATTAAATTTTCTGTATTTTCAGGAATGAAAAATGTTGATCTAATTTTAAGATACTTTTTATACTCATTTAAATAAATGCTTATACCTGCAAAATCTAAGTCGCCAAAATGTATATAATTGTTAGGTATAGATTGCAACCATTTTATTAAATCTTTACTCTGATTTTGAGGATAACGACTCACAAATAATGGCTTTATATTGTTAAACAAATATTTCTGCTTACTTATGTGTCTGAAATTTTCTGGATTTTCTACACCTACAATTGTAATATCCGCTGGAATAATAAATTTTTCATAATCATAAATAAATTGGAAACTTCCTGCTGTTGGACTAATTGAAATTAGTTCATTATTTAATTTAGCTTGAATTGGCGAATAGCTATTGACTAAAAAACCTTTGAAAGTCCGGACACTTTTTAATTTTGAATCTGACGAAATTGCTACGAAGTCACTTCTCAACGAATCATCCAGCTTTTGTTTCGATATATATTCCAACAAATTATTTATACCAAAATGATTTTGTAAATAATCATTCAGCCTGTCTGGATAGTGAAGAAAAATTAGCTTCTTACTTCTGCCTTGTATCTGCATTTCAAGAATACCATTGCTAAGCATCGTTTCTATGGCACTATGCCTTATTTTGCTGAAAGGTATTCTTTCACCGTTCTGCAATAAAAACAATTTTTCCGCTATTGCAATTGGTAAATTCATTCTTCTGTGTGTTGGGTTAAGATTAAATTTACTTTCGTTATACTTTTATCATCTTTGTGCAATTTGTAGATATGGTTAAATGCCAAAGCATCGTTTTCAATAGGAGAACCATTAATAAGTAATATATTGCGGTCTTTTGCAAATTTCAAAATGCCACGCACATTGGTTGGGTGAAGTTTTCCAATTTCATCCATCATACAGTGCAACTTAAAATCTTTAAATCGTTTAGAAACACTTTCTTTGAAAACATTAAGCAACATAATGTTCAGCATAGCTTTCACTAAAGTATCTGTTCCTTCCGAACCAACATTTGATAGTTTCTCGACCCAGCCTGTATCATTTTGATTTTCCTCTATCCTGAATTTCAATTCAAAAGAATCTGACAATGAAACAGTGTCTTTTTTCGCCTCGTTTATTTTCTTTACAAACTGCTTGAGTAAATCAACCGCTTCTACGTTTTTCTTTTCCTGATTACCGGACGAGAATAAGTTTGGTGCACCAAATTCCAGAGTATTTTCGTCGTTGAATTTCTTTATCATCAAGAGTAATTGCACAATTTCGTTTTTGCTATCTTCTACTTTTAATTCTATTTTCTTAATAACTCCCGCACCAATTGAATCCCTTTGAACAAAATCGTTGTTTATTTTTGTAATAATTTTCTGAATTTCGCCCGATTGAGCAAGTAGATTACCAGTTTCAGTTCCTATAGTGGAAACAATAAGTGCAAAACGTTCATTGACTTCTTTTTCAATGCGTTCTATCTTTCTCTCTTCAACAAAATCCGAAAGCATTTCAGCAAGTAATATTAATGCATTCTCGTTGGCTATCTGTTTCTTAAACTTAAAAATGTTGTTTTCACTGAATTTTCCTAAAAAATCGGTAGCAGTATTCCGCAATTCGTCTTTACGATTTTGCAATTTTTCGTAATGAATGGATTTAACGTCATCTATTAATGTTTTAACACGTTTTTCTGTGGTCAAATTCACTTCGGGATTTCCTAAATAATTGTCAATTGATTTGAAACATTCAGTAACTTGAAATTCGATAAATGCAACAATATCCTCTTTGATAATTCTTAGTTGACTATCTAATTCTTCGGCAATTGCTTGAATCACAGAAAACTCATTGGCAATTTCAGTGCGTTGTTTCTCATATTTTGCACTTTCTAATTCCAATTGCTTATCGAGTTGAAGTTTCTGTTGTTTGAAATTATTTGTTTTATCTAAATACTGCTCTTTATCATAACGATAGCGTTCAACAATGGTACGATTATTTTCTATAATGGTAAGATTTGCCTCTATTTCTTTTAATTGAGTTTCTAGTTCGTTCAATCGTTTTGTATCTGCACCTTTTTCAGAAAGTTCTTTGTTTCTGGAATTCTGAATTTCTACTTTTTGGCTAATAATTTCAATTTCTTTCACTTTAATCTCAGACTCAATCTCAATAAATAAATTATTTTTTCGCTCGTCTTCGGAATCTATTATTTTATCACGCTCTTTTTCTATAACTTTAATAGCCTTATTTTGTTCTTCCTCAAAACTGCTAACTTTCAATTCAGCATTCTTAGCATTCTCAATCGATTCAGCTATTTGATTTTCAATAATTCCAAGTTGATTATTGCGCTCTATATGTGCCAAATTTCTAAGGTCATTCAGTTTAATTATTGTCTCTGATTGTTTGCTTTTAGTTTGTTCTAAATTGTAATCAATTTCTCTAATCGCATCTTTCTGCTCACGAATTTTTGGTTGATACTTCTTTTTCAGTTTGTCCTTTTCCTCCTCTATTTTTATTAATAATTCTGAAATAGATTGCTTTAATGATTGAACCTGATCGGTTAAATCCTGTTTTTCTATTTCGTAATCAGCTACAGTTTTAACCGTTTTGTTAATTTCGGACAGGTCAATTTCAATACCGAAAAAGTTATTCGATTTTTCCTTTAGTCGCGGATTTAAGGAGGGATTAAACAATACACTTCTTCTTTCGTCTATAACTTTTCCAATTGTATTTTCCCAATTGGGGTAATTATCATTCAACCAACCATACAGAGAATCTTTGCTAATGTTGATATAAGATTCTATATCGGCTATTTTTTTATTTATATCAGAAATCAGAGCATCAATTTTTTCCTTATCGCGATCAAAATCCTTTTGTAAATTCTGCTCATCGAGGTTCCAATGTTTTTGAATAGATTCTATTAATTTTGATAGATTCTCCTTTTCAACAGGCATTTGTTTTATTAAATTATTGCATGATTGTAACGTCTTATCCAAAACAACTATCTCATCTTCAAAATAACGTGTATGTTTAATACCTTCTTTCTTAATTTTCAAATTATTTACAATCTGCTTTTTATCTTCCCAGTCAATGCGTAAAAGCTCTATTTCATTTTTATGTTCCGTTCTGTAATCTACAATTTTTTTGTTTAAATCCTTAGTAGTTTGATCCTTATATGTTAGAAATTCTGCATTAATACTATTCTTGTTTGCATTTTTACCATTCAAGAAGTCTCTGTATTGATTTTCTAATGCATTAAGTAAAGCCTGAAACTTTACTTCCAAATCTTTAAATTGGGTTGAAAGGATATTTTTTTCGTAAGTCAGATTGTTTTGTTCTCTTTCAAAATCAGATTTCTTTCCAACTGTTTCAAGAATTTGATGGATGTTTTTTTGCTCATATTCTTCACCTAATTCTTTCGCCTTCTTCAAATTTTCTTGTTGAACACGAATATCTCCTTTTATTTTATTGCTTTTTCTTCAAAAAGTTCCTTCGATCGTTTTTGTTTTTTTATATATACGGCAACCTTTTCGTTTTGAGTTTTCAATCTCTCAGAAACAACAGGCTCATCTTGTTCGTTTTTATTCACAGCCCAAGCTAGTTCTTTGGCAATTTGTATCTTTTCGCGCTCCAAATGGCGTATAGCAATATAAAGTTTTGCAATATTTTCAGCCTGCGAAGTTGTGGTTGGCATTTTGAATTTTCGAATATCGGTAAGTTGCGTTTCAAAGTTGTTTAAATGGTGCGAATACTGGTTTAAATCAATCTGAACATCATTATCTAAAGATAAAATTATAGTTTGCTTGATAAACTCTGCCTCCATTTTGGAGTTGAGAAAAACATTTTGTATCGTTTTTGGAACTTGTTGATAATCCTTACTTTCAAGAATTGAATATCGTCTGTATTCATTCCTTTTACCATCATTATTTCCATAAATTATATCGCGATATTCTTTGTATTCGTCAATTTGGATAAACCGGAGCATGCTGACCATCCGAATACGGTCTTAGTAAATGCTGTTTATGGATGCTTTCTTCGGAAAACGTCCTGACAATACGGCGGATGCTGACCACTTTTA
>Ga0316217_10006847_pt1 | contig 11105 bp, 9 predicted proteins | sample 1anoAmetaG_FD_203633 | JGI IMG/M metagenome (GOLD analysis project Ga0316217, IMG submission 203633) | Freshwater microbial communities from Trout Bog Lake, Wisconsin, USA - 1anoA | ecosystem: Environmental > Aquatic > Freshwater > Lake > Hypolimnion/Profundal zone | place: USA: Wisconsin... | reverse complement strand
AGATGTTCGGAATTTCATAGCCGAAATCCACATCCCCGGTTTCCTCAAACTGTTTGATTTTGTAATCCGGGGCGATTTCGTAGAGCATGGCCTTGAGCGAATCGCTTTCCAGCGGCGGATAATCCACACGCTGGAGTTCGCCATGAATCCGCATCATCGGCGGGTTGCCCGACGCCATGTGAAGGTCGGAAGCCCGCTGCTCGAACATCAAATTAAAAAACGCGTCAATCTTGGCCATATATCCTCTCGATTATCTCGACACTAATCAATGCCATGCCGCTCTGCAAGCAATGAAAATGCCCGCCGCCGCCATTCTTGAAGAAATCCGGAAAAATCGCGCAATTTCCTTTGCGCGGTTCATGGAACTGGCCTTGTATTGTCCCGAAACTGGGTACTACGAACGAAAATCAGACAACGTCGGCCGGCACGGGGACTTCATCACCAGCGTGAGTACCGGCTCCCTCTTCGGCCAATTGTTGGCCTTCCAGTTCGCCCACTGGCTGGCGGTCGCGCCGGCCACCGCCGACCCAGTGGTGCTGGCGGAGGCAGGCGCCCACGACGGGCGGCTGGCGGCGGATATTCTAGGCTGGTGGCAAGTCCACCGGCCCGAATCGTTCGCGCGCATGCAGTATATCATCATCGAGCCTTCGCTCCGGCGCCGGCGTTGGCAGGAGCAAACCCTGTTACCATTCGCCTCCAAGGTGGGCTGGGTCGCCAATCTGGCTGAGCTTGAAACCCAGCCATCGCCCAGCCATCACCGGCCATTGGTGCTGTTCTGCAACGAGCTGCTCGACGCCTTTCCTGTGCATCGGCTGGGCTGGGATGCGACACAAAAAACCTGGTTCGAATGGGGCGTCGGCCTGGAAGGTGAAACCTTCTGCTGGCAAAAACTCTCCTCCCCGCTCGCCGCCTCCGGCTCTGTGCTTTGCCCGCCGGAACTGGCGGCGGTCCTGCCGGACGGCTACACGCTGGAGCTTTCCCCGGCCGCCGAACAATGGTGGTACCGGGCGGCCAAGGTTCTGGCGCACGGCAAGTTGGTGGCCATTGATTACGGCTTCATGGCCGAAGAAATGTTCTCACCGGCGCGCACTCGCGGCACGCTGCGCGCCTACCAGCGGCATCAAGTCACCGCTGATCTGCTGGCCCAGCCGGGGGCACAAGACCTGACCGCGCACGTCAATTTCACCGCCATCCAAAAGGCGGGCGAAGCGGCCGGATTGAAAACGGAGCAGTGGTGCTCCCAGCCGCAATTTCTGACGCGCATCCTGCAGCAAGCCGTCACGGAACCCGCCTTCGCCCGGCTGAGCGCCACCCAAGTGCGGCAATTCCAGACCCTCACGCATCCGGAACATCTGGGCCGGGCCTTTCGCGTGCTGGTGCAGGGGCGTGCTTAATCGGACTACTATTCCTCTTTGCCGGTGAAGCCGGCCTTTTGCAGCGCGTCAAACAGGTCCTTGTCATTGAAATCGCCGGTCACCTCAAAGGACGCCGCGCCCTTGGTCGCCGTGTTGGCTTTCACGCCGGGAACCGAACTCAACACTTGGTTCAGCGCTTTGACACATTTGCCGCAACAAAGATGCACCCCTTTGACCTTCAGCAGTTGCACTTTTTCCCCCTTTGCGCCGGTGTCGGCGTTGATTTTAACGCTGGCGTCGCTGCTGGTGCCATAGAAGCCCGCCGCCACCAGCGCGTCGGCCGCCTTCTGCACGGTGGCCGTGTCGCCGGCGGTCAGGGTGACGGTGCCGGCGTCTTCATCCACCGCCGCCGTCACGCCGGGAACTTCGGCCACGGCTTTTTGAATGCCTTTCACGCACGACGGGCAGCAGATATGCACCTCGCTGATCTTGACGGTGACATCGGCCGCCCGGGCTGAAAACGCCAGGGTCGTCGCAAGGATAACGGAAGTAAAGATTCTATTCATAATGGTAATTTGCCTTTCTCCAGAGGACTGTACGCCACTCCGCCGCAAGGTCAAACGGTTTTTGCACGGTTTTCGCGATCAGGGTGTGGGGCAAGAATCCTCTGCCCGGTCCAAAGCTCGAAGGAGCGCCCCCCGGGCGGAGCGCGACTGGGGCGAAAGCCAGTCGCAAACGCGTGGCCAGCCAGAAGATCGGTCGAGCGGCTCAAGCCCAGCGAATGGCTGGTCGCCAGTCACGCCGTGGTTGGGGCGTGATGGTTTCCACAACGCCAAAAACTCTGAAACGTGCAACCGACAATCCACCGTTGTGCTCGGGCCGTGGAGGGTTGTTTAGCCAGTGCAGCGACCCCAAGGCTGGCAATCCCGCCTTGTTCCCGCATGGTCGCGGCCCGCAAGGGGATGCCATCCGCATTTACAACTACGTTCGCCTGGTGCGCAGCGAAACGGAATAGGCAAACTCAGGGCACGGAGGCGCGGAGCCACAGACCTGCGCTTGCGCTCCGTGCCGGATCGTCACGCATTATTTTATGGCGGTGTTTGTGTCGGTGGTTCACCGGGTTTGCGAGTTTTCTAAACGGTGGGGGTTGTTCACGGTTTCTTAGAAATGGCGGCACTCGCCGGGCTTCGCTCGAAAGTTTCGACCCGGCAAGCCAGAGTGCCGCTACGGCCGCGTTGCGGTGAACGGGCGTCCGCCGCAAATCAAATCCCGGGACAGCCTTGTGATCGTTGTAGACCCTGGCCCGCGAAGCCCATGAATCCCCCCCTCCAAGCAAACCCGCGTGCGCTCGCCGTAAGCATGGCAGGGCGGCGCGCGCCGCGGCGGCGGGAATAAAATCCAATTATCATTGACATTCGGCTGGCTTTTCCACAGGATGAAATGCGGAATGAATGAAACTGTCCCGCAAATCAGGCAATAGGCGCTCGTTCAGGCCAGCCCAGCCACCGGATCATCAGCACGGGTTTTCGCCTGGGAGGTGGCGGTTGAGCAATGGCCGCCACTTGGTATTCTTACTCTCCATGTTGGGTGCCTTCTTTGCCCTCATGCTTGAGCCAGCGGACGCGCAAATAAACCGTCTTTCTCCCACCGAAAGGGCCAATGTTCAGCTGGTTATCTCCAATCTGGACGGCTTGATTCATAGCAGCCAAGCCCTGGTGCCGGCCCTCGCGGGAGACCCGCAAACGGCGGCGCAGCAACAAATCGAGCGCATGTCCAACGTGCTGGTCAACCTGAGGGCGAAGTTCGACGGCAACCGGATTAAATCCGTGCCGGGCCTGAAGACCGGAAGGCCTCCAAAATACAAGCAGGATGGCCAGAAACCCTCTTCGCCGACGGCCGCTTATTGTGACGACGAAACGTACGTTCTGGTCAATGGGCACCCGGTCAAGTGCGACGAAGGGGATATCATCGTGGATAGCGGTGTGCTTGATCCCAACCAAGGCCAGCCCATTGATGAGACCACCACCAATGGCTGGGCGCAGAAGTGGCGGCTCCTGCATATCCTGGTCCATGAAAAAATGCACGAGGTGTTTATTACGGAGCAACAAGCGGAGCTAAAAAAGCGACCGTGGTGGCGATCCAAAACGCTGGAACAGCAAACGAATGCCTTGCATGAAGCAAAGGAAAAAGCCACCACGGCTGAGAAGCACGCGGAAGTTTATGAATGGCAGAAGCAAGTGCTGCGCTGGGAAATAAAAGTTTTAGACCAAAGGTTGAAGGAGCTGAAACGGCGCGACCCGCCTGACCAGCAGGCGATCGCCATCCTGACCTACAAACTCTCATGGCTAACCAATGAAATCTCGGGTTTGGAAAAGAAAATGGCGAAAGCCACCGCCTCCGATGAGTTTGTGGACGCCCTGCAGCACTGGCCGGGCGGAACCCAAAACGGGCTGGTTTGCTTTTATGTCACTTCTCCGGGTGATTGCTGGCGGCTGGACGTGGCTTTACAGGCTGGTCAAATCCAGCGTTGCAGCATTGCCGAGACTTATTGGCTGGGAGGCTTGGAGCCGGAGGAGCCCCTCGAGGGAACACCGGCTTACTCCGTGGTGCTTTCAGAGGCGGTGTTTTCGGGGATTTACTGCCAACCGGATCTTCACGATTATCTGACTTGGGCGGCCGCGCAGGGACAATTACCGGCAGCCAAAACCGGGGCCGAACTGCAGCCGCTGCTGGCCGCGAACGCGCAGGCAGTCGCCGACCACAATGCCACGGCGACCGATCAGGGCTTGTACCAAACGATTTCCTTCGACACGGATCAGGGGCGGATCAATGTGAATCTGCCCAAGGAGGACAGCGACACCTTGACCGGCACCGTCGAAGTCGTCCCGAAAAGCGACGCGTCTTCCGACACCCTGAACGGCATGGTGGTGGGTGTGCAAACCAACGGCCAGACGGCGCAGACGGGTAAGGTTGCCGCGGGTATGCTCACGGCCGCCGGCGTGGGTGGCGGGGTTTTGGCCTTGGTGCTGCTCGACTCCGGCGGCAACGAAGTGGCGCGGAAAACGGTCGAGCGCAAACCGGTCCGGCCCCCACCCACCGACTACACCCTGCCGCACCTGGGGCGGCCGGGCAAAACCGTTGAAGTGACCGGACCGACCACCGGTCGGCATGAAGCCGAAGAATTGTTGGTGGGAGACAAGCCGGCCGCCTTTATCACGGAGTCTACGGCGGGTTCGGTGTGGCGGGTGCCGGCGGACGTGCCGCCGGGTCCCACGACACTGAAGCTCGAGGAAGCCGGCCAGGAACATAGCGACCAGTTCAATGTCGTTCGACTGCGACTGAGCGCGCCGACCACGACGTTGCCACAGGGCGGACACACCGAAGTGACGACGACTATCGAGGGATTGGAAGGCATGGATCTGAAGCGGCATCCGGTGTCGGTGCGGCTGACGATTGGCGACCCGAGCGTGGTGCGCTTTACCGGCAAGGGCGCCGGTGGCGTTCTGACGCAGCCGGTCAGGCCGGATCAGGTAAAAAATGGCGCGTATTCGATTCACAGCCGGGTGCAGGCGGTGCGAGACGGCGGCTTTCAAATCGTTGGCGATGTGACCGAAACCGAACCAACGGAATGAGGACGATGATTCTGACTTTTGCCTCAAAACGTCGGCTTGGGTCTGAGCGGCGCGTGGCTTGACGGCCAGAGCAGCCTGGGCTCGGTCATGGCTATGGTTACCGCGCTTCTGCCGCTGGCTCCAACGCGCCTCATAACGATTAGGTGAGGGCGCGGGTCCCACCATCTTTGGATTAATTGCGACCCACGCGTAGCACTACCGCCAGCCCCTCGCTCCGGCAGATGTCGTGTGAAAACGAAGTTGGGAAATCCTCTTTCCCACTACAAACGGCGAGGAACCATTCTAATCCACTGGCTGACCGCTGGCTAAGTTCACCAAGTCTTTGTAGGCTTCTGCGAATGCATCTGCATTAACTTGGTCCATCGAGTCTGGCGCAAGTTCTTCAATGAGTTGAATCCGGCTCAAAATCAATGGCATGTCTTGCGGGCTGGGATGATGCGGGTCGGATAAACCGTCTTCGTTCAAGTCCTCAATCAAGTCCTGACGCTCTTCGGCGGGAAGCTTTGGATTGTTGATGGCTGAGACCCAATACTGTTCCGCCTCGGGATCCGCACCCACTAAACTCAAAGCGGCGCGTGCGGTTGGGTCTTGAATCGGGGCTTTCACTTTTGCCGGCTGCCCATTTTGGTTCGCAGATTTTTTCTTTTTGGCAACGACCTGAACGTCTGTATTCGTTGCTTGCATCTCGGGCAGCATGACATCAGTCACCTGTGCCTTCGGCGGCGGGTTTGTTTCAGAAATTATCGGAGCCGTGGCGGTTGGCCGGGAGGTGACTTGATTGGACGCAACTGCTCTTTCAATCTTGCGATTGCCGATGACCATGCCGGCAATGGCGATGCCGATAGCCGCGATGGCGGCCAGACTAATTGTCGTTTTTGTATTCATGCTCGCGGTTCCGATGGTCGGAGTTTGTTTCTCCAGGGATTATCGAGTGGTGTGCGAAATCAGCAGTTCATCGCCGGTGGCTGGCGTTTCGCGAACCACACCGACGCCCGGAGCATACCACTTGAACTCCGCGCCCTCGCCGGCGGGATGCTCCTCAATTTTAACGCAATGTTCAAAAGTTCCCGCCGGCACAGTCGTGGTCTCATCCACCGCCACAACTTCGTCACTTTCGTCAACCGTGTCGGAAACATCTTCGGATTTGAACTTGTCGCCGACTTTCGGGTGCGCCGGGATGATGACGCCCGGCACGATCGTGTCCTTGCCGGTCAACCACGCGTCGTCCGGCGGATTGTGTTTGGCGAGCTTGCCGTGCTCGTCGTATTCGTCCACGTCTTCGCCGAGATAATAAACCGTGCCGGCGTCATCTTGCGCGAAATAATCCAGCGCGACTTCCTCGATCACTCCATTAACGAAAATCCGGTCTTCCATGCACAGCGACTCGACCGTTTGACCGGCGACTTTGAAAGTCTTGTGAACCTCCGGTTGCAACGTGCGTTCGACGCGCGTTTTCTTGCCGTCTTCTGAACCTTCAATGATATCCTGCTTCAACTTGGTCAGCGGCAGGTAGGTGTTATCAATGTCGCGTGAATGGCTGAACTTGATGCCCGCCAGAACTTTTTCGGCGCGGGCAGTCCGCTGCTCGCCAGCACTGGGTTCGTCGCCGTGCTTGGTTTCAATCAGCTTTCCGTCGGCTCTCACTTCGAGGTCCGCGCTATTGCCGTTCTGGTCCTTGCCCGCCGCTTCATAAATGACCTGGCCGTGGGCGCCGGTTTCTTCCTGGTCCACGGATTGTCCCTCCTTGCCGCCGTTGGCCAGCACGGTGGCGCGCACTGCCGCCGGCACGTCTGCCCATTTCATTTCGGTTCCCGCCCAGCAGGACAAGGTTATTGTCATAGCGGCACCAAAGATCGCGGTGGTTAATATGATTTGTTTTTTCATAAAATCTTTTGTTTGTGGTGAGTTGTTAAAGGTTATTTGCCTTGATACATGAGCACGCGGCTGCCGTCGGGCAGGAGCAGTTGAAGATCAGTCGAAGATTCTGCAAGGTTAAGCCCAACATCCTTGCCATCGTGGATGCTGGCGGTGTCCACCAGTATCTCGATGTTGCTACGATCACCGAGACAGGACATTACCTGGGCCGCGCCAGTTGCGTTCTTGCAGGGATTCTGGTCGGGGAACTTCACATAGACGTCGGCGGTTACATGATCCGTCGCCTTGTCATATTTCCAGTGCTCGGAGTTGGTCTTGCATGGAGTATAGACACAATATACCAAGGCAGATGCTTCCGGATTGATCCATTCATGGTCGTGGCCGCCATATTCCCAGGCGATCAACGGGATCACGGGCCGTTGTTCCTTGCCACAGAGCGACAACAATTGTTGGGCAGCCGGATCCGATGCGATCTCCGCTGGTTTTTCATGTTGATGTCCCAATCCTTGCCGCTATGGCCTGGATGCGCGGCCTTGTATGTCGTTATCCAGCCTTTGACCTCTTCGTAAGTTGGCACGTTGTTTGTGGACTCGGTGGCAGCAACGGCGTTCGCCGGGCTTGCATCCGCCGGGTTCGCCTGTTTGTTCGCGTCCTGCGCGCGAATTGCTGGGTTGAGAGCCAGCAGCCCGCTGGCTGCGATAATGGCGATTGTTGTCGGTTTGCTGGCCTTCATAAATAAGGGTGTTCAAAAAGTTCGGCAATCAGTCTTTGTCTTCCTTGTCGCCCTTTTTCTTCTTGGCAGCGGCGGCATCCTCGGCAGCTTCCTTAGCCTGATCGGCGGTGCTCTCGGTGTCAACGGAGACCACATCGCCGGTCAGCGCGTCCACCGTGACTTCCTTGATGTCTTTAGAATCGGGGATCGTGATGTCAAACGACCAAATTAGTTTTCCCTTTTCCTTTTCCAATTCGCCGTCTTTGACTGTGCCGTTCGGCACTTTGGCCAAAGCCGTCTGCTGCGCAGTGTCCTTGCTGATTTTTGCCTGCGCCATCAAATCGGCCTGCGATTGTTCAGTCGCGCAGCCCGTGCCGCCGACCGCGACGAGTGCCGCCGCCAGTATTCCTGTGACTACGATTTTAGTTTGCATAGCTGATGTGTTGTTCTTTGTTGGTTATGTTGGTGTCAGAACCGGACTAACGAGATGCTTCGATTTGGTCAGACCGGAAAGTTCCATGGTCAGGCAGGCATCATCCTTCAGCGTGGCCGTCAAGGTGTATCCCAAACTCTCGGCGAATGCGCGCGCCAGTGGCAAACCCAGCCCGGAGTGTTCCCCGCCAGACCGGGCGGCATCCTTCCGCCAGAAACGCTCGAACAAATGTGGAACGTCCTCGGCATTGAGTTGTTGGACCGCATTGGTCACGGCAAGGGTGAAATTTCCGTTTTGGGATTCGCCTTTTAATTCCACCGGACTGCCCGGCTTGGAATACTCAACGGCATTGTCCAGCAGGTTGGTTACAATCGAACGCAACAAGGTTGGATCGCTTTCGATTTCCAACGTTGTTGGGAAATTCATTTGGAAGGAAAGTTGTCGGTCGGCACCGCGCTTTTCAAGTGGCCCGCAAACTGTGGAGACCAGAGATTTCAGTTCCACAGGCTGCGCTTCAATGTCCACCAAACCCATGTCACAGCGGGCAATCGCCAGCAGCCGGTTGACGATGTTTTCCATTTGCATCGCTATGGCGAGGACATTGCGGTCGGCGTCTCCGCTCCGGTTTTCCGGCCACTTCAGAGCGAATTCGGCCAGGCTGCGAAGTTCGGCGATGGGGGTGCGAAACTCATGGGCGAGGTCATCACTGAACTGGCGTTCACGGACGAACGCTGTTTCCAGCCGCTGCAACAGGTCGTTCAGCCGCGAACTGATTGGCGCCAGTTCTCCCGGTAGCCCGTCTGTGGCGAATCGCTGGGCGAGTGATTCGGCGGTGATGCGTTGTGCTTGGGCTGCCAACTCGTCCAGCGGGGCCAGTTCGCGCCGAAGCAGCCTTGGCACAAACACGCCGGTGAGAACCAATACCAAGAGGCTGGATCCCGTCAGCATCAGCGCAAGCGTGGCCAGAGCTTGATCCAAATCATGACGGTCGGCGGCGACCACCAAAATTGCCTCCACCGGCGCGGTTGGTTGGTTCGCGTCGTTGGCAGGATGCGGCTGGAACTTCAAACCGGTGGCGCGAACGGCCAGACCCGTTTGCAATTTTAGATTCCAATACAACGGCTGGTCCGAATCGGTTGGCGGCAATGGCAAGCTGCCACCTTGCAGCGAGGGTGAAACCGCCGCCACACTCCCATCCCCGCGCCACACTTGAAAAAATGCGCCACGGGTTTTGCCGTCAAAAGCGCGCATGATTTCGTCGGTTGAATCCACGCCAATTTTTCCATCTTCCTGTTCAACAATCGAAGCGAGAGCCGTGGTTTTGGCGCGAAGGGCATCATCAAATTGCCGCGTCAAGGCGGTGCGGGTCGTCACATAGACGACCAATGCTCCAATGACGAGCAACAAGCCTGCTCCCAGCAGCAAACGACGGGTTAATTGCTGGCGGATGGTTTTCAGGGTGCTTCCGCCTCCAAAATGTAACCCAACCCACGCCGCGTCTGGATCAGCGGAGCGGGATTGGCCTGGCCGAGTTTTCGCCGCAGTGATGACAGCGCCGACTCCACTACGTTGCTCATGGGTTCAGCATCATCGTTGTAAAGATGCGCCTCAATTTCAGATTGCGTCACAACTTCACCGGGACGGTGAGCGAGGTATTCGAGCAATTGATATTCGCGCGGTTTCAGTTTTACCGGCTGGCCCGCACGCCAAACTTTTTTGCCGGCAGTGTCGATTTCGAGGTCGGCAACGGTGAGACGGTTTTGTTTGCTGCCATAGGCGCGGCGGCAAAGCGTCTCCACGCGGGCCAGCAGTTCTTCCAGCGCGAACGGTTTGACGAGATAATCGTCCGCTCCTGATCTCAAACCTGACACGCGATCTTCCACCCTATCCCGCGCCGTCAAAAGCAGCACGTGGGTGGTCTTGCCATTTTTCCGCAGAGTTTTAAGCAGCGTCAAGCCGTCCATTTTGGGCAGCATGATGTCGAGCACAATGACATCGAAATCATTGTTCTCCGCCCGCCAGAGTCCGTCTTCACCGTCCCCGGACACGTCCACGGCATACCCCGACCGCCGCAAGGCATCGCCGACGGTCTGTTGCAAACGGGCTGAATCTTCAACCAACAAAACGCGCATAAAAAGGAATTCTGGCTCTTGAATTCCGGAAGAATAATAGCAGACGAACCTTAACGGAAGCTTACCGAATTATGACAATTTCGTTTGTTTGTGTGTAGCAGCACCTTTTTATCAGCGTGGTCCGTCAGCCGCATACGCTACGCGCGTAGGGCGGCGGACGGGCATCCGCCGCAAATCAAATCCTCAACGACCTTGCGACGGCTTTGGACCGGGCGGAGGATTCATGTCTCACGCCTCGTTCGCGCGGTGGCCTGCGGAGAGAACTGCGATATGGAACCGCGCGAGTATCGTCTCAAGGCACCGTTTCCACGCGATCGAACTTCATATTGCCTCCAGGCGAAACCACGGCTCGAAACACGCCGGGCGAGACGGTGGTGATGCTCGCCCCGGACTCCGTCTGCCAAGAGAAGGGCGGCCTCAGTGAACCGCTGCTTTGAATGACGAAATTAGCCGGGGTGGAGTTGGCGGCGTTGAACTGAATCTGCACCGACGAATTGTTCGTCACGGTGATGCCGGTGATCTGCGGCACCCAACTGGCCACCACGCTGACCAACTGCAGGTAAGGGCTGTTCGTTTCGAATTCCACCACGTTGTTGCTGCTGTCCACCACCGTGTAAACGGCGACATAGGGCGAGGTGAACGGAACCCCAGTCGTGTTCCATGTGGCCGTGACCGGCACGCTCTGTCCCGCCGCCAGCGGTCCGACGGGGTTGCTGGCGATCTGGGCACCGGTCGGACTGCCCAGCCGCCATGATACCGTAAAGGGTCCCGTGGCAATGACGCCTTGGTTTAAGATATTGGCGACGAGTAAACAGGTGTTGGCACCCTGTTCGGTATCCGCCGTCGAATCCACGACGAGGTCCGGCAATACGGAGACGAGACTATTCGTGTTGTTGGAGCGGTCGCGGTCGGGCAGCGTGTTTGCCGGATCCACCACCCCAAAGACTTGGTGCGACGAATTGCCAC
>Ga0316217_10006846_pt1 | contig 11106 bp, 7 predicted proteins | sample 1anoAmetaG_FD_203633 | JGI IMG/M metagenome (GOLD analysis project Ga0316217, IMG submission 203633) | Freshwater microbial communities from Trout Bog Lake, Wisconsin, USA - 1anoA | ecosystem: Environmental > Aquatic > Freshwater > Lake > Hypolimnion/Profundal zone | place: USA: Wisconsin... | reverse complement strand
CCTTCAGCTCTAGCTTTTATGGCATGGGTTCGTCCTCCATTATTTATCTAATAATGAATAAATTCAAACATTAATATAATTGCTGCTTTCAATCAAAATTATGCAAACTGATCATTCACAAATCTCAACCTTTTAAGATAGATACAAATAGGGCTAATACTTGGACTCATAAAACTGGAGAACTAATTGCGGACAGTATCTTACCAACTATTATCCAACTACTGCTTATTAACCATTCATCAAGAGGACTTTGAATTGTGTGGACCCATTTTGTATGAACTCTTCAAGCACCTGCTTTACTTTTTTCCAGTTGAATTGCGTTTTAGACTGTTGGAAGCTTTAATTTATGCTCTTACACTCATTGGAATCATTGAGTTTTCTTATCCTTTCTTAAGATGGAGTGTTTTGCAAAAATGCTTAAGCTACTTTATTTTTCATTAAGAAGCATTCCTGCAATTTTTTTATGTGTTCATGAAACAAAAGTACTCTGCGGTGCTGCCTGTATTCTGATGTAGTAAAGGTTCGATTTGGTTGAAGCAAGCGTGGTCTAAAAACTGTGTTATTTTAAGCCTGATGTTTGATATTCGAAGCATTCTCTTAGAATAAGACTTGGGATTTTTTGGGTTACCAAAGCATGAATTGATCTTCAGATTGCTAGGATAGTTGTCCTATCATACTAATGATGCTAGATTATTGTTCCATAATCCTTGAATGTTTTTTTCGATTTTCCAAGTTATGTAAGCATCAATTTAAAAAAATAAACACGCCAAACAACCTAAATCATAATAGACTTAGCCCATGGCACTTGAAACCTCATAGATTTTCTGAAATCTTACTAAAAAAGTATCCAGTCCCATGAGATCCCAAAGTAGTTGATTCTGCTTTATTGTATGTAACTCATGCAGATAATATAGACTAAATAATCAATTTTTTTTAACTTCACTCGTCTATCTTGGCCAGCTGTAGAATGCACTCTATCTTTTAAAACAGCTAGTCGTGTTCCATCTGCATTGTGCTCAGCAGCTAAATTACTCCCTGCTGCTAAAAATACTGGGGAACTGCCAGCTAGTTGTGCTATTCATGCACTATTTGCAATAAAACCAGGATAAGTTCCACGCTACTTTCTTTTAGCTCCTTGCTGCTCGACTGAAGGCCATTTTTCAGAACGCTTGATACCTCACACAAATCTAGTTTGCAGTGTTTCTCATCGGCCTACTCTTAACCAATGTCAATCAAATCTCCGGCTAAATCTTTCAAAATGCTGAGAATCTTTACTTTGATTGATAGTCCGCAGTGCCAAAATACCTTTAGAAACCTGTTGATGAAGTTATAGGACATGAACATTGCCAGATAGTTCTAACTCAAGTCATCGAACTGGATGAGCTTTTCACACATGACCACGATTGTGGATTTAACATTGGCCCTATTACTCTCCAAACTATTGCTGATCAACTTGTGGTAACGCTAATCAACCATGATCTCACATCTCACTCCGTAAAAGATCAAGCTAATTACCTCTTACTCATACGAGTAATACTCCTTTGCCATTATTCCAGCACATGAAGATAAAATTAACTCTGCCAGTTCATCATCTTCATTTATTGAGGAGACCAAATCGCTGAGTGCCACCAATAGTATGCCAATACGTTCGGAGTTGAAGCCGATAAGCTTCAATGTTTTTTATAAAATCTCCTTAAAGATGTTTTCTTCTATAAGAGGGTGAGTGGAGATAAAAGAACATAAAATACCTATAAAGAGTTCCTCCTAACACTCCGCCATCTAATTTGAATGCTATTTTTCTCTGGCTTTGATTGCCTAGTCTACCTTTTCTATGAATTAGAGATCGATTAGATAGTCTCTCAAGCAATCGCTATATCGAGACAGTCGAAGCAAGTTGTAAACTATCTGCAGGACTACCTTTTTATGTTTGAGCAAGTTTTGGATTAAGATACTGGCAAGCTAATCCGTCTGGGGTATTTCAAACTCCTAGAAATCAGAAAGAAGCTCCAAAATCTGTAGAGCTTCCTAGTTCTAGGGGTGTTCCAAAAGGTAGTCGTAGAGATAGCCAGAGAACACAACAAGCCGGTAATTGTAGTTCTAGTTGTAGCAGTATTTGAGTATGAGCGGGAGATGCTACTAAAAATTAGCCTCATCAATTTGAGGATAGAACCTGTTGAACTCCTCCTGCTCAAACTTGGTGAGCTGCTGCCTGAGATTTTTGCGGTGCTGGCCCAGCAGGGCATTGACTGACTACTTGCGAGTCTACTTCTGCAGCTCGTTTATTTTTTTGGTTATGCTACTATCCATTGTATTATATAATCCGCCAGATTGAGCACTACGCACCTATAAGCATCGCTTTACCTAGATTGTGGCAAAGATTCGACAAAATAGCTCCTTGTTTTTGAAAACTGCTGCGGAACCCTGGAGTTGATTTTGGGGCATACTTGGGCGCAAAGCTGAAAGATTGTGTGACTGTTTTTTGAATTCACAATAGTTTACATATGATATATTGTTATATACTGAAACGGCATGCAACTGATTAGGATACTATCTACCTCAAATATATCGTTCTTATAAATCGATTTCATCTTTTCATGCTAACGTTAAAATAAAGTCACAACTCAATCTAATGAGTGTCTGAATCCCTTTGGAAATCATTCAATGTATTACACTCCATCTTCGGAGATCCAGGTAAAGCCGGACTACTAGATACGAAATCTTCGTTTTTAGTTGACTTTGCACTTAGGTGAGTTGATTATCGATATTTCTCTGATGCTACCCTTTCTGGTCAGGTAAATGTTCTCGTCAATGTTGAGCTCCCAGGCAGGTCCCAAGGTGGGCACGATGCTCCTTCCAGATGATCCTCTACGTTTATCGACTACGTCTGCCGCATGATTGATAAAAAGTACAGCAACTCCCGCCATTTTGGCCAACCACCTGATTCGATTCACTATTTCCGCTTGCTTTCGGCTCTTTTGGAAGACATCAGCTTCGATGTTGTGAAACTAAATGCAACTCGTTATAAAGGTATAGATAGAGTCGATTACAAGCAAGCCTCCTTTCCCATGAGCTTTAATCTTCTTCAAAGTCTACTCGATAAAATTGTATCCCTGACTGAAATCAGAGGTCTTTTTGTAAATAAGGTTCTTATGATGCTCTTCAAACTCGGCTTCGTTCATCGTATTGTATGCTAGTGAGGTGAATCTAGCCGAGTTTAGTTCCTTCTAAGTGGCGAGATAGCAGGTGGGAATGCCTCTTGAAATTGCCTACAATAAAAAGCAGGTTTACTCCGATCGTGATCAGCATGGCGATCTGGGTTTTCCCGCATCCTGATTACCCGTAAAGTTGTGTTATGATACCCTTATGCAGTCCTCCTTACAAAAACTGGTTTAACTATTGGCTGGCTGTTTTGATGAAGTAGTATTGCTATGGTTTCGTATTTGTGAACATACTGAAGTAGCTTTCCTTCAGGGGTTGGGTCTGCTGAGTTAAGGGTTGCTATATTTCCATTCCTAATTTATAAACAGGCGGCTAGATATAGAGCACCTAAGAAAATGACCAAAGCTAATAATGGCAAAATAAAGTTAAAAGTGCATTACAACCATAAAACTGCGGAAACTTTGAGTAGCAATACGTTTTAATATCGAATTGTAAATACCAGATTAAATGGAGCTTAATTTAGTCAAATATTCAGGCGAATCTTATAATTTTTTCATGAATTCTGGCTAGAGAACATCGGCTATTATCAAGATAAAGTAATCTATCCCTAAATAATTTCTAAAAAGTGTGAGAATGAGGCTTAACTGATGCTATAGAGTCGTACCATAAGCTCTTACGTTTGACTAATCAAATCTTATTCGAAGATGAAATTTTGAGTCTTTTTGATGAATCAAACAAATGAATCCTTGGAATATACGGTTTGAGCTTAAGACTACCACCTAGTGTTGAAAATGTTTAAAAACTCAAAGTAATCCCTTTCAAAGAATAATCTAGAAATCTATTAACGATAGATATTTTTCGTGCTATATTTTAGGGTGAAATAGGCTTTTTGGCCTCAAGGTTCATCAAGAAATCAAAATGATAGTTCTTGTTAATTTGGCCATATCTTAACAAAGATATTTTTTTATTTTTTGATGCAAAAGGTATTTTGCGAAAAGATCAGAACTCTGCGCATAATTATGGACAAAAGGAGTGCCGATGATTCGAACTTGGACGTGTATAAAAGTATATTCGAAGGACTTTATTAAGGTAATAAAATTCTTGGCAAGCTGGGATAGTGTTTTAGCTTCAAACTTCAGCAATTCGGAAATTTTATCAGCAGATGACAATTTTAAGATAGGCTGCGCTCAAAGATCTAATGAAACTTTGATTATAATGATGTGCTGGGAGAGCAAAAACAAAAATTTCATGATCGGAGATAAAACAACATTTCCTCTTCCCTCCAGCAGTTGTTTATCTGAAAAGGCAAGCTTTTTTTCTATTTGATGCGGTTTTTTAAGTCTCAGATCTAATCTTTGTGTTTTGCGATCTGTTAGTGGATCAGATGGCTTATAGAGATTCCAATAAATAACAAGGGCAACTTGAAATGGCCGAATCGAACTTTTCTATAGTTTTGAAGGCTAAAACCGGTTCGATTCCTTTACAATCTATGTTTTATCAAAAATCAGTACTAAAATTCTAAACTAGCAAATACTAAAAGTAGGCCAACCGTAGACAACAATTAGCTATGTTCATGATTTTTTATGAGATTAGACCAATTCATGGCGTTGATCTAAATATAAAGTATTTTCAAAGTTAACTTAAAAGGCAAAGTCAAGTCCAATCATATAATAATTACTAATGTCAAGTTTATAGGAAACCACAAAAAGTTCAAAACGTTTTGCGCACATGGCTGCAGTCAGAGCCTCTCTTTCAGCTATACCTCTGCTGAAAATGAAGAACAAACGCCTGCTAAGGGATCTAAAAACCATGGCCTCAATAAACACGAATTAATCATAACCTTCAAACGAAGATATCGATTCTCCAAACTCCGTGAAAGAGGAAGAAAGTTAGACCTACCTTAGTCTAAAGAATGACAATTCTTTCTTAGAAAAATATGAGATTTTAGAAAAACTGGGATAAGGAGGAAATGGCTGCGTCTACAAGTGCCAGCACAAAAACAACCATCATTTCTACGCTGTTAAGAAAATCAAAGTTGAGTAAGACACCATTTTGGAACTCAAAAGGAATTTCATTAGTTTTTAAAAATTAAGGCACTAAGCAATATGCAGCTATATGGCGCTCTATTTCGATTAAAGCCAACGTTTCGCCTTTCTAGTCATGGAATACTTTCCCTTTCCCAACCTCTCCGAAATCACCGAGCTATCATAATAGGAATTAAAATCTGTGGCGAGGCAGCTCATTCTAGGATTAGAGTACTTGCATAAGAATAACATCTGCCACAGAGACATCAAACCCTAGAACATTCTCTATGACCCGAAAAGTAGGAAAATAAAGATCGTTGACTTTGACATCGCAAAGAAAACATTTTCAAGAGGAGCAAGGAGAGATATGCTCACCATGATTGGCACTCACTACTATTTCGCTCCCTAGATATACAATGGAGGAGGCTATAATGAGAAAGTTGACATCTGGGCCTTAGGAATCACCATCTATAAACTTATAACTGGCTGCACTCCTTTCGAGTCTATGTATCACTCAGAAACTATCTCCAACATACTCAAAGGTTCGGTTTCTTTCAATCAGAAAGTATGGGGAAAATATAGTTCCTTCGCAAAAGATTTTGTGAGCAGATTACTAAAGAAAATGCCGTAGAGAATGAGTTTGGCTCAATCGTTAAAACATCTCTGGATTCAAATAGAGGAGCCTGAAAAGCTACAAAAGATGAAAAAGCAGTCTTCTTTTTCAATAGACCTGAGCGAGTAGTTCAAGCTTGAAATGAAGAACTTTGAAGAGGCGATTTCAAAGGAAGAAGGTTCAATACATTTAAGCCGAGCCTTCAGCAGAAAGATTAAGCTTATCAACGTCAACTAATATGACCTAGAAGATCCTTAGCAGGAATAGAGTTTTGTGTAGTTACAAAAAATTGTCGTAAGGTCTCGGAAATTAACGATTTGATTAATTTATGTTTGACCTTTCAGAAAATATTTTTACCAAATAGCATAGTTAGACTATAGCTCGAATCTAATGCCAACTGTTGCGTGTTTGCTATAGATAGTATACAAGAATGCATTGTGTATGAGTTATACTACTAAATGATAAACTGAAGATTTGAATGGGAAGAGTAAGATCTGCTATTAAAAAGCATGATTAGAGCTAAATATTTGTCATTAGATTGTTTAATCATTTTTGATTATGTTCAGCTGCATCATGAACTTTTTCAGAAGGTCTGCCTAACACATTTATTGACAAATCTATCGGGTCAACGATTCCCGGAGCCTAGCAGAATTTACTTGACACTATCAAATAACAAATTTAAATCTTTCATGCCGAAAATGAATAAAACAGGTCGAAAAAATGGATTGAAGGAATTTGAGCAGAAGGAGCAAAAGAAGCAACAAAATTATTTAGTGTGGGTGATAAGTATAAAGGCTAGAGATTAAGGTTATCAAGAAACCTCCGATGATGGTAAATATCAAGTAAATAGACTTGTATTAAAGCTTGCAGTATTTTTGTTTGCTTATCTCACTTCGATGAAATAAAGTTGCTTTGAGGAACAAAACACCAGAAAATGATGAGTTCCTATTTTTATTATCTTATTATTAACTATAAATAAATTGGGCATGAATTAGATAATTAATACACCCCAATCTCTACCTAACTTCATAAATAGGGTAATTAGCTGGAGACAGTGTAGGATCGGCACAAAATTTATAAATACATTCAATAAGGGTAACCTACTAAGCGATGATTCCAGTTTTTGGCTTCGGCTGATAAACTCCTAACCCTATACCCAAGCACCTAATCGTTTATTTTGATATAAATAATGCAAAGATAAGATATTTGCATCACATAGATTGTTGCTACACTGAATACTCTTCCAAAAATGACCAGAATCCATCATTTTGTCTTTCCAGGATTCAAAGCATCCTCAAAAAGTGGCTGAATCACTTAAATCTGCCTGTTTGGATTGTTATTATAGGCTAGTTGCTTGCCCAGATAGCTGTATTCGTTTTGCAAAGGTCATCATTTGTTACTTTTTGGAATGTAAGCGCTGAGGTGATTCTTTGAATGTATGAATAAATGAAGCCGATTTTTGTTTGCTATAAGCAAGCAAGATTGCAAACAGCAAATTTGGGCTCAAAAATAACAAAAAAGGTCGTAATGGTTACAGATAACTAAACCAGATTTGGCTCAGATAAAATATGCCTTATAATTATTTCGATAAATTTGAAAAATAAGCAACTATCAATAAATCTATTAAAAGTAAAAAAGCTCAGATTCACCTACCACGTCTTTACCGCGTAGTGATTCGCAAGCAAAGCATACATTCCAGGTCAATCATACTTTTTTGAGATTATTACGTTCTCTAATTATTATTACAATGAATTCGTCAAACGATTTCCAGATTGTGGGGGAAAACGGGGTGCTCAACAAGAAAATCAGCACTGAAAAAAAATTCAAATTCGCAAACACCACCTGGTCATACTAAAATACAATCGATCTTTCCATGCTGGATTAGGATGGGTCCAACAAACTCAAAATCAAGAACCACCTCTGCGAAATGGTGGGCAACAAAATAAAAAAAATCACAGAAATCATCTTCAAAAACAAGAAATATATCATCTAGGATCATTACTAGCTTGAACTCTCTGATATAGTATCTTAGGTTATCCAGAAGCAGCCCAAACATGAAACCAAAGACCCCAGCTCCACCAACGACAGCTAAAACAACAAGAAGCAGGATAAAAAGGATTAGAAGAAGTCCTACATTTTTAGAAATAATAAAAATATGATGTCTGATCCCCAGCGGCCGACATAAGCCTTGAGTAAGACCAAAAATGTCACCAAAAATTTTTGTAAGGCCTTCAAAGCCTTTCTAAAGTCTGATAAAGTTCCAGAAAGGGACCCTGAAAAAATTCGCGAAGGGCTATAGTCATACAATCGGGTGTTTTAAGGCCAGAGATACAACAATAATTCTATAAAAAAGTTAATTAACGATGAGAGTCTACGAGACCTGTTTCGGTATTTCCTCCAAACATAGGCCAGGAACTGGATAACTGAATCAAGGATAAACGATAAGGTTCTCCACGAAGAAGCTATCAGTATCTATCTAAATCTCTTCGAACGCATGCGTATTGAGGAAGATTTGATGGATAGTCCAATGTCTGATTCGGAGTTTTTGGATAGTTAAATAAAGTAAGAATGATTGTTTGTATTTTCATGTTCTAAGCTCAGGAGACCTCAAAAAATAATACTCCATAAAACAGGCATTTCTCTTTTTTTCTGACCTCCTCATGTTGGAATCTGCGAGCTGAAAACTTTAATAATAATGTGGAGAATTTGAAAGGTTGTCCGCTGCGCTGCTATAATATTCAAAGTCGGTATTAAATTTTACTGAGTTTCATGCAGATAGCAATCAACGAAGGTTCGCAGCCGTTGGGAAAAAAGAAGGGTGGGAGAGGTGAGTTCGGCAGGATAAGCCTAGCCGTATATCCTTTTGAGGTGGAGTTTCTCAAGAATATTTAGTATAAGACATTTTTTTATTTCTAAAAAAGTATATTCCGTCTTACGCAGACTACCAGATCATCGGCGAAATCACCACCACAATACCGCGCTGTGAAAAGAGCTCGAAATATTAGCTGCGCGACCCCAATAACCTCATCTTTTTCAAACTGTATTCAGACAGCAATGTGGTCTATAAGTGGAGTGTCTATCGAAAATATCAAAACGGAGAAGAAGAGTACTTGGAAAGTTGCACCATGAACTTAAAATAAGTAGTACACAATTTTATTCTGCCGCAGCAAAACTATCCCAACAATCCTAACATTGCTGTGACTGGCTCCAATTTCAACGCCAAAGAGATGAGACTCAAATTCCCTCAAACCGGACTGATACTCATTTTTATGCTGCTTGCTAGCGATGATGCGCACCAGATACATGAACATGTCTATGAGAAGTTTCTTAAGAAGTACGAAGACCACGTTTTGGAAAACATGCCTCCGTCGATGTGTAAGGCAGATAGCAACTTTAATTCAGCAAGTTTTTCCAGCAAACTCAACAATTCACTCATAGATATGTAGAAAAAGAAGAGTGGGAAAAGAAGAAGCTATGAAAATATACAGTCATAAGTAAAGGTAGACTAGAACCTCATTAGGACTTACACTGACCCCAAATCCAATTCCGGAGAGAAGATAGAAGTTTTCAGCAGCGCATTTGAGGCTAATCCAGGAGATAAACTATTATCCAAACAAATTTCCAATCAACAGGTCTAGAAGGAGGGCAAACAGTAGGAGAAAATAGAGAAGACAGGCAACTATAATCTGGCGAGCTCAGATGAGAAATAATTTGAAAAGATTTAAGCAAAAGAACCTGGCCTGCTGAAACTGGAAAGCAACCAGGAAAGAATTAACCAAGACCCAAATGATAAAAAATTATAGCTTGAGAAGCTGTAAGAAATAGAGGAAGAACGTACCTCTAAAGCTGACTTCTATCAGTCTCAAAACTTAGCTCCAGTCAGACCCAAATTCGGTAAAAAGGTGATAACGCTCAAATAGCTCGCGAACGAAACAAAAGAGGAATCCTCAATAATTTAAAGTAAATTCAATATGAGAAAAGCAATAATCCTGGTTTTAGGGACAATTATGTTATTCCTAATAGCAGCTACCCTCGGGAAGCACATTAGCAAACAAAAATCTAACAAAAGACCAAAAAAATGATACAGTAAAACATTTGCAATAATAATGATCATTTGCTGGTTCCAATTAATTTCGATATCAATTCTAGTCCTGTTAATAAATAATAGAACTCTGGGCATCTAACGGTAAGGTTGATACTCGGAATTGTGTATGCCTTATAGGTTTTGAACCACTTCTTACAACTGCTCAATAAATTGCACTCCAATCATATTTATTAAAGTATTTATTTGCATATTTGGCTATTTATTGAAATACATCCATTTATGAGTGAATATATTTAAAAATGAATGAGAGTTAATTCTCTTTATCATAGATCATCACTCAGCAGCAGCTCATTCGCCAAAAAAGATGTGCTTTCATTATACTATTTTCGGTCCAAAAGAATAGCAAAAGATTGTTCTTAGTAATTAAGCCAAAAAATCATCAGCCCTATCAGCTGTGTTCAAACGAATCCTTTGAAATTAATATCCGGAGATTCAAATTTTCACGTCAAGAGTTGATCAGAATGGAATGCGATAGATGCCATCATTTTACAGCAAAGAGCATCTTCTTAAGCACAAGCAGTTTGGCCATACCAACCTCCAAGCATCCATATTAGTGTCCTGACTACTCTCTAGTGGTAAATGGAAGCGCGAAATGCCGTCATCACAAGGTGTGTGCTAAAAATAATCAAATAATCTGATATTTCAATCATTTTTCCTATCGTATTTGCTCATCCACGAAATGTCCAATGCCGGACCATTCTGAACATTTTGCGTATCTTTTTAGATTTCTCCAACGCTAATTCGAAGCATTGAAACCCTTCATCTATTTTGTTTTCGTCGATTAGAGACTTTACGATTCCGAAATGCATTTAACTTTCTTAATAAAGTTTACTAATCTCTTCCTTCTTCAATCAAGAAAGTAGTAGTAACTTACTTGAGACAACTAATGAGCACTGCCTAAAAAGTCTGAAGCGTGTGCTAAGCTGAGCTAAATAGTGTTTTTAAAGCATTATATTGCATATTAGATGCTGCTATTTTGTCCTGAATCTCGCTTAAATCATGAAAAGCATAAAAATTTCGTCAATCTTGAGGACAGCTATCTTTGCTCTTCAAGAATATTTCTGAAGATAATTTGTGCATTTTTCAACCTAAGTGACGATCATATAAGAATGCTGAATTAATCAAAGAAGCTGTGTGATTTTAAAAACAAGTCTTATTGTTTTTCTAATTAATAATGTTTACATACTAGACAGAATAAAAGTATG